>Ga0179591_1369572_pt1 | contig 22671 bp, 25 predicted proteins | sample CZOMad2_1_08_16f_FD_182891 | JGI IMG/M metagenome (GOLD analysis project Ga0179591, IMG submission 182891) | Vadose zone soil fungal communities from Angelo Coast Range Reserve, California, USA - CZOMad2_1_08_16fungal (PacBio error correction) | ecosystem: Environmental > Terrestrial > Soil >... | reverse complement strand
CACCAGTTCCAATATCCTTCCGTTTGTTGTGAGTCGAGATTTTTCTTAAAGATGTTCTGATCTCCCGAGAGTTCTTTTCCCTAGCGAGCCAGCGGCGTATGCTGTCCACCGTCACTTTGATCACTTCGTGAGCGAAGATGGATATTGAAAAGCTGGTCGGTGGCCAACTTTCTTCCGCTCCAAAATGTACGGTAGCCCCCTTTATTCCCCCTCGTGATTTTTGCGATCTCTTCTTCTTGGTGGTCGGCGAGTATTTGGATGTGCCGTCCCCGTTCAGTCCGCCATGATTCCTGGAGGGGGCGGCATGCCACTTGCCTGTGTCCCCACCCCCTCCCTCTGCTGGGGGAGTGTATATATAATTAAAGGCCCTCTTCTTTTTCATCTCCAAACCCAGGCCCTTGGCAATGGCCATTTTTGCCGAGTTTCTGTGCACCTTGTTGTGACCCACTTAACCCGACCCCTGCCCCCCCCCTGCTAAAAATGGCTTTCTCAACTTTGGCAGGAATTTTGCCTCCCCCTTTTCCTCACACGTCGCTTTCCAAGCCCTTTTTTGCATTTGGGCGCTCTCTTAGGGGCTTTCTCCCCTCCTCAACATCCGTTGCGACCGGAGGGCGAGATCCTTTCTATCGAAGCCTCAAATGTCTGGTTTCTTCGGTGGTAGCATCCTCTCTGTTCGACATCGGAAAGATGACCGCGCAGGGTTCCTTCCTGGCCGGTTCCCTTTCCCGTTTATTCTGCTAGCAGTCAGTCATGGTATGTCGTCGCGCCCCACCTCCCTTTTCCTCCCGTTAAGACGATTTAGCACACTGTTCCTAAGCAACGGTCCGACGCAGTTTTCAGAATTTTTCCATCAAAGGAAATCAGCTTTTTCAGGGTATTCGGTCTCCTTCCCCTCAGGATGCGAGTTGACCGATGACCCGCGGCGTTATTTTTCTTCTGAGCCCTTGCAGCTCCTCTTTACCACGGCCTTAGAATGCTGACAGCCACAGATGGGGAGTTCTAGTGACCGAGATGTTCCTTTTTCCATCTTCTCGAGAAAAAGAGGAGCACTCTGATCGCGCCTCTCGGTTTTCGCTTTTCTTGGAAGATCTGCAGCGACAGAGCAAAGCTTTTTCCGGCCCCAGTCTCGCTTTTTTTTCCCTTCTGTTCCAGATTGGAAATAATGTTGGCTCTGCTCGAGAACAGATTCCGGTTTTTTATGAGGGAATCCCATCTCGACTCCCTCGGCACCCTCCCCGCTGGAGAGCTTTGCCTATGTAGGCAGACCCCTGACCGACTAAACTTAAGGGTTTTCCCCCTGGCCTTGGTGGTATCCTATGTAGGCTCGAGCAGAGGCGCGCCGCCTTGGTTTTACCTTTCTCCTGTTGCCCCGCGGGGAACTGTTGCCGCGAACAAAACTCGGCCTCAGTTTTCCGACGCTCTTCCCATATCCGCTTTGATTCCCCTCTCCGCTTTCCCTCCTCTTTTCCCAGATCCCTCCAGCAAGAGCGGCTCCCTGGAAATCTTTTTTTAGATTTGCCTATTACCCCTAAAAAATCCAGCCACCAATCCAAGCTTTTCCTGTAATCTTTTCCCCCCCCCTCCCTTTTAATGAGCGAATCGATCATTTCTTTAGTCATTCGAGTGCCTGGCCTACTTACGTTCTCCTTTTCTCCCGTTTTGGTTCGCAATGCCCCCTTCGTGTAGCTCACTTGTGCACAGAAGCTGACCTTTTCCTTAAACTCCCTAGAAGGAAGGGAGGAGAGGCCTGGGACTTCTTTCTTTTTCCCCCATATATCAACGATTGCTGGCCTGCAGTTTGCGGTTCGGTAGAACTCTGAACACCACTTTCTCTCACTTGTTTTCCGACCCAAGGCGCCTGGCAGTTTCCCCTTTTGTCGCTCTTAGTGGAGCTCAACTAGGCCCTCCTTCGAGTTTCACTGCAAGGACAAACCCTTACCGTGGCACTTGTTCTCGGGGTTGGTGGCTCTAAAATTCGCTCCTTACCGCTCTGTCTTTAGGGTCCAACACCCGCCTCGTTTTCTTCAGTTGGCAATCTTTTATCCTCCCGTTTTTGTTGATCTCTCTGCCCTCGTCAAGAGAGATGGCGTGTTAAAAGTGCCTCCCGCCAAGCTAAGGTGCGCGGAATGGACCGGTCCCCCAAGCCCGGTACACTCGTAATGACTTTGCCGGTTTTACGGAGGTCCTTGATATGTGATGACTGAGTTCGCACATACTTCGACCGTTCTGTTGAACTGAAACTCTTCCAGTCGTCCAATCTCCCCAGAGTCCGCCGTGGTCTCCCCTGGGTGTCTCCCTGAAGTTAGACCTTCCTGTCGTTTCCAGTTGAACCCTTTACCGATGAGAATTTCCAGACGCTGTTTTCGCCAACTTCCCTGCCTTCAGGAGTATCGAATGGTCGATCATTGATTATGCCGCGTTCAGTCCACCATTTCATTAGGCAGGCGCCCCTCCCCGAGCAAGCCGAGAACCTTTGAAGGCCTGGTGGACATGCTCCCCCGCTCCTTCCTTCTCGATGTCCTCAATGCGGAACCGGGGCGTTATTTCCCTATTTGCCGTAAGGTCCGCTCATCCGTTTTTGGTATTGAACCCGTGGCCAGGAATCCTCCCGGAATTCGCCTCCCCCTTTTTTTGGGCCGTTCTTTCCCAGAATGGATTCGACCCCCTTCTGTGTCAGCGCGAGGCGAAGAATATGTTTACTCTCGCTCTACTCTTATTTTGTTTATTCCCTTTTCCCTCCAAAAGAAATAGTTTACCAGTCGCAAGAAGCCAGGTCGCCCTTGACGTCCATCGCGCGCAAGGCTGTCCTCCCCCTTATTGCCGCGTCCTCATGCTTGGTCTCCCCGCGTAAGGGATGCATCCCCAGAAATGGCAATCCCCTCGCCGGCGGTAGTTCCTCTTGGAAGGTAGTCTTGGGATTCCAGACGGAATCGGAGGCAGGAAGCCAATCAAGTATACCGCTCGAAAAATTTTCCCCTTTTTTTCGTCTTCCTTCCCTACGGCTAGGCTATCCGTGGAGAATTAAAAGCATCCCTTCTTCGCTCTGATCGAGTAGGGGCGCCCGGTTCTATTCGAGGTGTCTCCCTCCCCTTCCCATTTCTCCCATATTCAAAGACAGTAAAGATGGTCCTTTTTTTTTTTTTTTTTTTTTTTTTCTTTGAGGACGTCCCCCCGCTTCCTCCCTTCTCCTCACTAAGAGATCAGCTTGGACTTGCGGGGCTTTTGACAAGCCAGGGCAAAGAGAGTTCAGTTTATGATCATTTTCAGGACTCCTTCCACCACCTTTCTTCGGGATGGAGGCCGGAGGTGATGCATCGCCCCCCTTTGAGGCAAAAGTTATCCCTTGAAACTGCACCGTCGTTTTTCTTGCTGGAACAAAGGAGGGTGGTAGAGCCCGAACCCCGTAACCAGATCACTTTTCCCCCCCTGCCGGAGTTTGACCCCCGAGGCATGCCGCAGAGGTCTCTTATCTGGAGCCCGCCTTACAGGAATACTCCGCCGCCAAGAACCCAGTGGTTGTCGACCTTGAATGCCCTCGCCGCCCCGGTATAAGGTCGGATTGTCGGTCTCCTGCCCCCCGCCTTTTCCCTCTCACTTTTTCACAGCAACGGGACCGGTGTCTCCCGTCCATTTCTTCGTCCTTCTCAAAATAAGGTGATACATCGCCGGCCCTTTCGCTTCCCTTTTTTCTGGGTGAGTTTGTTCCAAGACCCACCGGAACTCCTCCGGCCTGGCCCTAGCCAAGAAGGGGTCAGGCCCACGCGCCTAACTTTTTTACTCCCCCCCGATGAAAAGCCCAAAGCCCGGTAGATGCAGGTCCGTATTTCGTTTTTCCCCTCCCCCCAACGTAAAGGAAGGATAATTTCTTCGGTACCTTGAAAATAATAATCCTCGAAGGAACCGGCAGCTATGCCTCCTTTTTCCCTGAAATGGCCTCTTCATTTATCGTAAAGAGAACTCTGTCGCATTCAGTCCCCCCCTTTGCCGTTAACCTCCCCCCCCCCCCTTCCCCGCCCGACCTAAAGGAATGCCCTCTCGATCTGATCGTGATTGGTGTTCTCTCCCTACTTATCCCTCCCCCGCGGCCATTCAGCCCGTACCGCTTCATCCACCCCCCCCTTATTTCCTATTTTAATAATACTAAGTTTGTGAGAGATATTTTGGATCCCCGCCCCCGGTGATAGAGCGATTTTTTGCGCCCGCCGGGATTCTTCCTTCTGTAAGAACCCCCTTCAAGATCAGTGGCGAGGTGCCTTTGACATGGATGGTCAACCAGGCAGGGTTCAACCCAGGCCCGTACGTCCCCTCTTCCCACCCCCTTTCCTTAAGCCCCCGAATGCCAAGTTCGTTTTGGCTTCCGATCCGGCGGACGGTTTGTGTGTGGGCTCTTCATGGCTGGACTGTCTTATCACTCCACCTCTTCAACCTGGATTTCCTTGCCCTCCTCCCCCACCCCTTTTTTACCAGAATGAATCACCACGCGTCTGGAGAGTGTCGGCAATCCCACCTGAAACGCCCTTCTTACCCGTCTTTCTCCCGCCCGGGCAGTCCGGCCCTCTAGTTTACGGGGGTTGCTGAACCACGCACCCTGTTTTTGACCAAGCTCCATTCCCTTTTGCTTAAGTTCCGGGCGGGGCGTGTGTATTCTTCCTAATCCCTTTCTACTTGATCCTAACTCCGTTTGCTGATGGCTTTCGCCGATCCCCCCCCCCTTGACCACCGCTAAAGATGTTGAGAATTAACACAATTTTTCGGACGTCCTTCGAATCCAAGGATTAGGTTCGGCGGAGGATATGACTGTACCTCCTACGTTAGAAACCCCTCCGTGAGCAACGCTTTCCGGCACTTTTTTTGGCACCCCCCACAATCATGCTAGGAGGATCGAAGGGTCTGGTTCCTTTACTGAGAGAGAACAAAGGTGACCGATTTTTGCCCGACTGAAGTGCGAACCCAGGATGCTACTCTTGCAAGCGTTTGCCGGGACACCCTCATGTGCTCCATGAAACGGAAAAGCATGGGTGTTTTTCTTGTTCAGCGTTCGCTCTTCAGTCCTCCCGAGTGAAGAATCCCGTTCCTCCCGCCGTTCCGGGTGGAGGTTGATGAGACTGCGAGCCTTCGGCTCAGCGGCGCACCCCTGCGGCGCCTACCCTTCTTTGTTTCCTGTGGACGAGTGAATCGAGTTTCCTCGTTCCCATGCCTCTTCTCTCAAACCCTAACCTCGTTTCGCATCCTCTCCTGGTGGGAAGGATCAGGCAGCTACGAGGCAAGCTGCAGGAGAGGACCTCATTTGCGTTTTGCCCATTTTTTTTCTTGCTCTCTTTCACAAAGGATTGGGCCCGCGCCCGACCTTCTTATTAATCCAAGATCGACTCAGAGCACCATGCGTTTCCTTTTGCACTTTTTGGAGGTTCCCCCCCAGGAAAGCGAGAAAAGCCTATTCTCTGGACAACTTTGACGGCCTTTTGTTGACCCCTCTGATAGTAGGAGATTGTCCTTCCTCCGACATGTTTGAACCCCCCCCCGGCCTTTTCTGTCCCCTCCCACCAAGAGGGATGGTAGACTTGCAACATCGCGCCTACGACAGCTAAACCTAGCTTCCCAGATCTTCCGCTTTCCCCCTGTTTAGATCCGACACGAGACCTTTTTGCCTACCCTGCGACTAAGCATGCGACCGATTTCCCACGTCCTTAGAACTTAGACTTTAAAACTCACCCCCCTTTGGCCTCTAACCCCCCGTCCTTCTCCCCCTTCAACCCCCTCAGATTCACGAATACTTCTGCCTCAGGATCACTAACATTTGACTGCGAGAAGCACTTTACCTATCCCTGCCGGTTCTCCCTCTGGGTGCTCGCATCAGAAGTCTCTTTCATCTGCTTGGAGGACTTTCGGAAGAATCAGACCCCCTAGAGTATCCCCCGCCATAATCCGCTAAGGGCCTTTCTTCTCTTCCCTTAGTTAGTGAGGTCGCCCCTTTGCATTTCATTCCCGTAGTCGCACCGTGTCTGTCAACTGCTATGGTAAACGGCGTTTTTCCCTCTAGGAAGTCTCAATGGAGTTCGGTCTGCTCAAAATTTTTCCTTTCTATTTTATGTGAGAGCCACCTCGGGCAACCTCCCTCCTCTGTAAATACCCCCCCCCCCCCCCCCCCCCCCCCACCCCCCCCACCCCAAAGTGCCACCTCAAAGCAGTCCCTCTTCACCTCCTTTTTTTTGTTTAGCGTTCCTACAAATTCGCTGACCTTTCTTCGCCTGCGGCGCACACTGTACATCCCCCCCTATGTTACGTTCCTGATTTTTCTTTTCTTCTCCCTCTCTTTTCATCATCATTAAGTTTTTGTGAGATCGATGCCCCGTAACAATCCGATTGCTGCTCTGGGGCTCGACTGGTTACAAAGTAAGTTCCAAACCTCGACGGCATTCCTGGGGAGATGGTACTAACAAAGAAATTCTTGCCCCAAGGGATGTTTGAATGGGTGTTATTCTGGCGTGCAGTGAGACTTGGGGTCTCATTTGGGGTTCCTCTCCCCTAGTTAGCTGTGGGCCCGACAATTGTAGACCCCCCTTCCCGCCCAGGGTCACCCTCTTTTAGCGAAAGGTGGGAGAGTACCTTTCCAACCGCTCTCCTGGCCCCCCCCAGACAAAGGTGACTTGACTTGCTAACGCCCCCCAGAGCCGGGAACGAACACTTCCGGCTCCCCCCCCCCCCCCTGCGGTTCTCTACCCGGTTTCAATATGAGAATCCCCCTTAATCTCCCACCAATGGTTCTCCAATGATTTTGCCAGCCAAACGATTCATTTCGATCCCTTCATTGTAGACCGCAAAGGGAAGGTTAGAATCAAAGGCAAAGAGCCCATACAGACTGCCGTTTGTTCTCTCTATTGAGAGACTAGAGGTAAATCACGTGGATATGAACATGTCTCAGTTAATCTGCTTCGATTTGGTGCTCCTCAGTTCAAGAGTGAGGACTCTTTCCCCCTCTCTGGAACTGTGCAGCCTGGAGCTGATCCAGGTCAGCATGAGCTCGCAGGTTCTCTTCTCGCCGGAAGAGGAGAAGATTTTCCAGCCCTCCGATGAAGTGGTAGGTAGAGTGGTAGCAACATCGTCCCCGTCACAGGAAGGCCCCCCAAGTTTGTCTTTGATTTTTCCCCCGGACTTACTCTCGAAAGCAAGATCGGTATCACAAACTCCTGGTCCCCCCATGAATAATGTCTTTGTAGCGACTTTTACAGGCTGAACATACACCAGGACCAGGGACAATAACACACTCATTTTTCTGCATCAGGTAGTCTATCAACATGCCCTTCATTCCTTAGCGTTACTAAAAGAAAGGATTACGCTTCCTGATTACCCTTCTCAGGAATAGTAGAAGCCAAGAATCAGTTTCTTCTTTCAGAATTTTGGCAGGACTTTACCCCTGTACACCCGAAGAGGATGAGAGTATCGTCGAGTGCCTACTCTATGAGTTGGGTGGTTGGTGGACTAGAGATGGCAAGTGTAATAGGAAACTCTCCCTTCCCTCCTCACAGAGAGGAAAATCGGTACGTCTTCTATCTCTGCCCGCTCCCTCTTTCCCAAGTTTAAGAGAATCTGCATACAGGAGAGGTGGAGGGTTCCCTCTGTTTTACTAGCTTTCACGCCCTTATCTTGTCCCTGAGGAGTCCAGACGAGCCCCCACCCCTGCTCTTCCTTTTCCTGATTTTAACGTTTTTTCTTTTCCTAGTCCTCCCTTGATTCAAAGTGATTGACACGTTTGAGCACGGAGGCCGTCTCCGTTCTTTTAACCCCTGTTGTGGGACCCAGACCCCCTTCCCATAAGAGCTCATTGCCCTTCCGCCTGTCCCTTCCGGAGCCAAGGCGGGAAGATCGCGGAACGCATATAACCGGCTCCTCCACCCTCAAAACTTCTGCCCTTTAGATCACTCCCATGGGCATTTCTCCTCCTTTCGTTTGTAGGGAGGTGAGAGAGTTTCCGCCGCCCCCATTCCCCATAGCCCTCACCCCCCCCATAAAATGGCGGAAAGCGGGGGAGTAGAGTTCCAGGATTACCCCCCTACTAAGCTAAAGCGGCCTCCTACAGAAAATTTCCTTATATTTTCCCAAGGGGAGTGTGAGGTCCCCCAAAAGGAACAAGAGAGAGGCAGATGCCGACGCCCCCTTCCTTTTCTCAACCGGGGTAAGATATTTCCTTTTGCCTCCTCCTTTAAAAGAACTCCAACAGCCATAGGTTGTTTTCTCCTGTCTTAGAAGCGCTTGCGGGTGGAACGGACAACGTCCGGACTTATATTTTTCGTATCCTGCACATACAGCCCCTTCCATTTAAGAAAACCCAGGCAGCCACTCTTTCTCCGCCCCCTTACTCCTGGTGCACGGCAGAGGACGTACCCCATTCTGTGTTCGCTTTCCCCTCCCTTTTCCTCCCTTGAATTTTTGATCTGATATCGCATCCTATCCTCGAGACTCTTCCTTTTTTTTCTAGGCCATAAGCATCTCGCGCCTTGTGCAGATAGAAAATAACTTGGAGATCACCAGCTTGTCCTCCCCCCCCATCTATCCCTTCCCGTGTTGGTCATTTGATGTGTCCCGCCGGTTACTTCCCCCCCCTGATGCTGAGTTTCTTTTCTCTGAAGAAGAGAGAGATTCCTCTGTCCCTCCCCGTAAGATAATGCACGCGAGCCGTATGCTTGGATTATACCTCCTGGAACCTCCCGGGGTTCACGGTTTTTTTTCGAAGTCCTTCCTTAGACAACCCTCCTTAAGCATACATGGCATTAGACCAAAGGGAGTGTTTTGGACGAAGCCCTGGCTTCCCCCTAGTTTTTGGTTCATGCATGGAGGTGAAGTCCATCTATACATCACCCCTGACCACCTTGTAAGGGGGGATAACCCCTCCCAAAAGAGATCTCGACTTATCTGACCCTCAAAAGCACTCGGCTGCTTTCTTGTCTTAATTTTCCGCATGAAAAAGTTACGCGCAATTTCTTTCCCCACTTAACCCCAGGGTTTGCACCCATCACGCTTCCTCTCACGAGAGTCGTGGCGTTATTTGTCCCCCCCACGAAATGGAACAGTTTACCTTTTTCTTGCTCCATTCCACTTGATGGTTTTATTTTTTTCTCTTCCCTTTTCACCCTCACAGTCAGATTACACTGTCCCTGGTTCGGTCTTCTGTCCAGGAGGGGTAGGTTTCTTGCTCCTCCCTTTCCCCTCCCCTTACACTTCCGCTCGCGTCCTCCCTGCCCCCTCTTCTACGAAATAGAAATCAAATGTTTACTTGTATGCGGCTCTGTCACGAAGGGGTTTACTTTTCTTATCTTCGGCGGTTGGACTTACCTTTTCCTGAGCACCTGGACTTTATTCTCACTTCCATGGAAGGTGCGGGAGCCCCAACCGCCCCCCAGGTGCCGCCCTCTTCCCACTCCAAGCCGTGAAGAAAACGGTGAGACAACGAACCCCTACGACTTCCCTCTTTGTGATCATTTTCCAGACCATAAGTGACGCAAAGACCCTGGCCCATCAGTTTGTTCCCCTATCGCTGAGGCATCCTCATGAATGATCCCAGGGAAGATTAATTCCAGCTCCACCCCCCGTAAGTCCACCCCCAAACGGAAGCTTATGGATGCTGGAAGACCTGGCGTCTCCTCGTCTAAAAGGCGGAGTTTTTTTTCTTCCCCCCTCAGTTAAACCCCAAATTGCGGTCCTGGCTGATCCTCCTCCTTTCCTTATGAAAAGATGCTGAGAAAAACCCCCTCTTCTCCCCTCAGTTATCGATTCCCCTTTGGGGGACGGAAGTCTCCCTTTCAATTGAATGAGCCCACTCAGACCTTGCTCTTTCCCCCTCTCCCCTGAGGCAGGTTGTGCTCCTTATCAGATCTGTCCCCCTTAAAGGTGGGTCTTCTTCTTATTCTGGATGATGAATTAGCGGAATGAGCAGTCCCCCCCCTTTCCCGGGATCGTCTCTGAAAGTTAATGTAGGAGTGCAAACCACCCAGAGCGGAACCGAAGGAGGAGACCTTTCACGGAGGATTTTCCAATAGTTAAGGAGTCCTGACTTTCTCCACTTTCCCTTTTACTCCCCTTCCCTTTCCAACGGAGATGTGATAACAAAGACCCACGAGCCCTCCTCCCCTGATCAGCACTATCTCCACCAGAGTTCGCCTCGTGCCTTTTTTTTCTCCTCGCCCTTCCTCCTCCCTATGTCCTACAATGCAGATCCGTTTTCTGCCTCCCGTTACCCATTCGCATGAGCCGAACTGTAAATTTATGTTACCAATCCCCAAAGAATGCTCAACCCTCGAGTTGCCGTTTAAAGAAAGAGTCATAGTAGAGAAATATCCTTTTGAATGAGTTTCTTTTAATTGAGCCCGGAACCTCCCTTTTCTTATGCTCGGAGTCTCCCTCCTCCCCCCCCCTTTCAAGTGCGAGATGTAATCGGTTCTGCATGATTACTTGTCGATACCCTCCCCTCCCTGAAGAGTTCTTGGGCGAGGTATCCGGCGGTTTTCTGGTTCCAATATCCCCCCTGTGAGAAAGGAGAGAATGTTTTGTTCACTTGAGTGCAATGTTTTTCGCTCCCTTTTTCTTCGACCACGAGATTTTTCCTTAACCTGGCGGGGCAGGGGACCAACGCCTTTCTATATATGTTTCTCGACCATCTTTCCAAGCCACTTTTATAAACCTTTATTAAAAAACCACGACCCCTCCGTAATGTAGCTTTTTTTGCTCCCCCTCTTGCCCCCCCCTATAGCTCTTGCGGAACATGTCAACATTTTGGGTTATCCTTTTCCTCCTCTCTATTTCCCTTCCTTAATCTTTTTTTTTTAGGGAGACACTTCACCCCCTCCGACCTTTATTTGAAACTTTTCCTCCACCCCTAGAGCAAGGTTAAGGGTTTCTGCTGCCTTTTAATATAACCCCACCCTCCCCCCCTAGGACCCGTTCCTGTTGACTGGTTTAAGTCGTTCCCTTCGTGCTCAGATGCTTTTGACCGAGGTTCCGAGCAAATTATAGCGTCCTGATGTTGTTCCCCCCCCCCCTGAAAACCCTGTCTCCCTTCATATACGTAGCCACCCTTCGTTTTTCGTCCCTCCCTGTCGTCTCATAAGTTAGACCCTCCCCCGTTTCGCCCTTTCAAGCCCCTTTTGAGATTTTGATCTCCAGCCCCCTCCTGTTCCTCTCCCCCTGCCCCCCCCTCCCACTGATTCCTGGTTATTCGACCTGTCGATACTGCTTTTTTCTCCATTTCTCTACACCATTTGAAATTGCGCAGGCGCCCACCCCCGCTCCTTCTTTTACCTTCCCGCGCGACCTTCTTTCCTTTTCTAATAGGACATCGACCAAGCAGGAAGTGATAGATTGTTCTCTTCCCCCCTCTCCTTAAAGGTTTTTCTATGTGCCCCTGCCATCCGATGAAGCTTTGATGAGAAGACTTTTGGTCTTACCCCCCCTCCCCGTTAAGAAGTTTCTCGGCTTTTCCTTTCGTTTTTCTTCCGCCTCAGATCTTTTGTAATGTGTAGGCCATTTCTCTCAGAGGATCCCTCGCCCCCCCTCCCCCTCGGATTGGTACAGCGAGATGACTTTTTCTTCTTATAGAGTTGTTGCGCCTGTCCCCCTCAACTAGTTGTAAAAGGCCCTACCAGGTCACATGGACTTTCCCGCTTTTCGTAAATCCTCGACCTCCCTTCTGAGTAGTCCCCCAGATGAAGTCCATTTTCCTGCTTGCGCTTTTTAAGTTGGGCTTCACTCCTGCAAAGGGAACAATGGCAAACGCCTTCTTCCAGTGTCTCGTCCAGGTAGATATGGGATTCAATAACCGGATGCGGATTCTCCGACACTCCTGTATTGACAGGTCGATTACTTTTCTTCCCAATGAGAGGAACGCGCCGGAGCAGCCTGGACTGTGATGCGATGCTTTCTTCTAGCCCCCCCTCCCCCCCATCCTCCCTCTTTTGCATGCGTATAGTAAGTTTTTCCCTGCTCTTTTTTTCTCTTTCTCTCGGGCATTTTTCACGCTTCCCCCTCTCAATATTTCACCTCCCTCCCATTTGAAAAGATTTCTTAAGGTTTCGCCCTCCCCTTCTTACCCTGAGCGCGCAACTCTCTTAGCCACTCCTCCGTACGGGGCTGAGGTGACCTCCTCAAAGAGGAGATGAGTTTTGGATCACGCCGGTACTCCCCCGAAAACAATCTCTTTTTTTTTCTGGGATGTGAACGTCGGGTTTTTCCCTTGATCCCTTCTCTTCACCTTGATTGCGGAAAGTTTTTTTGTCTCCCCGGTCTTGAAGGATGTTTTGGTTTCCCCTTGATTTTTTGGCCAGAAGCCCCAATTTCACCTTCCTGATGACAGAAATAGCCGAAGTTTACATTAATTGGCAGCCCGCATTCTGTCTCCTCCTTCCTCTGTTAGCATCTTAAAGATATAAAGGATCCCTCCGTCTCAGCAACACTCCCCCCCTGTGAGTTTATTGATTAACGTCCTTTTTCATCTCTTCCCCATTCATGTACAGGGTCCTGCTGTTTTATTGAGAAGAAAATCCTATATCGACCCACTCCCCCTTTTGACCCTTGTTTATCTCCTCCCTCAAAAGATTCTCAGACTCCCTGACAAGCCACTGTTATCCCAGTAGCCCGGCCCTTGTTCCTTTTTCCAGTTTTTTTTGAGGTGTAGCCAAAAAACGTTCCCTACTGACGTCCCTCCTTTGCCTAGGACTGTCCTCACCCCCGGGGGTAAGGCTTTTCGCTGTCATGGTTGGGAATTCCTGCTGGAAGACCCTATCTCTTTTGGTTTTTTCTTTAGCTTTCTTTTTTTGGTCCTTCCCCCCCGTTCCCTTCCCCAGGATCACCCCCGGTAGGCGGTCTTCTTTTTCCCCTCCCCAGTCAACTCCCCTCTACAATGAAATGCCTAATAGTTCCTCAGCACTAAGTTGAGCTTCTTTCGCCAGGTAAATTTTTTGGGAGATTGGAAGTCAGTTGAGTAACTTTTCACCCCCCTTTTCATTTCACGAGCTCCCCTAATTACTTCTGCGATTTTTCGTTTTACGTTGTTTCTCTAAGACTCTTCCTCGGCTTCCTCCCTGCCAGAAAGAGAGGAGATCCCGAGTGTAATCACCCCCCCTCTCTTTTTCCTCCCTTCCCCCTACGTTGTTTTTTTTTTTTTTTTATTGGTGGTTCCATTTTATTCTCACTCTGCTGTTATTAGGTAGATTCAAGCCTCTCTGATCTTCTTCTCCACAGAAAAAAGTAAAGATTAATTGAGAGCTGAGCTTTCTTTTTTTGAGATCTTTCCCTACCCCGTAACCCTGCTTTTTCCACTTTTTGCACGTCGGCCTCTTCCATTTCCGTACTCTCCCTTTCCTTTCCACCCCCCTTTTCTGATTTTGGAGAGCGAGGAGGGTTGTCGCACTTTGAAGTGCTGGTTCAGTTCCGCCTCCCGCCTTGCTCCTGGCCCTTTTCCTTTTGCTGGAAAAGAACCCCTTAGGAGCTTCCCTCCCCACATCCTCTGGTTCGTGTTCCACAATTTACGTCTTTTTTTTTTCCTGGCCCCCGTTTTTTCCTCCCCGGCCCCTTCTGATAGGAGATTTTCGGCCGGTGGTTTCCTTCCCAACCTCAAAGAAAAAGTTAAAAGAGAACTTCTTTTCTTTTTTTTTTTTTTTTTTCTTTTTCTTTTTTTCTCTTTTTTTTTTTTTTTTTTTTTTTCTTTTTTGTTTTTTTTTTTTTTTTTTTTTTTTTGTTTTTTTTTTTTTTTTTTTTTTTTTTTTTTTTTTTTTTTTTTTTCTTTTTTTTTTTTGTTTTTTTTTTCTTTTTTTTTTTTTTTTTTTTTTTTTTTTTTTTTTTTTTTTTTTTTTTTTTCCTTTTTCTTTCTCTTTTTTTTTTTTTTTTTTTTTTTTTTTTTTTTTTACTTTCCTATGCAAAGGGATGGGGTTTATGAGACCCTTTTTCTACTTCCCCTAAATGTACCCTGGGGGCTTTTAGGTGTTTGTAGGCCTTCTTTTTCTGGAAGACTCCTCACGACTCCCACCTTAGACCTGATTTGTTCCTACCCCATTTTAGTCTTCCTCTAAATCTTTCAATTTTTTAGCGGAGGATTACGAATGTAAGGCATCCCCTTTCTTTTTCGTGAAGCCTCATTTCCTCCCTATGACCAGTCTTCAGAATGCCGTTCTCCTTTTCTCGCTGTATGCTAGAGGATGTAATTTTCGTTCTTATGAAACCCAATCTTGAAAGAAGTTTTTCCTCCACGTCCTCCGTTTAGTACCCTTGAAGAAATCCGTTCCCGCCTCCTTAGGGACTTCGCCCTCCGTCTGTCCCCTGCCGCACTCCTTTGTGTAGTTTTCCCTTTGGTTGTCTCTTAAGAATTCCGAGAAGAGTCCTATGACTCACACCCCACCCACCTTTCCGTACGTTACGCATTATTCCTCCTGTTCGTCCCTCTTAGTCCCTCTTCTCCCCATTCGGAGACTTCCCCCTCTTCCCTATTCAGAAAGAGATCCTTTTTTTTTTTTCCACTTCCCTTCGACTCCTTTTCTCCTCCCCACCCTCATATTAAAAAATAACGGACCGAAGCCTCCCCCTTGTCTTGCGTATTTGACCCCATAGCCGGAAGAGTACTCACACCCATAGCCCGGTAGCTCACTATTGCTTCTCAGGTGTCTCTCCCTTTAGCATTAGGATTCGGCTAAAGTGAGGTTTTGAGACGAAGATTAAGGGTTCCTGTCCCTTTCAGATCCGCCCCTTCCCCCTTCACATACGTCCCTGGAGAGTTTAAAGTTATGTCGTGAGTCAGAACTGACCACCCCCCCTCTCTCCCCCTTCCCTTCTATTTGGCCCCTTGAGTCCATAAACTAAAGTCTCTCTATTAGGTCCCTCTTTTTCAGGAAATGGTTCCTATTTTGGACCCTGCGATGTTGCTTCCTCTCCAAAACTAGAGGAAAAGACTCTTCCCGAGCGATGGGACCCTCTACCTCCCTCACCTCCTTCCAGTGCTATCCCCCCATTTATTCAGATTTTCTAATATTCTCTCTCATGACTCAGTCTTGAAAAGTGCCCCTGATGAGAGAACTCGGGAACTGAGGTCCCCCCATCCCCCTCTTCAGCTCACCCAATGACTGCTTTTGGTTTTCCAAAAAAGCCTGTTTCCCTGCATCGTTGCGACTAGACCCTTTATTTTTATTTCTCTTGCATGAGAAGTCTTTCATTTATACAAGGAATGTTTGCTTCAGATTTTCGGTTTTTACTTGAAGATTGTCCATGGGAGTACTCCCCCTGAATTTCCAGGATAGCACTTTCCCTCATCCTCCTATCTGGAATTTTTCCATGGTGCTACCTTTAAAAGGCGTTTTTTTTTTTTTTTTTTTCACAATACCTCGTCAAATATCATTTCCCCTGGTGGGCCCCTTAGTTTCTGATGATCTCCCACACCTGGATCTCCCCGAGTGGAGGAACGGCTTTCGACCCTTTGTTCCTTTGCAAACTCCCCATTTAGATCTGTTGGCATGTAAAAATACCCTTTCCTCTCACCTGTCACTCCCCCCCCTCCCCACCCACAGGCCTCTCCCCGTTCAGTAAGAGGGGTCGAGTAAAATTAGCGCAAAATCCTTGACGTCCCTTTCTGGAAGTCCCTTTTCTACCGAAATCGTCCAGTTTTTTCGAAGGTTCCCTCTCTTTTCCTCCTCACTAAGTTTGTTCTCATCGATCCCCTCTTTCCCGTCCAAAGAGAGATGGGTTTGGGAACCCGTTCCTTTCCCTCCCCCCCCCCTAGTCATCCTTTAATGGGATCTTTTGTACTCTAACCCCAGCCCCTACAATTCCTTTGCCCTTTTTTTTTCTTTACTTGGTTTGAGAATGCAGGTGCCCGTGTTCTCAAACTCTCGTCAGGTATTAAGCCTGAGACCCTTATAGACCCCTTCTCCCAAATCCTGGGAAAGGTGCGAGAAGTGCCCTCCATTTTCCCTTTGAGCTTTAACCCCCTTGAAATTAAAATGGATTCTCTCTTGCGCCCCCACAGCCCACCTTTTCCCGCTCCCCTCCATTTCTGCCCTAGAGGGTTTCTTCCGTCACCTCTTCTAATTATCTTTTTTCGTTCACAAAATGATCTAAAATTTCGGCCCCGGCTCCTTCATGCCCCCCTCTCCCCCACGTTCTGCTCCAGGAAGGTTTTTCTCCCTTCACCAGAAAAAGCAATTTTTATACCCCGATGCTCCTGAAGGATTTTTCTTCTTCAGCCGTCCGTCCCTGTTTTTAGAGACGCATCCGAATTGGATTTTCAAATTTAAAGCTTTCTCCGAATCCCCCATGACTTTTTCCCCTACTTCCTCTTGCCCCTTGTTCTCCCTAGGAATCTGATTAGACTCCTCTCTTCTCCCGCAGCGTCTCCTCTCTTTCAACCCTGCCCCCTTCGAGTCCCTCTTTCCTTATTTGTCCAGGAAATCTAGAGGGTTTACTTATTCGAAGTACCCTTCCTCCCCGTCTCTTCCTGAATTTGAGAAAGGTAGTTTCGTAAAACGCCCTTCTTTCCCTCTCCCCCCTGACTTGTCTATGTATTGCCCCATACGTTTTTTTCACTTTTCCCCCTCCCCCGCCCGTCTCTTTATGCCTCGGCATGTACTCGGGGATTATAGCCAGAATCTGCTGCTGTTTCGCCTACTCAGGATTGCCTGCTTCTAATTCATGCACCTTCGGGCCCTTTTCTCTCTTCCAGAAGGGATTTTTTCATATCTCGAACGGATCTCCAACCTTCCAAATCCCTCCCTTCGTGAGTATAGTGTTTGATAGTGGTTTTATACACCCCGGAAGTTTCCCTGCCTTCCCAAATATTCCCTCGCTTCTCCCAGCATCAAGGCGATTTTTCCCTGAGAAGAATTGTCTCCAGTCTTTTCTCCCCTACGTGATAACCTCCCTAGTTCAAGACGGAACACTACTGAGTTCCGGTCTTTCCCATCTGTCCGCCGGATATTATCTGATGACAAGCCTTTCCGGCTTCCCCCCACTGCCTAAGGGGCTTCGGAGTTTGGAACCCTGAGCTCTGCCTAACTCCGCTTGAGGCAAATTGCAGGACCCCTTTTCTCACTTCTGAGGTCTCCTGTCTGTGATAAAAGGAGGGTGGGGCGCGAACGACTAACCCATTACAATCCAATAGACTCTGAAAGGAAACAAACTTTTTGAAGGACCCATCCCCCCGAATTGCTCCAGATTCTTCGAACCTGCTTATTCCCTTGAAACCGCTCCTCCGAACAAATTGATTGACTTTTCATCTAAAAGAACATTACAGCCAGACCCCCGGTGTGGCCCAGGTGAGGTCAGTATTACCTTCCTCCGTAACTTTAAATCCCCTCCCCCCCTGGTTCCATTTATCTGAAGAGCAAAGGGATATTAAGCCTCGCCCCTCCCCACTCTTCCATTAGCCCCTGACTTTTAGTTTTCTTTTTAGGTTTCCCCGCAAAACCCTTTCCCCCCGCGCTCTTACGTATCCGGAAGAGGAATTGAGTACACAGCAGGGGTTCTGCCCCCCTGAGCGGTTCCTTTCTGAAGTCTTCCTAATCCCACCTTCATACTTTTTTCCTTCACTTCTCGTGATTTTTTTGTTCCTGCACGTCGGAGGATAATTGCCCCCCATTACTTTTATCCTTTTTTACCCTCCAGAAAGAAACACCCCTCATGCCCTCCTCCTAAGCCCTCTTTTTTTCTCTCCCTGAGGTACATTTCCATTAGGAAGCCTCAGTTGCTCACCTGACCCTTCCTTTTCCATCTTACAGAATTACCTCGAGATTCCTCTTTAGTTGTTCTTCCCTAAGTATTTCTCTCTACATTATTCTCCTAAGAAAAAGACCCCCCCCTCTTGGAATCCCCCACCCTTCAATATAATTGTGAGCAGATTTTTACTTTCCGCCCTCGTCTTTCTGCTGCGCTGAACGCCTCCTCTCTCATCTTTTCCTAAACCGTAAGATAAGATCGAGACTTGCTTTTTGGCTCCTAGGCCCATTCACTTGGTAAAGGTGCTTAAACCCTACGACCCCCCTCATTCCCCGAATGATCCCCCCCCCCCTTTTCATTTGCTTCGATAGACTGGACCGGGTTTTGTGTGCTGAGTCCTTTTGGAGTTTGCATTGCTCAGGAATCATCTTTCCTTTATGGTACTTTGTTTTCCCTTCTTTCCAATTTCTTCTGCCTTCTCAACGCGGAGTTGTGATTTACTCCCTTCATTTCCTTCCCCCCCGGAAAGAGACCTGGGACAGGAGGTTTTGAAAGGAACTACCTTCTCCGTCCGTTTTCGCTTTTTTTTCTGTTCAAACCTAACCTAAACGACCCCTTTTTATTATTTCGGGCTTACTTGTCCCTTTTTTTAGGGAGAGTTATTTAGATCCCCCGGACCCATTTCTTTTTCTTTTAGTTTTCTTCTGAGGGGTTCTTCTCCTTTCCTCAAGCCGACATTTGACAGTCTTGTTTTCCATTCAAATGGTATGCCTCCCTAGACTAATGTTCTGTTATTCGTTCTCCTTTCTCAGATTTTATACATCTCCTTTTGCTAAAGATTTCTTTTTCCCTCCCTTGCCTGCGGCCTTTTCTGATCTCTAAGGTTCATGGTTTAGGAGCTCCCACCAGAACCCGGTGACCTTACGAACGATTATCCCCCCTTTATCCTTGAAAGTCCACCGGTGCCGCCCCGTCGGGACTTTGTTACTCCCCGCTGGCCAGTACTAAATGACCCCAAGTTTCTTTACCCTTTTTCCTTGTTCTAAGAATTTTTCAAGTCACGCCGTTCTTTAATTGACAAGACCATGAAGGTTTTATGTCGAGAGTTCTTTCTCTTGCTCTGCCGTCGAAGGCGGCGCAGTAGCTGGTCCTTTGCTTTTGGAAGCGATTGACAATGAAGCTCTCGCCCCCAACCCTCGATGAGACAAAACCCACTACTAACGACGCAGCAGCGGGGAGGTGACTTGTACGATCGGCCGCCGATAACCTTCATGCCATGCTCTGTACCTTACTTCTCCGGTGGGACGTCCTGATAAGAGTCTGGTCACCTTCTCTGCAGACGCAGTCTTCCCCCAATGGAATTAGGAATCCACCAGACCTCCCCTTCTTTGCAAATGCCGCGGGAGAGGCACTTCCCTGTCGGAGTGCATCTTCCCCCCTCAAGCCGTCGGAGAAAAGTTCTTTTCCCCCTTCTTCCGGTCCCCCTTTCTTGCATGAATCCGCCGCCGCCCCTTTGTGGCATTAGGCTCTGGTACCTCTTTCCGATGCCCCCCTCCGAACAATAGAGCCCCGCCTTTTTCAGAGAGATGTCACATCTAGAAGAGGCCCCGTTCCTCTGAAAAGAATCCCCTCCTCCATTGCCGCCCTTCGCACTTCGCGGAGCCGGCTCTGGAACCGGATTCGCGAAACTCTTGAAAGCGTACCACGGATCCGTCTCCCCCCCCCCTGCCGCTTCGTTCTTTCCTCTACACGCCGTCTTTTCATCCGCTCATCGATCACGTCTTGCTTTTGGTAGCTTGATCTTTTCCTGGACCTTTGAAAAGACTTCTCGAGGAGGTTCTGTCAGTTACACCTTGTGGAGCGACTCTTCATCATCATTGATCCTGGATACCCTCAGTAGCGGTACTTGCCTGTTTGTGTACCCGTGGGGCCCGAAATCCTCCCCTATCACTGGCCTGGCTTGAGAGCCACCGTCGACCCTTAGTCCCCGCCCCCTTTTGGCGGCCCCGCAGGGGACCTTCTAACTGGCTCAATTCTTCTTTCGTACAACAGCCCTATTGCTCGACCCTATGAAACCTCTCTGATCCAAGTGACCGGCCTTAAACCACGGTTGAGAGAGGACTTTTTTGTTATCGTCCTTCCCCTTCTAACCCTCTTGGGCGTTGAAGGCACTTTGTCCCACACAGCGTCTATTTGGCTGAAGGGAGCTATCTGTCGACTCTTTTGTTGTTTGTCTTCTCCCAGCCCCGTGACTATGACGGTTGGCCAAGTCCTTCACGCCTCGATGTCAGGCAGGGGCGTAGAACCCTCCCCTGGACAATTTGTTCTTCTGGTTTTTTGCGGGCAGTGAGCTGCTGGTTGGCCAGAGGTTTCAGATGCGACAGGTTTTTAACCGACATTTTACTCTCGTTTTCGCCACGCCGTGGCTGCAAAAGGTGGAGGAAGTTTCCTACTTGTGCTCTCCCAGGGCGGAATAGTAGAGATTGCGCCTAATTGTGTCCTGCCCATGACTCCTTCTCGCTTGTAGCGACAAGGTCGAAACTGATGAACGTCGCTCCCCCACCGGCCGACTGCGTGCAGCCTACGTAGTATCCACTGGTAGAAGTCAGGGCCGGCTCAGTTTTAGACCCAGCAGCTGACTTGAATCGATGGCTAGCATGGCGTTGCGTGTAGTATGTCCAAGACGATTCCGGGTTGTCAAGCCCTTGTTCTTTTTTTTTCCTGGACCCCGTTCCCAGGCGTGCGATCTTCATGTGGACAGCTTCCGGCCGCATGCGGGGGACCGAATGTTAGAATTGCGATTTGCTCGGCGCTCTCTCCCTGGTCAATCGTGAAGTGTCTTTTGGCATCGGCTGGTTTTTGATCACGGCAGCACATCGCCCTCGTCAAAGGACGTCCCCTTTTTTCCTTCTTCGGAGCTGCTTACTAGCGCGCGGGTAGCCAACCTTGTCCATCTGTCCTCCTGCTTTTTTGCCGATGGTCGGCCCGAAACAATTCATCGCCCTTCGGAGGTGTGCGTTTCTTTTCTATACCACATCAGCCGCCCCGGCGGAGGAGCACTCCGGTATGCCCGCTCTCCAGTGACACACGAGTGGAATCCTTCTTTTGCCGGCAGGCTGTGCCGCTGGCTCCGTCAAGCCCGCCGCGGCTGGCTCCTCTCAGATGGTTTCTCTAGCGCGTGGCATTGCAGGCCCTTCGGCACTCGTCCGGGAAAAGGGGTACTGCCTCGTCCTGGTCGCAAGCCCAGAGGAATACGAAGTATCCCGGTAGGGAACGCGCGGCACTCTGCGTGCGTGCGGATCTCACGCCGGACGCGAACAGCTTTCCATGGGGCTTGGTGTCCCGCGCTGCCGGACACAGTGCCGGAACCGTTTTGCACCGGCGGAGCCGGCGCTGAGGGGGTGGTATACACAACCGTGACCCGAACAGTACAGGGGCGCAGCACGCCGCCTCAGGAGCTGGCTAGATTCTTTTTCTGCGCCGTTTTTTTGTACATGGATCCCCGCCGCCGCCACCACATTGAGTTCGATGTCCTGGGAATTCAGCCCGGTTTCGTGTTCAGGTGAGGGAGTCAAAACCTACGAACGCCCATCACCCGCACAGTTGGACGGTGCATGACATCCTCCCCACCCTCCTTACCCATTCCCCCCACCTCCTTCTCCTTTCTTTGCGGCTCATTCCTCCAACCCCCTCTTCCCTCCCGATCCTCCCTTGCTCCATCCCCACCAGTTCTCCCCATTGGATTCTTCCTTTTAGAAAGACAGAAATGAAGTAGATTCTCTTTTTTCCCCCGTGTTTTCTTGGTTTCCCCCGACACCCAACTGCAGAAGAAGAAGCGGAGAGGCTTGTTTCCCATCTTTTTTCCTTCCCCTTCTATTTTATTCTAAGCTTTAAACGCCCCCCTCCCTTCCCCGCTTTGAGAAGGAATATCCCGGATTGATGGATTAACAAAGTAAAGGGAAAGTCCATGATTTCTTCCTCTAGCTTCCCCTATCCTTTAGTACCAACGGACAGCTCTCTCTCAGTCCCGAAAGAGGGCTCCTTGAAGCAGGTCCCAGGTAACTGGTGTCAGCGGTCCCCTCCTTTTCCCCCTTTTCAATTCAACTTCCCCCCCTCCTATAACCTCCTTCTCCTCTTCCCTATTCTCTGGTCTTTGGATTAAGTATTGTCGATTCCTCTTCCCTTTAGTTTTTTAATCCTCCCTGCGTATAACAGCTTTCATTTTCCCCTATGTATGTTCTTCCTAATTGTTTTTTTCTCTCTATTTGATCCACCTCCCTTTGATCTAATCTTCCCTTTTTGTATCTCGACAAGAAGAATCTCCCTGAGGTAAGAAATTTAACCCTAGCCGCTTTCATTCTTCGAGTTCCACTAATCAGTTGATGCCCCTTTTTTTTCCCCCCCCCCCCCCGAAGAGTCAACCAATGACCCTTTTACCCCGCTCCCTTTTTCCCACAGGGCGTATGCGGACTTAGAGGATGTCTTTTTTTCCGGATCTTCCTTGCTGGATTTTTCCCGCCCTCTGGTCCTTTTTGTGAAGGAAACGACCCTTCGGTAGCCGATAGCATCCCCTCTGCGGTGCGTTTTAGGCCCCCAGGAGATGGAGACCCCCTGGCCTTTTTACAGTCTCGGCCGCAAGTGAGAGGGCCCAGTTGGTTTTTTGTCCAAACCCTCACCCCCAGGGTTCCAAAATCCCTAAGGTACACTGGATTTCGGGAGCGGAGAAAAAGAACCTGTTAGAACTTACATGGTCAATGGGTTATTTTGTGGGCTTCCTCGTTTTGATGTAGGAGACGTACAGACCTCACTCAGTTCATGCTCTCCTCAATGGTAGTAACATCGAAAGCATCAAGTTGGTGGTAGGTAGATGGACGACGCGTTTCGCCCAGCGTCAGCTGTTGCCCCTTGGTGCTGTGACAGGAGGCTCGTGTCTCTGAGGAGACTAGATTGGTACTGGTTCGGTCGAGAAAATAATGTTAGTATAAG
>Ga0179591_1366444_pt1 | contig 22672 bp, 23 predicted proteins | sample CZOMad2_1_08_16f_FD_182891 | JGI IMG/M metagenome (GOLD analysis project Ga0179591, IMG submission 182891) | Vadose zone soil fungal communities from Angelo Coast Range Reserve, California, USA - CZOMad2_1_08_16fungal (PacBio error correction) | ecosystem: Environmental > Terrestrial > Soil >... | reverse complement strand
CTACGCGACATCACTCCTTTAGGGTCAGGATGCCAAATGCCCACCCCAGGTAAGCAGAACTACTCTCCCATTCCTCGCGCCCATGTTCCGGGCCTCGGCCGGACTGGGTTCCTTCTTGCCAGCATGGAAAACGGGTCGATGCGCACGTGTTCCTGGCGTGTATGTTCTTCTCCTTTTTTATGAACCTCTCTGTTACGCTTCCGCGTGCCTATTCCCTGTTGATTTTCCATACCGCTGTCCCTCGGGTCGTCCCCTGTCTCAGGTTCCTTTGCTTAGACCAGGACTTTGAAGAAGTTTGACCCCCCCAATGACAGAGAGCTTTGTTTTCTACTCGAGCGGATGAGTTTTTGGAAAGAATGTGACGGTTAGAGCTCCGTTATGCAATCAAATAGATTTTATAGAACACTTCCTCTCTCCTTCGCGTGCGAGACTGAGACTTTGTTTCCAGGCCCTTCTGGATTTGACCCGGCCGGACTGCTCCCCCTCTCCTTCCCCCCACCGACGGCATGGCACACTTTTGGAAGGGCTTTTCAATGAAAGCGGCTTTTTTCAGATTCCCCCTCCTATGTCGCTTAGGTTATTGACTCTATCATTCCACTCCATGTGATGAAGAACCCACTGACCTATCCGTTTTCCAACAACTACCCGAAAGTACTGCATCGTCTTCTGAAGTAAGACTGAAACAGGTGGCCAGTTAAAACAATCTTTTACTACACCCTCTATCGCCAAAAGTCCTTCTTTTCTCTGACCTGCTCCCTCCTTCCTGCAACAAGACATTCTTGGTTAGTTGTACCCACCCCTACACTGTAGATTATCGGGTGGTTTTAACTTCAACGATCACAACTCCTCACGCCCTGTTTAATTTGTCCTTAGCTGGCTTTTCCCTTCGACCGGCAAAAAAGACATTTATGATAGGTGGACTCACCCCGCCGGACTTTTTGACATCGTGAGCCTTACCCTCTCTGGCGTCCCCCATTATCTCGGCCCACACAGTGAACGTTGGTCTTTTTTCGCGTTGAAACGCCTGACATAACAGAGCACGGAAACCCGATGAAGGGTCGGCTTTATCCCGTGATCGCACACCCTTTAACGAGATACGCGAGGCTAAAAAGTTAAGCTTTTTTCACTTTCCTGTCGACCCAACGTGGTTCCTTTTTCCTCTTTGTTGTGGTGAAGGTGCCGCTCGTTCAACAGGCCTGCCCTGAGTCTACGACGTTTCACCTGGCAATGAGGTGTTGCTCGACTGTCTTCTTATTTTGCGATTGTAACGTTTCTATTCTCTTTGAAAGGTTTTGTTTAATATTTGAGCTAAACCCCATTTTCCTTAAAAAGACCTGCTCCCCCTGCCCACGACCGAAGCGCTCATAGTTATAGCTGTAGGTTCGATCCTGCTCAGAAGAGCGCGTTTTCCTATTCGTTTTTTGGCCCAGATTCAAGCCACTGAAGATGTCAGTTCTCTCCTTCGCCCCCCCCCTCTGCTACTTTAGACGTTTTTTTCTGTGAATTGCATACCCCCCCCGAGACTTCTCTGCCCTATTCTAGAACCCTTATTTTACGCGTCTCGTGGCTCCCCCATCTTTCCCTAGTCTTCCGTTATTTTTCGTGTGGGTCCGCTTTTCCGAAAGAGCGATGTTTTTATCTTAGCATTTAGTTGTTAAGCCTTGACCCCTTTCTCCTTTGGCTCTTCCTTCTCCTATTGTCAACTCGAGTTAACTCATCTATCTTTTTTATACTCCCCCGTTGTATTCCTTACCTCCCACATTGACTACACCCTCCTTCTTCTCAAAATTCACGCCTACTTTAGTTTTTGTTATTCCGTTTCCGACATAGATATTCCAGAGAGAAGAATTCACACTCAAAATCCACTGCCCTTACGGATTAGCACTCTTGAAAGGCCTTATCTTCTTAAGTATCTTGATCGCGAGGTTGAGGCTCCTTTTAGTGGTAGCGAAAACTCTCTTTTCATCACGAGCGTAAGTTTGTCACCTCTTGTACCAACAACCTTTTTCTCCGCGGATAGTATATACGCCCCCCCCTCGCAGCCCAATTTAACCTCTCGGAGTGGAGCATCTTCATCCTCTCTTCGCCCTAGATAGAACGGCTGTTTTTGATTTCCCCGAGCGCTTCCCCTTTTCCCTTCCTCCACTTGTCTTCTTATACCTTTTCTAAGCCCCCTATCCCCAATTGTTTCCTCCCAATTGTCTCCCAGAAGTGATTCTCTTTAAATTCCGATGGCAATCGCCTTGCCACCAGCGCCACCCACACCCAAAAACTTATGCAACCACCCTCACCTTCTTTCGACAACGCGGCCGACTTTCCCACCCTTCTGAAAGAATGCTCTTTTTTTGCACGTTGGCCCCCTGCGCCAGCCTTCCCCCTGTCAAGTTCTTTTTCCCTTCAGCATTGTTCTGCTACTGCTCCTTTCCGTGAAGCTGAGAGAGGCTCTGGTTGATTTTTATTAGAACATCGCCACTCTCTTTCTCACAAACGCAAGCTCACTTGATTTGGCCCCCCACAATTAGTTGACGCTCGGCCCCGACTCCCTCGTTCTCAACCGCCGAACATCAGATGACGTCGTCAGCCGCGAACACCCAGGGGTAACTTTTTCTCTTTCACCGGACGCCTCGTAAGCTGAAAGAGTTTCCAGTTCCTCTCTCCCTTAGTTCGCTCCAACAACGAGTGGCGACGACGATTCTGACCGGGACCCCTTCGGGAGAAGTAGACTCCAAGGCTTTCATCCCACTTCCCCTGGATCCCCCGATGTTTTTTCAGTTTCCCCCCTTCGTGATATAATCTTTTCATTCCTCTAAGTTTTCCTGAGTAGATCGCTGTTTGATCCTTGCGACCGCCTTTCGTCGGTGTGCAAAAGTTTTTAGTTCGTTCAAAGGTATATGTCTCCCACCTCACCCTAAATCCTTGTGCCTCCCTTTTTACTTACACTTTCTCCGTTTCTAATTCGGACTCTTTTACATTTTAGGTTCTCTTCAAGACTTCACACTTACATTACCGCAATTTCCAATTGTTACGTCTTCTTCCTCTTTTCTTTTGTGAAAAGACCTGGAGTGGGGTCCTCGCGTCTTTGAAGTTTTGTGTTACCGGTAGATTCTTCGAGGGTATGAGAAATAATAGTTTTCTATGGACGGTTAGAGTAATTCACCTCCTCTCTCCGCGGAACGTATCATTTCTCCCTCTGGCTGAGTGTTCTCATCTGCTACTAAAATGGAGGTTCGCACTTTTTACAACATCATGTCCGCCCTGAACTAGGAATTTCAATCCCCCCCCCGTCAACTACTCCCCTTTTTCTGCCAGGGCCTCTTTTTTTAATGCTTGTCTTGGGACTTTTTCCACTCGGTAATGTTCCATGCCCGTTTATGTGTAGTCAGACTTGCTCAACCTAACCCTGAATATAAAGATACATTCCTCCCACGGGGGTCCCCACACGTTCCAGTCCCTCCTCCTTCTTCCTGGAACAGTTTCTCATCTCTCATCAGCCCTCAGATTTCCCTCTTTTCCCCACGCCCTCCGACCTAAGTCCTACTCCTTTTTATTTTCTCTCGGACCCCCAACCCCAAGACTGGCATGGAATAAGTTTTACTTTTTAGCCAGAATCACCCATTCCCCCGCCGTCTGGAAATTTGCAGCGAGCGACTCGGTCTCCAGATCCCTATACATCGCAATGGCCTCTCCTCCCTGCTCGTCCGCTTAGCCCCGAGTTCCCTCTCAGACGGCTCGATTTCTGAGCTGCACAATGATCCCCCCGCTGAGACGATCACCTTAGCATGTCTAGACTTCCTTTTACTCCTCTTCGTGAAGCGCGCGCCCTCCCCTTTTTTAGTTTTAACTGACTTGCCGCGTGCCGGTTCTGCCCGATTGTGACGAAGTTCCCCCTCCATAGAAGAGTCACTGCCATGCTTCACTCAGCGTCTCTCCTCCAACTCCGGCGATTTTTTCCAACTATCCAACTCTCCTCTCCCCCCTCCCAAAGGAGAATATTTTGTCTACCCCTTGTAAAATTTAACATGTCCAGATTCATTCTGTAGTCCCCCTCCTTTCCTTCCTTCAGACTAAGTATTCTCTTTTTAGCGTACCCGAGACTATAGTCTGACTCCTTCTTTCCTCTAGGTGGCCCATGATATAGTTCCTGCCTGGTTTTTCTTTATTTGAAAACACCCCTCCCATCGAAGTCTAATCAGCGGCCCCCGTTTTGCCTTTTGTCTTCATCTATCCACAAGACATCTATTAAAGCTGTAGTCGCCACTAGAATACACCCAAAATGCGTATACGTCTCTTCCCCCTTTCTACTTGCAAGGTGAAAGTAATATTCCGAGCCTTTTCATTTCGAAAGAGTATCTCAATGAGCGGACTCGTGCCGCCTCCTGCGTAGTCCAAACTCCTTCCCGCGCATTAACCCCCAAATTTGTCTCCTCTTCCTTTTCTGTACTGACATTGCCGATCAGATCCTTTCTCTTGAGAGTCCCAGAACAGGTCTCCTCAGAAACATATGATCTCCCCAGTTAGACTTTTTTCGCGATTCCCGCTCAATCCAACGGTCTACTTTTTCGACTGTTCACTCTTACGCTCCGTGAAGCGCCCAAGGTCTCCCAACTCAGGTCGGCGCGTTTCTTGCCACACTAGTTAAGCCAGTAGGTTGCACCAGAGCTTCATAATTCTTCGTTCCGGCGTTATCCGAAATCTTGACGCCCCACCCCGGACACACAAGATATTCCCCTTCCGGTCCACATCTTTTTATTCCCTCTCACAGGATTCCCAGGTCTGATCAATCGAAGGCTTCTTCCCGAGTTCCATGCGATATCTTTTTTGAGCATGGCCCCCCCCTTGAGATAGCCAGATCCCCCCAGTTCCCCTAGACCGATGTAAGGGTTATCTTTCCTCCTTCCCTTGCTTTACCCCCCCAACACCCATGCTCTCCCTCTGTTCCGTAGAAACTGAACGTCCTTTTCTTTTGCCCTTCCGTTGCCCAGACTGACATAGCAGGCATCGTTTTTCCCCCAGAATAGAATCATTGTCCTCTAGAAACCTCCAGTCGCCAAACACGCATTCACTCCCCAACACTGACGTCATAATCAGTCAAAGTGAGAACTTTCAGACTGCTCATTTTTTCTTTATCACCGATACCGCAGGAATGAATAGCTTAAGGGCTTCATCGTTGCACAACCAACAGGCCTCTATATCCCCCTGCTTTTGGTGGGCTTAGCTTCAAGGCCAGTGATTCATCATCTCCCGATTTCAGTTTTTCTACTTTAGGCCGTTTCCCCTTTTGTCTGCCTCTTCGGCGTCCCCTCCCGTCAGAAATGTGCCCAGCAACATGACCTCCCCTGACTAAAGACCGAAGCGGCGGTCCTGCCCAAGTGACACTCCTCAATCACGTCAACTCCTTCCCTTCCCCAATCATGCCCTACCCCCCCCCCCCCCCCCCATCAAGGCGCCCGGACATGTCGGCTTATTATCGTTCCTCGCTTGTGCTGGAATATAGATAAAGTCTGAAGAGCTTTTCCTGCTTCCATCTCTTTTTTTTGACCCCCCTCTTTTTTGTTTTGAGCTGATCGGGACAGCGACTCCCCACTAAGTCTTTTTCTCATGCCCCGCCAAAGCCAGGAGGGAGCTACTCATACTAGCACTTAGTCATGCTTTTTCCCTGTCCGTTCTCCAACTTTTTTGAACCTCTCGGTGACACTTGTTTCTCCCGCACGGGATGTTCCTTCCCCCTTCTTTTTATTTTTTGATGTTTAGGCACATCCTTTTCCCTCGACCAAAATCGTAAACTTCCCTATCCTGAAAGGTTGTCGGCCCCCCTACAGTAGATTCCCCCCTTCCCGGAAATCCCATGTTTTTTTATGAAAGCCCTTGCCTTTCCTGTCCCTTGACTCAATTATGACCGCTTTTTGTTTTCTCTGCTTGCACAGCGCTGACGCTTTCTTTCCGTCTTTGACTCCCTCTTGTCTTCTCCTCCCCCTCGCGGGTAAACGATCCTCATCCAACTGTCTTCGTATGGCGAGATATTTAGTAAAGGCGCTCAACTTGTCCGCTTCCCCTTCTTCCCCCTCATTAGCCCCCAACTCATTCAATGCTTGCCTTTTCACCCCTATCTGCGGTTCCCCGGCCCCGCTACCGTTCGTTATCTTCCGAGACCCATTCTTGCCCTCATCAGCTTTGGTTTGCTAAGCCCCATCCTCCCCTTCCTGCTAATCCCTCCCCCCCCTTGCCTCGTTTTAGTTGGGAGAGATCTGGGTCAGTCTCCCCGGTTTTTGTAGGCCATGCGCCCCCCGAAATTGGACTAGCTCCAATTCCTTTTCCTCTGACCCCCTTTTCGACTTTCCTTTTTTGGGATCTTGGTGACACCCCCCACTGACCTTTTTCTTCCCGGTATACGGGGTCCCTTTTTCGTAAAGACGGGATTACCCCTCCGAATCCGCCAATGAATTCTTTTTCTTGGGAAGCCTCCCCCTTCTGTCCTCTTTCCTTATGTTTTCACTCCCCAAATTCGCCTCCCCTTGTGCGCTTCATTTTGTCGTACTCTCCGCTACGTTCTCCCGCGGGTCTCTAACCAATCCCTAAGCCGTGTGTGGAGATGGGCCATCGACCACGCGAATTTGAGCTGGTCTGCCAGGAAACTGTTGTCTGGGCCTACCTTTCCTCTCTTCGCGTGATCCTCAATTTCCCTACGACTTCAAAGTAATTCTCCCCCCCTTTTTTCGCTAGTCGCATTGTTGGGCCTTTCCCTTTTTTTTTTTCCGCCCCCTGCCCGATTCTTCCTTAGGTAACCTTCTAGGAAGGCTCTGTCATTATGCCTATTAAACATGTTTCCCCAATGTTACAGAACTTTCAATCCCTGTCCCTATTCTTTTTTTCCATTGGTCGACCTCTTTACTTTCCCCCCAGCCCTGTTCTTTCCTTTTCACGACGTTTCCGCACGGCCCAGACCGCCCGCTTCAATGTATACGTTTGCCATCCAGTGCATCAGACGAGGCCCTTCCGATTTATCAGTGGCGACTCAGTCTGCCTCTGCAGCCAATTTTTATCGCACAGTCTCCCTTCCTTCCCTACTACTTGCTGTTCACACCGCTGTTTTCTCGGATGCATGTCTCTCTCCCTTCCCGCGTCAAACACCTCGTTCCTTCCCTAATCCGCATTGCCGTCTCTGAACTGTGTGCGGAGCTTTCTCCCCCCGCACACGGATAGGGCTCGCCTTAGGGCCCCTAGGTTTTGTGCCGGTTTTCCGAGTTCTAGCTTTTTGACGGAAGGCTTTGTCCATCGTCATGCTTTCAGCTTTTAGCGAATCGATCTTTTTTTCAAAACCTTCACTCTTGGTCTCTCGTCCCAGAACCCCCTTTTATCACCTACGTCGGGAGACTCTTCTTTTCGCTCCTTCTAGTGTTTCATTTCTTCCTATCTCCTTCAGTACCCCCTCATTTGCTCCCCTTAAGGACCCTTGTCAGTCCCTCTTTCCTATGCCGGCGTATGTCCCTTCTTTCCCAGGCCTGTTTTCATTTTATAGAGGCGCTTTTTCTGATGATTTTAACTATCATATTTCTCAAGAGCGAGGGGGACTTTTTATTCTGGTTTCTCTATACCATGAAAAAACCCCCTTCCTTTTTTATCCGTCACAAAAAGAAATCTCCCCCCCCCTCCCCCGTGAGTCTCGCGTGCGTGTGGCACTCTCTTGTTTCGATAGATAGAACGGATGAGAAGTCCAATGTTTCATTAATGTTTTTCCCTCGCCCACCTTTTTTTATAGAGTATATCTCCCCGTTCCCAGAAATAATTTATACACCCCACAAGTCAGGCTCTCGTTTACAAAACCGCCGCGCCCCTACACCGAACAAGTTTATTTAGACCCCAATCCTCAAGCATACGCTCTTTTCTTCTTCCCCAGAAGGCACTATCGGCCTTTTTCCCCCTTTTTGGAAACCGTCTCTGCCTTTTCAAGACGAAAAACCCTTCAGTTACTTGAAATCTCGAGTATGTGTCTCCCTCCTCTGATGATTTATCCGGCCTGACATCCCGCACTCTGTCTCCCAAGGCAGCAGCGCTCCCGTGACTCCCCAAATTTTTTAGACTCATCGAACTCCGCTTTAAGACACCTCCAAAAAAGGTTTACTTAGTTCCCGTCCATAGACTACTCTTTTCCGAAATAGACTTCTGCCCGACTCTTCACGTTTTGCTACCCGTGTTCAAGGCCGCGTCTCCCCATCCTTTCCGACAACAGACAACAATTAAACGCAGCCCCCTCGAAGCCCGGCTGGCGATCCCTAGGCTTTTACTTTCTTTTTTCCCTTTCTGTGCGGCGGTCTCTCCCATTTTAACACATTTTGCGACACCTCTTCGGCCGTTCCCTAACTTCAATTTTCCTCTTTTTTTTTTTTCCTTTTTTTTTTTTCAGCTCTTACTTTTCGACCTGCTGCTTTCCCTTTTTTACACAATTCAGACATGGTTTGACTATTACACCACACAGTCACCTACAGCAGCAGGATTCCCTCCGTCCTCCTACGGCTCTCCACACTCTACCTGACACACCAAGAGATCCCTTTACCATCTGCTCCTGAACACCTTCACCCAGATTCACGGAGACTGTCTTTTCTGCCCCCCCCGTGACACCCCTCCGCTGTCCTTCGCTTTGTACACAAGCCGAGGGATTCGGCATACATTTTGCCAATAAAATTCGTAGCGCGGACTCCAATTTCCTTCGGTAATTTTGTTTCCTCTTGATAGTCCCCTTCTACCTTTTCTTGTAGACCGTGCGCTTTATCTCTTGCGGGCGCCCCCCCGCTCATCACTCCGACGCCTCCCCTCGAAAGGAATAACTTCTGCTATCCCTTTCGGTTTCTCCTTTCGTACGGCTGCTGAGGTCTATTTTGCCACACCAGCCTTTTCTAAATGCCTAGAGAATATTCCTCCTTCACCCCTGGTCAGGCTGTAAGGAAGTCTTTTGTATTCCCCCCCTGCGAGTGCAGTTACGGAGCTTTCGCTCAGGTCTGTATAAAGCAACCCCCTCCCCCATGGTATTCAAGTCTCCCAGCCTTTTCTAAGCCAAAGGTCTCTCCCCCCTGATCCATTATACTTGACCTACTTACGGTTAAACTACGAGCTGCCTCTCCAGCCCCCCTCCGCGATATATCTCGCCGCTCCCCTTTTTTGTTAAGATGTTCCACGGCCCCGTTTTCTTCGGCAAGCGGCGATCTTTGTTTCTTCGACACGGGAACCCCCCCACCCCGGAGTTGTGGGCATCTGCACGAAGAACCCCCGACGTCCCTCCGCGTGGTACATCTTTCCCTCTAAGCAGCTTCCCCATCCTTTTAAAGAGCATTCTCCCGTATCCTTTTTCCCACGTCCCGCGATTCGCCTTCTGATTGCACGCAGAGTCAGTTGTCCTGATCATGTCTCTTCCCTTATCAAAAGACTGCCCCCTTGACTTTTCACTTTTTACCCCCGGCGACTCTTTTAGAAGTTCTTTGAAGAGCCCCGCGCCATTCCTTCTTTACCCCCCTCTGCGCTACCCGCTTCGGGCTCACCTCGGGCCCATTCCTGCTCCGGCCCCCGCATTTCTTCCCCTCCTGACGCCTTGTACCATAATCCTATCATCTTTGCGCAGACCTAATCTCCCACTCATCCTTTGCCGTACAACAAACAAGACGAACCCCCCTTAACCTTTTTTCCCTTGTTTTAGCTGCCACTAAAACTCCATTTCCCGGACAAAAGCATTTCCGGCGAGTCAGAGCATTGAATCAAGAACCCTCTGGCTTTTCTTTACATACAACTCTAGTGCACAGACTTCCCCTAAGAGAAGGCGGATCTTCCAATTACTCTAGGCCCACCGGCATACGTTTTTTTTTTGTTCCGTTGTGGCCTTAATTGAAAACCCTGCCCCCCTTCTTTCGGCCCTTAGCCCGCCCTGCTTGGCTTGCCTGTGCGGCGTTGTTTTTCTCCGGAAGCACTCCACGCCTCTCCCCATTAGCATAAACCCCCTCTTTGCCTCGTATTATGGCTGATTCCAGCATCCCCTCCCTCAGACGCCCCCACTTTTTTTTAATTTGTCCGATGCTCATTCGTCAGCAGGCCTGACCCCGAGAGGCACGCGACAAAACAAGATCAATCCGCATTCACCCACAGGTTTTTCATTTGCGTTTCGTCTTCGTACCTTTACTATCCAGACTTCCTTGGCCCCAAGCACAGGTACTCCCCTGGACAAATCTTTAGCATTAGAGCGTCCCCTTACCCACCTAACAGGCTTTGCTTGTGGCCGAAGCCCCTCTACCGCCCTCATATAATTCGCTTCTTTCAAGCGGTTAGGCTCTTTTATTATGGCTTCCGTACGCCGTAGCTTTTTTTCACCGTAATAAGTCCATTTCCTTCCCCCGTTCGCGTCCTTATTTCGTCTCGCTCCCTTACCCGGACCCAGCCATAATAAAAAGTTCAACTTTATTTTTAACAATAAAATTAGCTCTCATTTATACTCGAACGAGCAAGATATCTTCCGCTAGTTACCCATAATGGCCCCGTCGTAGTCTCCTTTCCCCCACCCCCCCCCACTTCTCCCTCTAGCTAAGACCCTGAGCGCCCTCGACATCATCATGGTTTCTTCATGACCTTAAGTGAAAATTTGTCAAACCCCTCTATTTTACTGAGACTGCACTCTTGATTCCCTAGTTTGACCCCCTCCAGACGCACCTTGGCCTCCCAATCTCGCTGATTCTTGAAGGATATCTATTCATGTCTCCCTTTGACGAGTTCAGGAAGTCCGGCTCCCTCCATTTCGATAGTTTTTTCTACCATTCTATAGAATCCTTAGTTTCCGTCTCGGGCACGATCTCCACAGAAAATTCTGCGAGAGGAAGGGTCTTCCCGGAAAAACCGTCTCTGTCTTTATCTTGGTGTTTTTTTCCCTTCTCCAAAGGCCCCTTTTTCTTCCTCCCCCCGAAACCATGGTGTCACCACCACAACCAACAACCCAAAAGTGTCCCACCCCCCCCCAAAACATAGCCCTTCGACCAGTAGTGACGACGAAAGTTTCTTCTTTATTCTAGCTTAAGTTCCGGGAAGTCGCCATTTGATTACCACCATAAAAATCCGCCTTCACGCCAGACAGACCGTAGATTCCGCCCCCTGTTTTCTTCTTTTAGCGTACCAGCAGTGGTCCCCTATTGTCCCCGCTGACAAACCCCCCGGAAAATTCCTACGTTTTTATTAGTCTGCTTCCAGGTCCTTTTGCTTTGTCCTTCTCCCTCTGAGTGCTCATCTCTCTCGTTTAAATAATCATGCACCCCCTTTGATTGTTTTCTTCTGACTCCCAAAGGTCAAATACAAACTAAAGTCTGAATGTAAACCCCAGTCCTACCTTAATCTATGAGGCCCTCGTCACACGGCGCCTTTTCCCGAGGTGAAGGGACTTCGCGGACCTTAAATTTTTTTTGCCGCTGGTGAAATTTTTCGTCGTGCCCGTTTTGGGCGTTTGACTTTTTCTTTTTGATTGGATCGAACAATCATCTTATACTTACGTCTAATCAATATTCCCGACCGTTTTCTTTAGAATAGTATGAGGGCTTTCACCTTAATTTTTTAGTATTTTTATTCCGACCTTCAGGTGAGCACACCTTCATAAAACCCTTCCTGCAAAGTCCCGGCTTGGCTCGATTGGCTGATTAACCTATTCGTTGTTATCGACGTTCCTCTCGGAGACTTTCATCCCCCGAATGTAAGGTTGTCGTAACGTCCGAACCATTCCTTGTTTCTCCATGACCTGATGTGCGCAACGGAACCTAAAATCTTTCGCACCACGATCTTCATAATCGGCCATTTGGAAGCGGTAAAATCTTCCGCAACCCCCTCGGTTCGTGTAGCGATGAAACAACAATCTTCCTCTGCTTGGTTTGTGGTCCCCCCAGTTACCTTACTCATATACTTTCCGTTTTTAATTCCCTAACAAATTATCTCTCAGCTTCGCTTTATATGGCCGAAGTGCCAATGTGTGTTTCATGCGCACCACCGAATTATCTGCCTTGCCCTCCGTATCTTTCTCGAGGAAATGGTGAAGCGTCTTTTTGGGTATGGGTGCCCAATGTACTGCCCCTTTTTATCCGGTTTTTTTACGTTGTTGAAGTTCCAGAATTTCATACCCGCCAGCAATCCGTCACCCCGGCCTCTCAGATTTTTTATGCAAAAGAGAAAATCGCAAACCAACCCAAGTCAACTCTCCATACTCCTTGTTACCAATCCCGGCTCAAGCCCTTTGGTGGGACTCTTTTCTCATCGTCGTTCCGATTGACATTTTTTTGTTACCCAGAAAGACTGAAGGTTTCCCCCGTGTGAATCAGTTTTTACGGAACTCTACCATTCCGCTTTTTTAAAGCGTGATGGCCTTTTCCCGACGAGCGTTCTTTTTTCATTCCCTTTCCGATCCCCCCACCCCCGTTCAAGATTAGACAACCCCCCCGTTGTTAGGCCATGATTAAAAAGGTTAGGTTAGTAAGTAGAAACGCGCTTTTACCAAACGAGATGATACCAACATTGAGATGACCTCGTTTCAACTGGCAATTGCGGTGCAAACCGGCAAGTAGAATTCCCCACCTTGTTCCCTTTCTCACGATCTTCAGTTGCTCACTTGGAGAAGTTCTAGTCTTCTTATGGATTTTTCCCAACCCGAGGAGAAAAAGTCATCACGCCCTCTCCACGGACCTTGCTGTTTTGCCCCATTATAACGATTCCGTCCCTATCATTTGAGATTCCGACCCTTTACCTCTTTGAAAAGTTATATCTAGCGCTTTTTTACTCTACCCCAGTACATCCGGTCTCTCTTCACGGCGAGACCACTGTGATCTTCGCAGTTATTTTTGCATTTTCGTCCCCCAACTGACTGTTCTGCCCAGTTTTTGTGCTGCATAGTGTTTAGGCTCAGGTTGACACAGACGGCGAGTTTTTTCTCAGGCTGGTCACTTTTCCTTATTTTAAGCATTTCTTTTTTTCTTTAGTTGGAGTTTCCTCGTCATTTCCGAAAAGGTCTTTAAGCTCCATGCATCCTTCCTTCAGGAGCATCTGTCCCAGACCACATTCACCGACGTCCTTGCGAGAATATTTTTGTTTAGATTCATTTGGGACCGTGTAGTCCCCCCGTCTCCCTATACTCCCAGATCCGATCTGTCGCAAGTACCTTTTGGGTCTCTCTCCTGTTACGTTCCGCAGGCGAAGTTCTTCTCTGACTCTTCTTCGTGGATCGCGCGTCTTTCCTGCTTTCTAATATCAGTGATGTTTGGTTCTTCGTTTCCTTTGTCAAACCTGTTTTGCCTCCTTGCTTATGCTCCCAAGATTCCCTTCGCTTTCTGGTTTGCCTTTTCCTATCCTCTCCCATGAGCTCTCCGACCTGGCGCTACAAGCGCGCTTAAATTTTTTTACCGCCCTAAACACCCTTTTTCGTCTTATTTTTTTTCTTTCCGCTACCCTATGAGACAAAACTTCATGTCACACCATCGCCTTTTCACGACCGCGCCGGTCCCCCCCCCTTTGAGAGCCCTGAAGATTGGCAACACCCCCCTCCTCGCTACAGAGCGTCCTTGTTCCTTCCAAGCGAGTTACTTATATTTTCTGTCTTTGCATGGAAGAAACTCCTTGCACTTTCCCACCTGAATGCACACAACCTCGCCTTTTTCTCGGACTTTCTCCTTATTCCGATAGCAGCCGCGTATTGTTTGATGGCAGCCAGGAAAAGTATCTCCCTTTTTGCGCCTCACTCCGTCCCGGTGCCACACCAACTCAAGTCTTGAAGCGCTCGGCCCGTCAGTCTCTTTTTCTTGTAGGATCCTATTTCCTGCTGCCACGCTTTTCCTCCTTGGGATCCTTTTTGCCGTGCACATGCCGCTATTTCAGCGAATTTACGCCACTTTTCCCTTTACGCATAAACCCGTGCCCGTTGCTCATGCGAAGAGTTTCGCTTTCTAGAAACTCTTTTTGCGTTCCTCCCCACCGAACCCCCCAGCTTTTTCCCCCCGCAATTGATGTCGCAGGGGCAGCCCCTTCGTTAATCTATATCATTCCGGTAAATTTTTTTTTCTCGAGATAGCTGAGGCCGCCCCACTGCTCCCCGACGTTCTATCCGGTTGTTGTTTCTCTTTCACCACTTCAAAAGCATGTCACGTTAAGGACTTTCTGCAGAACTTTTCAGCTATCAAGTTCAGCAGGTGTTCCCTTTTTGCTGTTTTTGCTGAGAACTTTCCTCTTTTGAACTTCTTCTTCTGTGCCGTTTAACTCGATTGAGCGTTGACGGACAGCTGTTTGGCTGGAATGTGACAAGTACCGAGTCCGTTTCCCGATATTAATCCTTGTTTTTGGATTCAGCAGGTTAGAGGATGCGGCTTCTTACAGTCTAGTTTCCGCTTTTGAAACAGCCCTCCCCCTCCAATCCTTTTAGGGTCCAAGGTGCTCCACTCTCCGAACATTTTAGCTTTTCTCTTTTGCGAGACTAGCCTCTTTTTTAGGAACTCCCTCGATAAAGAAAGCATCTTTCCTTTTCCCCTGACTAGTGACGATTTTCTATGCAGAAGACGAGGTTTTCCCCCAGAGATGAAGTGAGATTGTACCCGCACTCCGTCCCCAGCTCCTCCCCTTTGGTTTTTCTTCAGCCGGTTCTTTCCCCGGAAGAATCCACGATAGAACGGGTGTTGCGGCCGGGCACCCCCCTTATACTACGAAGAATTCAGCGTCGATAGCGAATCTCCCCTCCCCCCTTCCCGAGACACCGTCTCGGGAAGCTTCCGTGTTAGATAGACCCCCCAGCGGTAAACCTTGATTTTTTTTTTCGCCTGCATTCCCTTCCGAACCAGTCCGGCAAACCTGAGACGTTCCAAGAAAAGCCTTCCTAGCCCAGCCGAGCTTCCCCGCCACCCCAATCCGAATACAGACTTGACCTTTTTTTCTCTTCATACCCCCCCCCCTCCCCCACGATCGACCCCGTCACGTGACTTTCGCCGATCGGGATTTTTTTTCCCAGCGAGGACCCTTCCTACCCCTCACGCAATCTATCCCCCCGTTTGACCTCCCTACCTCCGTTACTGTATTGACTCCTCGCCAGACTTACCTTTTGGACCTCTTCCTTGCGCCTCCTTTTTACTTTTCTGCAAAGATTGAGGTTTATCCTCCCGACGACCGCCGCGTCCCAAGAAAAACTAACCCTCTTCCCTCTCTGTTGGATCATCTCCCACAAGACTACCTGCACGACAGACACATCTCTTGGTCGCACTGACAACTCACGAACATCCTGGCGACATATTCGTCTTTTTTTTCCCGGCGTCTCGCCTGCTCACGCCGCAGATAGGAGAGATAGTCAGCTCGTAGAATATTCTTTCGGTTCGGCAACTGATATAGGTCTGGCCTCCGTATGAAGACGTCACAATGCCGAACTGCAGAAGCGGCGCGAGCGGCCCTTTTCCTTTTTTCCCTCCTTTGTTAGCCCCGCAGCGAACGTTTTCCCACTCGATTACACCCCTCCTTAAGCTTCTTGGCTTTTACAATTGACCTTTGTTCAGACGAATGCAAGGCAACTCCTTTCCATTTGAAAAGAGTAATCTTTAGCCCTGTCACTGTTGCGCGCGGAGTCGGTCCCAACGCGGTCCCCAGCAGAACCCGCGATTTCCTGTGACGTCGTAGCCCTTCTTTGATGCCAAGATAAGGAGTTTAAAACTCTGCACAGGCCTAAAGCCTAATTACGTTAGAGTTCAAGCCTTCTGCGTCCACGACACCCCTTGCCTCGGGAGTTTCCATGTCAGCGTCCCCTCGTTTGACTCGCAACCGAGGCCCCCAAGCTTGTTACTTTTTGAAAAATATGATCGTGACCCCCTCTTCCGTGACCCCCCAGAGACTCTCACTGATTTGACGCTTTTGGACCCCACGTTTTTAGAAAGTCCCACTTAACTTGGTATAATGCCTTAATTGCCTGTCCCCAGAACCCAGGTCACAGGTAAAGACCTGACGGATAAAAAATACATTTTTTACTCAATTTAAATTTACGTAGGTCTTTGCTTTTATGGCCCCTTTCGGAGTGGCACCTTTTTGGCAATTTCGCGGGACATCCTTGAAATTTGTCCAGATGGTTAGTATCCTCTTCGCAATGACTGAAATTTGCTTTGCGAGCCCCCCCACAGCTGGCGCTCTCTTTATCTTCCCCCCTTCAGCCGCTTCGTTGCGTCCCATTGGTAATCTTTCATCGTTGGCCGACCTCTCCTTTTGCAGACAAGCCTGGTTCGAGAAATATCTCCGCCTTTTTTCCTCAGTTTATCGTTGTCCCCTGTCCGCGCGCGACTGCCCCATACTCTAACAGAATGCTTTATGAGCGGGCCTGGGCGCTCTCGTCTCAGGTCTGCATCTTGGTTGTTAGCTGAACCCTATAAAGAAAACCCAGGTGTGCAAGCGAACCAGGACGGCCTTGCCCTCGCTAACGCACTCGGATAGGACCTCAGCCTAGGCTTTGAGATTCGGCGGTTTTTTGGGGCCCCCAGCGTTGTTCTCACCCCACCACATAAGACACCAATCCTCCCTACCCTAAGAACGAGCGTAACCCCTTTTTGCACGCACGAGACGTTCGCAGGGGCCGTTGACGTTAACACGCGAGACAAGTTAGTCGCGTCTAACTCCCCGTAATCCTCGCCCTTATACGTAACGACTTCCCGTCTAAGGTCCTCTCTCTACTTTTTTTCCCATCACTGTTGTGCGAGTAGATAATGACCGAGCTAACTCCCGTTATCACTTTCATCCTGAACCTGAGTTACATTGACATCCACGGAGCAACTCTCGCAGAATGAGCCGCTCAGGAAAACATGCTCTCCTCGTTCCCGCTTCCAAATGTTTTGTAGGAACAGCAGCGGCTTTCCTTTGCAGATTAATGCTTACGGTATGATTTTTTGCCACCATACAAGATTGCCAAAGCCACCGTCTAGCGAATATCAATATCCCCGACACTGTTATGCGGCACCCCCCCAAATCAGTCTGAGGCCTACACCTACCCCAACTTAGCGCCCTGCAGATTCGTCCTCTGGACGTCCCTGCAGCCACCTCCAACCAGCTACTCCCCCAATTTGATGAAATAAGAGATCCATCCCCTGTAATCCTTCCGTGAAGGGGAGCTTTGACGGAGCTTCGAGAGACTTTTTTCCCAAAAACAATCTAATGAAGTGAGTAGAGATATCGCATGCGTATGTAACTCTGCAGCCCCGGACATGTCTCTAGGAAACAGAGTTCCTTGGCCGAGCGTATCCCGGACTCGGACTTAGTCCCCTGAACCCATTTACACGACGCTTTTTGGATCCAATCCCACTCATTCACGATGAACCTCTTTTCACTTTTCTTTTTTCCCCCTTTTTAATATGCTTTTTCAATGTCGCCGACTGGAAGAGATTGCATTTAGAACATGCAGCCACCTTCCAGATTGCCGCCAGCTATCCAGACCAGCTGAGCCTAGGACGGGATTTCAGGGATGTTTCACCCATTTCCTTTATTTGTATACACTATGTCGACGTTACGTCCCCTTCCACGTTTTCCCCCTAGATACCGTTAATGCCTTATGCGCTTGTGCAAACGACCCGAACGGCCAGTTCACCCCTAATCAGGCTTCGGCCCACTCCCCGCGTGCTGTTCAATATCTAACGTTTTCTTTCTCGTCTGCGTTTCGACCCCGAGCGTCGGTTACGCGCTTGCCTCGCCTAGGACCAATCCTCTTTGTAGGCCGCGTGCTGGCCCTTCCCTCACCCTCTGATGCGCTGTCATTCAGTTCCGACGATCCCCAACGTCCATCACCCCTGTTGGTTTCATTCGTGTGTTTTTAGACCAAGACCGTGTCTGAGCAGGCACCAGGAGTCCCCATTGTCCGCTAGTTTCCCCGAGAACAAGTTTGGGCTGTTGTCACCCAGTTTCCCAATCTTTCCGTTCATCTTATCCCTATGGACGGTATCTGGCGCGACCGTTTTCTTGCATCTTTGACGAAAAGACGAGCGCCCAAATGATAAGCTCCCCCTCGAAGATGATGATTCAACTCCCCGGCCCTCACCTGAACGGCCTTTCCCACCCTTTACGTCCATCCGCCCGTGGCCCCTGTTATCTCGCCGCGCCTTCCTATTCATAGATGCTTTCCAGTCTTCTATAGAGATTTATTTAGCTTTTCGTCCATGGCGTCACCCCCCAAGAGTACAATAAAACCACCCAAATCCAGTAAGACTTCCGATTGTACGATGATCGCTGTGTATAGATTAACTACGGCGTGCATGAAGCTTTACTTAGGAACCATCCCAGTCAAGTATAGTAAAACTGCATGCGTTTTTCCTGACCCTGTCTGAGTGAGCTGTTCTCACTTAACAAGACCCCTGGAAGTTTTTTCTCCCATCGTTCACCCTCCTTTATTTTTCTCCAGATTCACAAACCTAACTTGACCGCTGATTTGACTCTTGATGAGACCTCCTGGCTTGGATTTCCCTCTTCTCCCCGACTCGGGCCGGATTGTTTAGATCGAGAGTGAAGATGCAAGTAGTGATTTTTATGAATTTCGATTCCCCGTAGATCTCAAGTTTGCGCCTGACGTGACACGGCCGTTGATGCATGTTTTTCTCCCTTTTGACTCTGCTGCCACCCCCCTCGTTTCATCTCTCCCCAAAGATCGGAAGCTTCGCTTTTTGTTTTGGCTCTTCACTCCTAGATTGTGCTACGACCCCCTACTTTTAAAGGCCGACAGGGGGCCCGACTCCCCCACGGATGGTCGTTCTGATCGGGTTTATGTAAACATTTGGATCACTATCCGGACCAACGTCTTTTTTTTTGAAAGACAGCGAGGCATAGACCCCTTCCTTTCTTGGCAACAACCCTCGTTTTCTCGCCCTACATACACGGTTGCCCGGACTGGACCAGCCACGTTCTACGCTGGACTTACTCCTGCGCCGAGTCCTTTTTTCCGTACATCAACTCAAGTCCTCTCTCGTGAGCAGTGGTGTTTTTTGATTGTCCTGATTCGTGCCGAAACTTGATTTCCACAATCCCGCTTTGACCAGGTGCCCACACAAGCCTTCACATCATCCCCCCCTCGTCTCGGCCCCGTCGTAATTTTTATCTGAGGAACTCTAGCGAGGTTGGCCCTTTTTGCGCGGGCAACAGGCGCGAGGACTTCAAGTTTCCCTCCAGAAACTTCATCCTCCCCTCTGAACTACTCTTTTCAAGGCAGAGAGAAGCAGATCATTCAATGGACCGCTTGGGAGTCTAAAAAAAAGTAGTATCTCACCCTCACGTTCAAAACACTCCTTGCGTACGCCAGTTTTGCCCCCGCTACGGAAGATGTCTTTTCACACCTCCTCATCCTGTTGTTGAGAGAATAGGCGAAAGCCCCCCATGCTCCCTCATGTCGGGTGTGAGTTTTTGTTCCTTTCCAAAAACTCCGCTGACCCCACCTTGTCTTTCCGGCACGATCGGCGCATCTTTCGATTTAATCTAGGTTGGATCGCGGGCAGGTGCTGATCACCTTTTCCGCTAGGCCTGTTCCGAGCAAGCACCCTTTACAGATGTCGAATTCATATATTGCGTTCTCCTGTGACAAGAAACACCTGCTCTCTTAATGAGTATCTGTTTTGGTTCCCCCGGTAGTAGCTATATGCTGTTGATTTCTACTTTCTCTTTCTCCTCCGCACGCGAAAATCCTCTCGCCAGCAAAGGCTCACCCGTCCCCTTTCTGCAGACTGGCTCGGTGAGTCTCCTGGTTTTCAAATGCCCAGAGCCCTTTGCCAAACGTTCCTTTGTTAATCCGACGAGAAGCAGAGCTAGCAACATGCACCAGCAAGCCTGTTTTCACGTCATTCCCAAGATATTGGAACCCACCGGAAATTTCCATTAAGCGGATTTCGATTTTTTATTTTTTCTTTCACTTCCCCTCACTATCAAAGTAGGTAGTAGCCCCCCCGAAGTGAGCCACGGTCATCTGACATGAGACCTGCATCCCTTTCTTCCCTGGTCACCCCAGTGACGATCCTTTAGAGTCGCCCTCCGGATGAACAAGCCTCCCCCCCCCAAAGACCCGTACGCCTCCACAGCTTGGTTCGATCGAGAGAAGCTGGTACCCCCCCGATTTCAGTCTGCCCCTCAGAACCAGGACTTTTGACGGCGGGCAGACCAGAAACCATCCCCGAGCCACTAGAGTTCTCGCCAGCAATACTCATTTCTTCCCAAAGCACGTCATCTACCCCCTGTGCAATTGCAGAACTTATCAGGAAATCTCTCTCTCAGCGACCCCGGAATAACCCCAGACCTTCGATACAAAATAGCAAAACCATCTCTGACACCCCCCGATTACGGTTCAACAGAGTCTCAGTCTGCTTCCTCCCTGAAACCCTGATGACAGTTCCGATGAAGATTCGAGATAGTTTTTCCGATTCTCCGCGCAAAGAAGAACAGCTCGAAAACGTAGATTCCCCTCCTCCCATCTCGATAACTATGATCCCTTTTCCCCTTTCCCCTTTTTCAGCGTCCAACAGGCCTCCCCTGCCACGCTGACTATTGTTCTCCCCCTGTCCAAGAACGAACCTACCCATGAGCTTGCCCCCTCTAGCATCTGTTCTCTCGCCAACGCGATGACTGTATTTTTTTTAGTAGCTGCTATCTTAGAACGTGCTCCATCAGCGTTCCTGTTCTAGAGTCTTTTTCCTTTAGCACGGTTTCTTCCCCCCCCCCCCCCGAACAGCACGAGCGCCTTTTTTTTTCCCACAAGCCTGCAAGACGTGACGCTCTCCGCCTTCCGGCTCTCGTCCAACAAAGCATTTAATTGTCTCCTTCCCAATAGACCCCCCCTACCTCCTGAGACATTACAACTAGTCCATTGTCAGAGTGAAGGGTTAAGCGTCGCCACGCCTCCCGCAACTCCTTGCCATTTTCCAAAGCGTATACTTTCAAACTGTTTTGATCATGGCCTTCCCCTCTGCCGGCCAACCGTCAAAACAAGCGGACTTTGAATCGAACACCGAGGTATTTCGAAGTGAAGAATGAGTCGTTCCTTCCTGAGTCCGAAGAAGGTAGGAGTGACCCGCCAAATAACAATGTAGCCAAACGACACAGCGCTGCTTTCTTATCTTTTTTGCAGTACCACCCGGGAGTTTTTTTTTTTTGTACGCGCCGCTCTCGCGAAGAACCTCTTCCCCCGAGAGACGCAACTTGCATCCCACACAAGCAATTTTCGCTAGTTTTTCCAAGAATGATCCGTGGAAGATTTTGGATACAAATAAATTTTTACCCCCTGTATAGCCTCTCTCCCTTCCTTTTCCAGAGTTTGGAGTCGTATTCTCCCCAACCGCCCCCGCACCCATAATGACAAGCACTCCATTCATTGGTTCCCCCTTTAAGAGACTCCCCTTCCCTGTACCCGACGCGGGATCTTCCTCCTTTGCCGATTAGGACAATTCCTGTTTTCTCCTGGGAACATTGTTCCCAGCCGGCCCCTCTAGTCGCACTCGTCACCTAGATTTTTTTTATGACCGAAATCTTTTGATGCTTCTGATCCCCCCCCCAACCAGCTTTCAGGACAGTGGTTCATTTGGACACGACCCTTTACCCTGTTAGTTCGTGCACTGCATCCTTCGCAAGCTATGTGTGTGAATGTTTTGTGAATATATCCATTTTCCGACCGGAAGAGGATCAGACCATAATTAGATCCTGCCGCGAGCATTTAGTTATCGTGCAGTTACTAGTTTCTTCTATCACAGTCTACTTTCCCAGATAACTTTTGGAAGAGAGGCAGGTCCCAGCTATTTCAACCAGCGCGTTTTCAGAGATCGGTGAAGGTCTTGCGGCGCCCCACTTTTGCGACCTCCCCTAAAGCCCCCCCTCCCCAGTGGCCGACATCGGTCCCTTTCCTGACTCAGCACGTTCGTCTCGGGAGATTGCTTCCCCTCCGAGCGGTTTTTTCTTGTCCCCCATCAAAAGAAGATAAAACTCCGCCCTCAACTTGAGAAGCGAATAGACCAATTTGACCCTCCGCGCAGTAAGGGGGGCTCCCGTACAACGGCTCAGGCTGGGTGTAGCGTTATTAAATAGGCTGCGTCTCGATTTTTCCATGCCCGACTGATATAGGCAGCCTGCGTTGTTGTTCCTACACCCTACGTGTTTTTATGGTGAGCTACCCCGTCGACACTCTGCCCCATTACAACACAAAAACACGTCTGTACACTGCAGGACCAGCCCACAGCCCCCCCCTCAGCACGGAGACTCCGCGCCTAACTGTAAGAGCATACCATACGATTGACAAGGCCTCATTCGTTAAAAATTTTCTATTTTCAATCGCGCGCACAAAAAAACAACGTTCCAGTGGACCCTTAATTCGATGCGCGCAATGCTGGCTTTTAAAGTATTAACTGGCCTTCTGTTTTTTCATTTAAATGGGAGCAACCTCAGCATGGTACCCTTCGGGGCTCAGAATCTCCCACTCTTGGCTTTTTCCCACCATCGTACCTCCCGGTAATTTGTCGCCGTATGACAGCGGCGTTGCAATTCCCCACTTCCCCTCCCCCCCACCCCCCCACACGCGCGCACGACATTATTTTTGTTCTTTAGCGCCCCTGCCCGTCCTCCAGAATAGTTCAGGTTTTTTAGCGAGAGTATGCGTCCAAACGAGTGACGACACAAGTATCACCGGTGAATCTCCGGCGATCCT
>Ga0179591_1383321_pt1 | contig 22673 bp, 27 predicted proteins | sample CZOMad2_1_08_16f_FD_182891 | JGI IMG/M metagenome (GOLD analysis project Ga0179591, IMG submission 182891) | Vadose zone soil fungal communities from Angelo Coast Range Reserve, California, USA - CZOMad2_1_08_16fungal (PacBio error correction) | ecosystem: Environmental > Terrestrial > Soil >... | reverse complement strand
ATCACGAAACCTTCCTGCTTCGCACTTGGTTTTTCGTCGCCCCCCCCTGCGAAATACTGTTTGCTTTCACCCTTGTTAGACCTCCCAGTAGCTTCAGCTAGGATTAGCACCGACGACAACTTGCTGCTCAGGTGCTCCTCTCCTCTCCCAATCTCCTATGACTTGTTCCCTTTCCTCCCCTAAGTAGTTCCCTCATTTTCAACCTTTTAAACACCAATGTTTCTAGTTTTTCCCAAACTGCGAACAGTACCCCCCCCCCTCCATCGGAACCCCCCTCCTCAGATCCCCCGTACTTTTGCGAAACTAATTTTCTTTGGTCTTGTTTTTTCTTTTTTCCCCCCTTACAGCGTCTTACCTTCCCCCCCCCCAAAATTACCGTGTTCACGCAGAATTTGCGACAACATTTCTCTTCCCATTTCATTTTTCTTTCAAACACTAAAGCCCTCTTCCCGTTGCCCCCCCTTATAATCAACGCCTGGAGATTCGTTCCTCTTCCCCAGCTTGTCCTGCAACCTCTTGCAGTCGTACACAAAATATGTTTTGACCTTTCCTTTCGTTAAACCTTTCAACCCCTGCGTTTTTTGCCCAAGAGGAATCTTCCACCCTGTGATCTTTTTTCTATACGTCGCCCTTCAGTGCTATACAGTCTTTTTTTTTTTCATAAAGAGACTGCTTCGGCTTTTTTTACTCCCCCCGTACTCCCCTTCCTCCCCATGGGAGAGTTCCACGATTCTTCCCGGAAAGATGATCTTTCAACGAACCGTCGGTCGGCTTTTTTTTTCTCTAAACACCCGCGCGATATTAGTGTTTAGATCGCTCACCCGAGTTAGAGTAGCCTTATTGGAGAAGAAGAGATTGTGGCCGTCTTGAGTAGGATATCCCCCCCTCCTTTTCCCGAGTTACTTTACGGATGGCCTTCCCTTTGCCCTTCTGGGCTTCATCGAACCTGGCTTTCCGGTTAAGCCAGTGCCCCTTATCCCTGTAGGCACGCATTCTTCGTTCACCCCTCTTTTTCGGTTGTTCCTTTTTGTCCGATCGCTAAAGAAACTCCCCGCGGAGTTCCCATGAGAAGCCCAACTTTTGCCCCCTCTTTTTTAGACGATTCTTATAGGGCACTGTTTTTCAGAAACGCAGGCACTTTCCCAAACCCCTCGACAAGTCGTTTCTGCTTAGTCGCCTTTCTTCCTCTATTTCCGGAGAGGCCTTTGTCCCGTTAGGCGGCGCTTTTGGAGGTCTGGTTGAAGGTGATCTCCCTCCCCGGTTCGATCAACTGATAGTCCCCATTTCATTATGGTCCCAAACGCCTCCTTCTTGGCATGTTGGGAAAATCTTTGTCATTGCCTCCCGATCGTTTTTTAGCACTTCCGGTTCAGAGGTTTCGGCGCCGTCTCCTTTTCAGAGACGGATGGTTCATGGTATTTTTTTACAAATCTCTTCGGAGTGACGTTTTCTTACCCCCCTTTGGCCCCGCTGCAAGCCTCCTTCCTGATCGGGACTTGGGTTAATTTTGCCCCCAAGCAGCCGTCTTTGCCCCGGTAAACCTCGGCCAAGGCGAATCCCCAAATAATTAAATAAAAAGTTCTGAGTTCCCTTCAGCGATCCCTTGGCTACCACCTCGACCCTGCTGTTTCCATGAGGGTAAGGACGGTCCCTCCTAGCCCGGAGGTTTCCCTTTCCCAGAGGAGGAAAAAATCGGTGGGCTTTCTCCTCATATTGTTCTTTTTTCCCCTGTTGGCTGTTTGTCGACTTCCTTCTTCCCTCGGAATGAGTTTTATCGGCCCCGGCCATTCCCCCCCACGCACGGAAGACCACCTCCCTCCCCCTCCTCGGTCCCCCCCCCCTTCCCCGATCGTGTCTCCCCCCTCCCTACCTGCTCCATCTTTCCAAAACTTGGAATAGGACCAAAAGGCTAAAGCGTCATGCAAGGTACCGCCCCTCTCATATATATTTCTTTTCCTCCCTTTTTGACAGAGCCCTATTTCCTTTTCCCGTGCAGGAGATTATTTCCGGGAATCTATGCCAGCCTTTTCCCAATCCTTGACAGCAGTGTAGTGGATCTTCCTTCTCCCCGAGACGTTTTCTCTTTTCTTCGAGGTACCGGTGTTTTTTAGGTGTCTGCCCCCTTTTTCCGATTTCTTCAGAGCATGTCTGAGAAGATGACGGCCCAGCTTTTTTCGCGGCAAAGCTTTCTCCTCCACCAGTGTACTACGAGCCCTGCTGGCGACTGCCCGTGGCCCCCTCATTGAAAAGCACAAAGGCTCTTCCCCTTCTTGCGCCCCTTTTTTCCCCGGAGACGCACTCCTAACTAAGGATTTTCTTCCCCTTTGCCATGTTGCCTTTGTAGATTGTTACCGGTCCTTCGTTCGCGCAGGACAATACTCCCCCGATCACTTTTTCTGCAGCGGCCAGGCGTTTCCTGATTTTTCCTCCCGAAGATGGCTCTTTTCTCCAAAATTTTTTTTCCTGAAACAGTTTTTTTCTGGGACTCCCCTTTCACAGGTTCGAAAACCGGACTTATACCCCTATTCTTCCTGTTTTACCCGAATCATTCTGGTGCCCAAAATGCAATAGCTCCTTTTGTACATCCTGAATTTTCTCTCGGAGTTGCACATAGTACTCCCACCTTCCCACCCAGGACCCTCCTACCAGACGGCCTTTTGCACGCCGCCAAGTCCCTTCTGGAAAGATTTCGAACTTCGGTCCCATTCCCCCTCCCATAGGCGATGAGATTGTTTCCACTTTCGTTTCTCGACCCCCCCCCTTTTTTGCATATAATTTGCGGCGACCGATGCCCCGCGTGGACAAATTACAGTTGGCTTTCCCCCCCCTTCCTGAGGAACCTGTGGGGGCATCATATAGCGTTCTCCCCCTTCAAAGAGTTTTCACTGAAGTGCCGACCATCCCCGGAATACGGGTGACTTTCCCATTCATGGTTCCTTTTTTCAAGACGAAATTTTCTTAGAACTTGCTTCCTCGGGAGTCTGCCCTCGAGATTCCATCCCGCACAAGCTCGAGTCTTTAGCCTCCCTGCAGCTCTTTTTCCACTCGTTGCCGCGAGAAAATTTCTCCAAATCCGTGATTGAAAGCCGTCTCTCCCCCAAGAATCGACGGACGCTATGGAGTTTCCTTATTAGAATTTCAGGCGACCATCGTAGACCTCCTCCTCCCCCGAGAAGGGTGGAGTCTTCGAAGTGAGAAGAAGTAAGTCGCAGTCCCCTTTTTGGTGAAAGGATGATGCAATTGGCCTGTTTTCGGACAGAAGACCTTCGATGCATCTGGAATCCGCCTTTCGATGGGCCTTTCCATTTCTCCTCCAAAACCCGAAGGGACTATCCGTTTTTTTCAGGAACCTTTCTTCCCCCCTAATCTCCCTCCCTCCATGTTTTTTGTTTTCTTCCCCCGAGGCAGTCAAAACTTCGTGCATTTAGGTTTTTCACGGTTCAATGAAAATTTTTCCCTTTGTCGCCACTTTGACACTCTGGGATGTATTTTTACTTACATCATCTTTACGCAGAAACCCTCCGTAGTTCGCGTCTCTTTAAGATATGATAGAGATTCCCCCCCCTTTCTTAGTTGATGATGGCTCCCCCTTTCAACCTTACCCCCAACCTTTCTCTTCCAAAGGGGTGTTTTTTCCTTCTTTCGGACCGTGCCTCCTCTTTGTTGAGTGAAATGCTCCCATTCTTCCCTAGGATTTTCCCCCTTGGTAGATGATCGTCGATTTGCCGATCCCCTTCTGACTTGGTGCCCTTCCCCTTCCTCATTAAGAGTATCTTCGAACAAGATTGCCGCTACTGTCCGAAGATGTAGATGAAATTTTTCTACCCTCTCTTTTAAAATTTTCTTTTCCCCAAGTTTTTTCGGTTCTTCATGAGTACCTACTTCCCCGATGGCAGAAAATGCTTTCGGAGAACGTGGTGTTGGGTGGGGGTTTCTGTTTGGACCTTCCCCTACGATAAAACGAACCCAAATTGCTAGCCTTTCCCCCCCCCCCCGATAGAAGTTGAATTACTGCCTCCTCCGAAATCTTCCCCTTCATAGAAAGCTCTGCCTCGACCATAGCCCCCTTTCCTAAAAGGTACTTCCTGAGGGCCGGTCCCAGAGCCTTCAAAGACGCAAGTCCTAGTAACCCCCCACGAGATTCAGGAGATCAGACGATTCCCCCCATGGGACGCGACTCTAACCCTTTCTGGCTCTCTCTTCCCGTGTTTGTGATCTCTCCCATTAAACCCTTTTTTTTTGCTTTTCGCGCTCACATCTCGATGATCTCCTCCTCCTCTGGTTCTCCGGCTCGAGCTTGGCATCATCCGCCTGCGCGTTTTGCAGGTCCTTCCCTCTGACCTGTTCTATTGCCGCTGGTCCCTTTTTCCCCTTCTCCTGCAGAGCAGTTCGATTACTCGTAGGGAGGTTTTTTGTTACCAAGCCGGATCTTCCGAAAATCCCCGCAATTGGTGTTTTTCTTTCTGTGGATCGCTTTTTTTTCCCCCAACGATCATTCACCGACCCTTGATCAGGTTCAGTTCTTTCATGCGAAATCGTTTTTTTTTTCTTCAAACCGTGGCTTATCCCCCCCCCCCAAAAGCTGTTGACGGGATCTCCTCTAGTAGCCCCCCTCTTAGAATTCTTCTCTGAAATTCTCCTCTTTAAAGCCATCTCGGTCCTCTTTCCTTCTGCTGGAGAAGAACCGGAAATCGTTTTGAATCTCCCAATTTTTCTACGACCTTCCTTCCTGAAGTGCAAGACACCCCCCTCCTAAGGTTTTCCGCATCCCCCCTTCCCCCCCCCCATTTCGAGACTTTAAATGCGGAAAGCGACCGATAAAAGGAGCAGGAACCCTTTGCCCTTCCTTAGTGAGACGAGAACCTTCGGACAATCCCTCGTCTTGATAGAAGCCCCCCAACCAAAAAACACCGCCAGTGTAAAGCTTCTCCCCCTTTGGCGTCATTTTTTTTTTTTTTTCTTTTTTCCCCTTTTTTCGCAATTTCCACCCCCCCTCTTTCCCAACTTTTGTTTTCCCTGTTGATAATTTCCCCCTTTTTGCTTTTTATGGAGATTTCTTCGTGTGCCGATTGTCCCCCGGTGTAGACTTAGTGAAAACATCTTCTTTGCATCACACTTTCCCCCCTTCGGAAATAGCTTTTTTCCTGCATGAGAAACGAGTTCTTCCCCCCCTTCTGATTTTCTCACGACGACACTGAAGTTGTAACCCACTCCTACCCTCTAATATCAGCGAAGGAAGGCCCCCCTTTTTCTGCAAGCTTTTCTCCCGTCTGCGACCTGGGCTCAGTTGCCCCCTCTTGTCGCAGGCCCTCGAGGAAACGCCAATCTGGTTTTCGCCATTATTAGTTTTCCCCCCAGCGATTTCCCCCCCTCCGTATTTTGGCTAGCTTTCGGCGTATGTTCCGAGTGTAATCTTCTGCCGCTTGACTTCTGAAGAAGAGATTTTTTTGGTTTCACTGCCTCCCCTGTCAGCCTCCCTGCTTTCACTTTCCGATGGCTTAGGCTGTTTGGCGAAAGAATCGCACCACCATTCCTGAATTCCCCTTCCAAAAAACAGGACTCGGCACTCCGTTCCCCTGTCCCGCTTTTCGGTTGCTCAGCATCAGTTGAGCTTTTCCACTGAACTTTCTTTTCCGGCACTGGAAGCCACCTTCATGTGACCAACGATGAATTCGTTGCGCCCTTATGGTGGGTCAGATCGGAATTTTCCCCCATCGACATCTGCCAGTCCTTTGCGGAATCTTTTCCCTCCACGAGCACTTCTTTTCCCTCGGAATTTGGCGTCCCCCCCTTTAGGTACGGAGGCGCTTCTTCTTTATGGTTTTTTTTTTTTTTTTTCCCCCCCAATTCGACGGTTTGCACCCTCGAGACTCTTACCAACCGCACTTCGATTGCATGTTTCCCTTTTGATGATTCCTTTTTCCCCCTCTTGTAAGACGTTCCTTTTGGTCAGTACTTTTTCCCCTTCCTGTCTCAGGAAATCCGGCTGGTTACTTCCCCCCTGATTTTGTGACCCCGGCCCATCTTCCCTTCGCGCTGCGACATTCCCCTCCGATTCCCAGCCTGTTCCCCCCTCTAATCTTGACCTTGGTTAATTGGCTCGAACGCAGCCGATTCCCCTCTCCCAGCATTTTTTCCCTCGAAGAAGACACATCCTTTCCCTTTATTTCACGTTCCCCCCCCCGGCGCAGCGCCTTCTGGCACCTCTAGCCCCTTCAATGCGGGAAGACGGTTTTTCCCCCTACGCCAGGCCTTCTTGACGCGGAGACACCACTTGTCTCGGACCCTTTAGTCCTTCACTCTTGGCCGCTTTTTGGAGCAGAAAGAGTGTTTCCTTCTGCTATTCCTGAGGACGGGTCCGTAAATCGTCCTGAACCCCCGAGTCACTACCCCCCCTCCTCACAAATCGATGGTGAACATCACTTGTTTCGAACGATGGGGGGACCCCTCTCCCCACGACATGATGTCTTTCCCCTTTTTTCTTACGACTCTTCTTAAGCTTCTCCCGGTACAGCCGATCACTCTTTTTTCCTACCTCCTCCGTTTTTTTTTTATCTTGTGGGGGGGTTTTTTTTTTTTTTCTCCCCGGATGGACCGTGACGGCGCTTTTCTCGAATCATCCATCTTTTTTTTAAACTGACCCGTCCTGTTTCGTTGATTGGGCCGCCGTTCTCCCACGTCTTGTTCAACCTTTTTGGTCTTAGATGGCGGTTCGCCCGTTTTGCTGGGAGATGTAACCCCTTCAGTTTTTTCTTCAGAGCAGATGAGGAAACGCCTCTCAGTCGCCCCCTCTTTTACACAGATGGGTCGATCACCGCGTTTGTAATAAGTACCGTTCCCCCCTAATTTTTTCCAGGGCCCGTAGTCCTCCCCCAAGTCCGAGTGATTTCCTTTTCCTTCTTGTCGCACTTTTTACGGAGGACTGCTTCCTTTTCATCCATCAAACACACAAAACAGCAACCAAAAAAAAAACATCACTTGACTATGTGGCTTTCTCTGTTGGCCGCTTCTAACCGTGCGCTCTTGAGTTCGCGCAGGCACCATTTGCCCGTCTTTCAGATGCTTTTCTTTCTCCGGCCAGCCGAGGTTGATTAATCTTACCGTCCGAAGATGGGCCCCCCCTCCCTAGCAAATCGTGCTCTCAAAAAGCCGGTGCTTCCTTTTCTCCTTCTCCAGAATTTTTGACCCTGACGTCTACTTTCGTATGTTCCCGACCGCATCATGACCTCCAAATGCCCCCCCCAAGATGCGTTGGGACAAAATGACTTCCTGCGCCTTTTTTCGAATGGGGGTGATCCAAACCTTCTCCCCCTAGACGAATGTTCAGCCGCCTCCCCCCTCCGAAGGGTGAACTATAGCCCCTTTTTTCCTTCGTACGAAACCCTGTTAGTGGTAGGTGTCCTGAGTTTTCTTCCAACTCCATATAAGGTGAAGAGGCATCCCTATTTTCGTGTCAAATTCCCTTGATTCAGGGCCCCCGTAGCCTTTTTTCCGGTGTTAATCAGTAATGAGTCCTCTCCCAGAAAAGCGTTCCGCAATGGTACTGTCCCTTATCCCTTTTCCCTTTTTGACTGGCTTGACCTTCCCTATCCGGGCCCGTTTTTCATCCTGAAGGCAATCGTCTCCCTTCAGTAATGAAAGCCTCTCTCCCCGGACGCGGAAGTAAGACCATTTCCTCGGATTTTCCTCTTAGCCCGATGTAACTCTGTCCTTCCAAAGTCCCCCTCCTCGCGAGTGATTCCCTGATAGACAAACGAAAATTTGCGTTTAACCCAATTTGGAGTTCTTTCCACTCTGCAGTTCCCAGTTACTCAATCCGCTCCTTTGAAGGTTCAGGTCTCGAGGTTAATTCCCCTATGACGCGCTGTCTTCGACGGTAGAGGGATTCCCCTTATTATGGCCCCTTCGGGATAGCCCTTTCTATCCTGTTTATGAACCTGCAGGGGTTGTTCCCCCCTTCAAGGACAGTTGAGGAACAGGCCCCCCCCCTCCGATTTCTATCCTCGTTCCCCCGCGGCCACCCCGCGTCCTCCCCTTCTCCCCCTAAAAAGCCCTTCCTCTCACCGAGCGTCAACCCCCCTTCCCAGTGCTTTAGTGTGTGACCTTTTCCCACCCAGGTTCAATGACCCCCTTATCTTTGGTGTTTTTCCAAATTCTGCTCCCTTTCCCCTTGAAGGTAGTTTCTCCTTCGATATCCTCTTTTTCAAAAATCCAAGCCCCTGTTCTTCCAAGTCCTTCCCCCCTCTATGACTTTAAGGCTGCGTATTTTTGATCGCTTTAGCTTTTTTTCAAAGCCCCTAAAGGGGTGTTTTACCCCCCCGTTGCTACTTTTTTTTTTCCCCAATGCGGGTCCCTAGGCGTGCATCCTTGGAAAAATTGTTTTTTTTCTTCCTTTTCCCAGAGCTCCCCCCCTGTGCATGCGCAATCCTCCCCCTCTTGTCGCATGTCCCGCCGGAGAACATTTATCCCGCAAAAGCTCTGTCGCTGAAACGTGTTTCTCTTTTACCCCCCCTTTTCCCGGCCACCAAGCTGTCTGAGACTCTTCCTTTTCCTCTAAGAATCTCTGGCCGCAATTTTCTGAACCTGATCAGGCGGGGTTTTTTTTACGGTGAACTTCTTTTTTTAAACCCGCCCTTAAGCTGATCTCCCCCCCCCCCCAATTGAGATAATCAGATGCATCCTTCCTGCGTGGTCGATATCTTGCGAGGACCCTTTTCTTCCGCGCGGGTGCGCGTCCCAATTTAGACTTTTCCGAATTAAGTCTGTTTTGGGCCAGCGTCCCTACACTCAGGACTTCCTCTCCTGAGGAGGCACAAATCTACATCCCCCTCCTTAAGATCCAGCTCCGCGCGAAATCTAAGCAGTTGAGGGTGTTCTTCTCTAGCTCCCCCCTTTTTGTGGGGAGAGACCGAACTGTCTTTCTGCGGAGCTTTTTAACAGAGAGGATTATTTGTGTTTTTTTTTTTTTTTTTTTTTTTTTTTTTTTTTTTTTTTTTTTGTTCGGTTGTTCCTCACGGTCCTTTACGGTAAGCGCAGCGAGATGGGAAATTCCTTCAGGTAATTTCCCTTTTTCTTCTGACCTTTTCGCTTCCTTCCCTTATGAAGTGGCATTTAATCGCCACTCTTCGGGACTTTCCCAGGGGGGAGTCACGGCTCCCCAGGACGAGAAAACATCGCACTGGTCTCGGTGGATCGCGTTTCCCAATTTATAAATTCCCACACTCGTACAATTAGTCAGGAGTGTCCCCTTGGACTTTCAACTTCTTATTCCCCCGTGCCGTCCCAACAAGCTGTTGGCCGGTTCTCCTTGGACCCCCCCTTCGCCACACTCCTGGATTTTTTCTCTCTCCCCGGCTGTTTCAGGCTCCATGCTAAGATCGGATGCTGGTTTTCAACCCGACGAAATTTTCTTTCTCTTTCTAGAATCGACCTCCTGCGTCCCTCACAGCCGGTTCCCCCTAACACCTTCCGTATTTTTCCCTCTCCCCCGTAAACACCCCTCGTTTGGATTCTGCTTGAAAGCGAGTTCCTCCGCCGGAACCGGTGATTTTGCGATTAAGATCGTACTTGTTTTGGGACTAAAGACTGGGCTGGGATTTTTTCCATTTTTTTTTCCCTCTTCGTTTTTCCTCACAAAAAATACATTCCCCCCCTAGTGGCAAGAGCACACCCATTGTTTTCCATTTTCATGAACTTTTCTCCCTAACCTACTTTTCCCCCACGGTGTTTGACGTTGATAATCAAGCGAAACCATTGAGTCTTTTTCGATTTCGGTTGCCGCTGTCCTGCGGAGTTTATCGTAGTCCCTTACAAAATATGCTTTTTTTTTGCGCAAAATGTTTTCTTTCTGAAGCCTCCCCTTTCTGAGCCAATCTTCTCACACGGCTTCTCCCTCCCCCACTCTATCCTCTCCCCAGGGGACCCAACAATTCCCCCCCCTTTACGGCGAATATAGTGAGGCTCTCTTTTTCAGCTCACCCTTCACTGCCCGGCTCTTCTTTTTCGGCGGACGGTCACGATTTTGACGGTGAAAAAGCCCTTTTCTTTCCTTGAGATAACCACTCTTTTCTTTTAGCCTTTCCTCTCTGGTTGAGTCTCGGTTCTTGCCGCGGATGGAGCAGCTTTTCCCTGCTTGTGGCGCTTCTTTTAGCGCTTTAAGGACTTTTCTTTCGAATCTTCTTCGCGTTTTCCCCTCTGGAGCCCTCCTTTTAATTGAAGGTCCATTCCTGAAAAAGGATTACGACTTTATTAAGCCCTTTCCTTCAAACCGTGAAGACCGCCCCCTCCTTTGAGATGAACGCCCTCCCCCCCCTGACCCCCCCCTTTAGAAGGTTTACCAATGAGTAACCTTCCTTTGAACCCTCCGGTCGAAGCCTCTGTTGAAGGATATAGGGGAACTTTTCCCGAGAAAGACTGTGCACCTCCTCCAGCCCCCATCTCCCTCTGTGAGGAATGCCCCAGGAGAAATATCTATTTAAGGATATTTCTGAGCCCCCCCCTTTCTCCGGGTAGGAGGATCCTCCTGTGTTGCCCCCGGTGATAGTTTGGTAGACACGGCTTCTTCCTCTTTGTACCCAACCTCCCTCTCTTGCATGTTGGCTGTCATTGAACCCCCGCGATGTGTAGAAGTCCGTTTTTCCTGTGGGACGACCTTTTTCTGATCGGCCCGCTTTTTCTGTCCCCTTGGACCCAATCCTGAGTGACGATCCGCGCTGGAGACCCGCCTGCCAGATGCAAATATTACATCTTTATCTTCTGGGCTGGGTCTGTCTCCCTCAGCAATCCCCGATGGCGACCCAAGCGCCCTCCCCAAACAGGACGACTTCCCCCTCCCCCCTTCAATCCTACCCAGTTTAAACCTCCCTTGCTTTCAAACGATTTTCCCCTTTCTCTTTGCCCAATTTGGATTGGACCTTCTCTCAAGGGCCAGAGCTCCCACGGAGGGCCAATGGCAGAGGATCACCTTTTTAGAGAACTTTTTTTTTCTATGGCACTTTTATACGCAAGGTTTCCCTATAGGCCCTGCGGAGGAAGGGTCCTTTCAGAGAAAAGGAAAGAAACACCCCTCCCTCATCACCCCCAGGCCCTTTTTTCCCCTAAGTGCGTTCCCTTTGATCGGGTTACTCCCCCCCTCTTCCCGAACTGATGTTTTTTTTTCCCCGATTTCCGTACACCTCTAAAGCGCCGTTTCCTCTCCCTATATATAGATTTTCCTCTTTTAGAGAGCTATGCGCCCTTTTTTTGCTTTAAGGGCTTTCCTGTTTTTCTCCTTCGGAATCCTCCCCTACAGCAAGGTCGTTGGATTTTTTGTTCGCCACGATCGGTAGACGTGTTTCAACACCCTTCCGGTGGTCTTCGTGAATTCTCCTTTTCAGCTTTTTTCCTTGACCCCCTTCTCTCAATGAGAATTCTCCTCTGCCTCCCTCACGCATTATGATCCCGTCCAGAGGAAAAGATTTTCTCTTTTTTCTTTGAAGGGGGGTTTTGGGTTTGGGGGTGCCCCCACCCGATTTTTTTTCCATACCGCGGACCCTTTTCCGAGGGCCGTTTTTGGAACCTCCTCCTTGCAAACCCCCCCCTTTTCTTGCAAGCTCTTGTGAGCAAGGCATTCCTTCTCCTCATCATTGAGGATTTAAGGCTTCTGATTCGCCCTGGTGGCCTCCGTGTCTGGTTACTCTGCAGGCCAATTACATCTCCCCCTCCCCGATACAGAGGATTCTTTGAAGCGGCCAGCGCTTTGGGTTCCCCCCTCGCGGAATCGCCTCCTCTTCGGCCCGGAAACTCCTTTTGAGCTTCCCAGCCGTGTTTTCTTTCTCGGCGCCCAGTTCTCCCCCCCCTTTACACGGACTTCCTGGTTCAATGCCTCCCCCCCCCGACCATGGTGAAAACTCTCTTTCGTTGGGAAATCTCCCTTTTTTCCTCGTCTCGTTTTTGCCACCTTGACCCCCTTCCCCCAGACCTACTACTCCATGATCGCCGCGCCCCCCTTTCGACGGGAAAGATTTCTGCTTGAGGCCCCTTCTCAAATCTGCGATTTCTTGTCCCCCTCCCTTTTAGCATTTTCCCTTAATTTCCTGCCCAAGCGTCTTCTTGGCATTGTTTCACCACCTCAAGGGCCCACAGTAGAGCGTTCCCCTTGGCGGTTTTTTTCCCCACTTATCGTCCAGTACCAAGCGTGTTGAATCCGTGACGACAGTATTCCCGGGTTGACTGGCTCTCCTTTTGCCGATGATGTTTCTTCTTTTTTCTCCCATAGTCGCAAGGCTGACCTTTCCCGCATTTCCTCTGAAGTCCGCCACAATCTTTCCGAGGCAGCTCCTCCGACTCGGTGACATGAAGCCTTACCCCTCCTCTCCCCAAACTTTTTTCTTGAAAAGATGATTTTCGATCTTTCAGGACTCTTCCCCGTCAGTAGCCCTTTTTTCGGCGAACATTTTTAAGAATTTTTCTGTGACGGTTTCCTTATTCCTTCCGGCCGCTGCTTTCTGATGTTGGGTCCCTGGCATCTTTGATAGACTTTCTTCGACGGGGTTGTTTTCCTTTTTGCTTTTACTCTCCCTTGTTGCTTCGATTTGTTTTTTGCGGCAGCCACAAAGCAGATTTTGTAACTCCTTTTCCCGGTGGATCCCTTTCTGACACGAAATCTCCACCCCCGAAATTGTTTCGTTCTCTCCCCCTAGTTCAAAACGGTAAGCGTGCTTTAGTGTTTTTTCCCCCTTGAAAAAGGTCAATGAAAATGTTCACAACTTTTTTTCTTCTGAGCTTGACCTTTTTGGTTGTACTTCCTTCGATCTTTCTTTCCCCCAAAATCCAAGCCCGTCCCTTCACGAAGTACGATATGATAGCATCCTTTTCCGGCTGCGTTGAGCTTTCTCTCCCGCCTTTTTTCCCTGACAAACGTAGCCGGTGTTACGGTTTCCACCGAGGAAAAGTTGACCCGGGGTTGATTCCCCCCAGGAGTCATCGGTTTCCCCCTTCCCAATTGGGTCTTTTTTAGCAGCCCCACATGTCGGTGCGGAAGACATCTCCCGCGATTTCCGAAAAAGCTTTGCCTTTCCTCAAGCCAGATTTTCTTTTTCCAAGTTTTTCCGATCTTTTCCCTTCCGGCAAAAGATTGTTGTTTCTTCCCGGCAAGGTTCCTTCTCAAGATGGACGATTCTCCTTCAATGCCTTTGTTTTCCCTCCGTTAGGCTGCCTTTTTTTTGCAACGCTCTTCCCCGCGATAGCCAAAAACTTTTTTCTTTTTTTTTTGCGCGTTTCCTACCGTGCTTCTTCCCCCCGGAAGAAGTCCCTTAATTAATCGAACTGTCTTCGGGTGCGATGGAAAACCCCTTTCGAAAACTTCCCCCTGTCTTTTTTTTTTTTTTTTTTCGCACGCCCCCTTTTCCCTTCCCGAAAGATTCCTCGGAAGTCCCCACCATCAGAGATCCTTCTCTCAGCGAGTCCCTTTCCGCGCGAAAGGACTCTTGTTTCGCTTTTCTTCTCTGTCCCCCCCCCTTGAGAGAGATCCAGACCAAGGCGTGATTGATGCTTTCCTTCAGACAAATACTTTCATTGATGGGTGATCGCCCCCTTTCTGATCTGATCTTTCTTTTTCTTCTGTAAGGAAATCCCGCTCTCCCCGGCCCAGGAATTCCCGAACGTCGACAGTGCTGCACCGCCCCACGATCTAATGAGCAGTCGATGTCCTCCCTTTTCGGGATGGATTCCGCAGGACTTGCGATCAGACCCCTTCTCTCCCTTGTTTGTCGGTTGATCGCGGTTGCCCTTCCTGCCATTTTTTTTTAAAACGTCTCCCGCCACGCTCAGTTCTTGCCATACGGGGCAGAGGTCAATGCTTATCTAAAAGTGCTTTACCCAGCTTCGCCTTGGAAAAATTTTCCGCACCAAGGTTCAGCCTTCTTCTTTCGTTCCCCAGAGGTTGAACGCGTCCCTGAACTTAAAGATCGGATCTTTCCGACGACAATTTTTCGGCAAGAGACGCTTCTCCCCACTTTTTCATGTCCTAAGTGGGAACCGACCCCCCCCTCCCCCTCTTCCCCCGTTCATCCTCTCAAACACCCCTTCGCCCGTTTGGCTGTGATTCAAGCGAGCCCAGCCTCCAACTTTCTTGGACATGCTATCAGTCGTCCTTCGTGATCCTCACACGTACTGGCCTTTTGCGGACAGTAAAGAGTTTTTTAGTAGTACGCACCCCTCCCCTCTTTTTAAAGAGGTCCCTTCTGACACATGGTTTTCCCTTTTCATTGAACTTTTTAGACCCTAACAGCCCTCTTCCCCCCTTTTGTTGAGCCTTGATACCCACTCCACCCTTTTCTTTTATGGAGATTCTCCCTGTTCCGTGCAAAACGAGGGATTTTTTTTCTTTTCCCCCCAAAATTGATTTTTCCCCCGAAACGGTCCTTTCTCTTACCCCTTCTCCCAACCAACCCGGCTCCCCTCGAGAAATGCCCTACTCCCCCATTGACCCTCTTTTCAAACCCCCCATTTGCGATTTATCTCCCCCTGGCTGGCGATCTTGTTCTCAGCGCCCGTCCCTGCGCCCCCCTTTTTTGAGTCTTCACGGGGACCTTCCGGAAATCTTTTCTTTCCCCCCAATAGGGGTTTTTTTTCTTCGTTTTGATCCCCCCCCCCCCTTTTTCCTTAATCACTTTGGCGAGCTGATTCGCGCTCCCCCGAGTTAATCGGGAGTTCTTTTTTCCCCCTAAGCCTTCTGGACCGGTCGCTTTATTCTTCCCCTCCTTCCGCCGTGAGGACGATTTTGACGCAAAGCTCTGCCCCCAGGAATTGAAGGCTCAAGGTTTACGATTATTGTCTCCAATTATGCCCTATTTTACTGACGACAGTCTTCTTTCCCGACAAGGAACACCGTTTTTTCTCAATTTCCCCTTGGAAGAAAAACTTTTGACATGTCCCGCTCTCCTGAAGATTGAGTTGCCCTGGGCATTTTTTCCATGAGAAAACATGAACCGCCTGCCCCAATAGAACCCCCTGTTGTGCGGACTTCGGGGACAGCCCTTCAATAGTCCCTCTCGGCAATTGGATTCCTATGTCCTTTTGCGCTCTTCCTTGTAGGCTTTGCCGGTGGATCATTCCTCGACGTTTCCCTTTCCCGGACGCGAAATCCTTTTCTGTCCCCCCCCCACACTCCTCTTTGAATGGTGTCTGGTTCCATTCCTTTTGTCATTGAAACGCCGACTCTCGTACGGGTTTTCTTTTCCCGGAGCACGATCTTTGCCCCTCCGAGCGTGGTTCCTCTTCCCTGATTGCTTCCCAATCTTCTGACTTTCTTTCGCAGTCCCCCCCGCGATGCCCCCCTCCCCCTTTCAAGATCAACTTGTGGACTTGCACTTCGAAAAAGAGCAGATCCTTCAAGAGCCCCTCTCTGGCAAAAAAGCTCTTTAGCCACCTTCCTCCCCCCTCTCACGTTATCTTTACAACCGTCCCACGCGAGTAAATTGGCTTCTTTCCCCTCTTAGACTTTCTTTCCAACATGAGGTGCCCCTTTTTTCAACTTCCGCCCAGCCCCTTAGGCCACTTGTTCAAACTCGGTGGCTCTCCTGCGACTCCTTTGAGATCTAAGAAAGCGTGTGTTTCGGAATCCTTTCCCCCCTTCTTTCGGAGTTCCTTCCAGCACCCATAAACGCCACGAAGAAAACCGTTTTTGACAATCATTCTTTTTTCCCTTCTTTTTCGACCAGGACAAATCCCCTTTTAATATTGCAAACTCTTGCGTAAAAGACTCCCTTCTTCCCCACCTTGCTCAGCTTTCCCCTTGTCCAGCCGATCCTTCTCCCTCTTTCCTTTTCCTTTCAGACTTTTTTTCAGAGAATGATTTCCTTCGCTCTGACTTTTTTGTTCCTTTCCTTAATATCCCCTCTCTGACAGAAGTCGTGGATTCTTCGCCCAGATAGTTCGTCCCCCCTAGCGTCCCCCTTTTTTTTCGCGGTGGTGCTGGCCTTTTTTCGACTCCCTCCCTCTAATGTTTCCGCCACGCTTCTTTCAGCCGCGCAAATTTCTCTCCTCCCCCAAAAGAGTTTGTCTCCGCTTTTCGTTGCGTGTCCCCTTTTGCCCAATTGTAACTCCTTTCCTTTTCCCCCTCGAGAGGGACAATCCTGCAAGGGATCGCTCCAAGGAGTCCCCCCGGGAGTATTGATTTTTGGCTTGACTTTTTTGGCTTCGCGTGTTAACGGTGGGCTGAGTTCTTCCTTCCCCAATACCCTTATAAAGATGACTTTTTTTTCAGCGTCCCATTTTGGATTTCCGAATCGTCACGCTCATTCCTGCCGACCCCTCTTTGGCATTTCCCCGTTTCCCTTACCCAGCCGGGATGCTGTCTTCGGCGCCCCGAACCAGGTCGCCCAAAGGATTACCCCGATCGTCTTTCCTAAGATCATTTTTTTTCCCATTTCAATAGACTGTGGGACATCCTTTATTTCGAAGGAAGGTTTTGTGCCCTTCATGGGGTTGACACTCACCCACCAAATTTTCCGAACTGATCCTCCTTTCCCAGGCCGCGCAGGGAACTTTTCTAGGGCCTTCAGTAAGAACTCTTTTTATGTTTTACCCGATTTTTGCCGGTCTTTCCCCGTGCCCTATACGTTTTCCGCAAGGGCGGACCTTTCATGCGGTCAGTTGGATTACAGTTTTCCACATTTACCGATCTGTTGGCGGGAATGTAGCCGGGCACCGAAAATTTTGACCTCCCCCCGTGCAGAAAGTACGTTTTTGGGGACTTTTCTTCCTGGTTTGCCTCGCGGGACCCCCGCCGATCCCCGCATCCCTGCTGAAGTTTTTCCCCCCAGCGATATCCCGTCCGACACCCCCAAGCTGTGAATCCCTTTTTCGACATCCGAGGTCTCCTCCCGACTGCCCCGGTGACCCCCTCGGAACAATCTTTTTAAATAAGCGATCCTTTCAGAGAGGTAGAAAAAGCATGTTCGACCGGAAGCCACAATTGTTTTTAAAGTAAGTAGCCTTTTTCCGGCCTACCCTCAAAGGTTCTACTACCCTTGAACAATTTGAGAATTTCCTCGTAGGATTCCCTCACTCCCTGACGGAGATTATTTTTACGGGATTGTTGTGCCCTATTCGGCCCTTCGTCGTGTTGCTCTCAATAGCCGGGGTTTTTGCCCCCTCCTTTTCGTTCAGGGTTGATGACGCTTACTGACTCCCGGCCAGCAGATTTTGCCGAAGGGAATCTCACCTCTTTTCAGCGGCACCCCTTTTCCCATCTCAATAAAAAGCACGCCCTTTTCCCCCGAGTGTACCACCCTTTTTCCCTTGGTGTGTGACCCTTCCTTCCTTTCACTGACCCTAGCTGACCAAAATGTGTCGTCTTCCCTTGCCGCTTTTCCCCCCTTTCTTTTTGTTGCTTCCTAGTCTTTCTTGTACTGTACTTCCTCCAAGCACGTGTTCGGTTCCCCTTCCTCTATGATCTCTCACCGGTTCGGCTTCTGGGCCTCCCTTCGCCGTTTTTCACGTCGCGTAAATGGTGTTTACGGTTCTCTGGACCCTTTTTGAGGGTTTTCTGCGCTAATTTTTCTTCAGGCGTGCTTGAGATGCTCGTCGCTTTCTTTGCAGCAAATTGTCTTCTCCCAGCCTCCTTCTCCCCCGATATGGAGCCTGACGCTTTTCACTAAGCAAGATACGCCCCAGATGTCGCTTAACTTGGGCGACGATCCCCTTTTTTTAAAAAAATTTTTGTGATCCCGTTTTTGTTGATTCCGCATTTCCTCTACCCCTCTTTTCCAGAAATCCCCTAAACAATGATCCCCCTTTCGGGTTCGGTGGAACTTTGACGTTGCACCCTCTCTCACATCCCACACCAATTTCCTTTCGTCATCGATAGCCTTTCACCTTTTTTACGAAGACAGCCCTTCTTTCGTGTATTAACCATTCATTGCGCGAGGTATGCTTCCAGCGGACAAGGTTTTTTTTCTTCCTGCTTGCCGCGCTTGGTTCGAATTGACGCCCTTTTTTTCCCGTTTTTCTCCAACACCTCGATCAAAAGCCTTCGATGTTCCCCGCGCGAAATAAGTAGGCTTTTTGGATCTCTCCTTTTTCCCGTTGTTGTTGTTTCGTTCCTCCCAGACCCGTGCTTCCATTTATTTCCTCCGTTAATGTCCTAGCTTACTATTTTTTTCTCGATCCTTTTTTTTCCCCCCCCTTCCCCCCAGCTTGCGTCGGTAAGGCCCCCGACGTTTCCCCCCTCTGCCCTTTCAGGATGACCTGTTTCCTTGTCGAGGGTAAAGCGTTCCGCAGCTCCCTTTTCTTAATTTTCATCGAAAAGCTCGTTTTCCCTCAACCTTCCCCTTCCGGCGATCCCTGAAAAAGCTCGCTGTGGCGATAGATTTGGATCCTTTTTTTTTGAAAGTCCCCACGCTCCTCACCTTTCCCTCCTTAAAATTCTGGATGAATTTCTTCCATCGGGAAAATCTCACCGTGCCGATGATCCACCCTCCCCCCCCCCAAATCGTTCCTGGACCTTTAACCGATCGTTTCCCTCAAGCGACATTTCCTTTTCGTATCGGCAAAGCTTCCCCCTCTTAGGTCCCTCCAGATCAGATCGGATGATGTTGTCCCCAGCACCTTTTTGCTGTCGGCCCTCGGAGACGAGCACTTTTCTCACTCCCTATGTTTTGGCACTCAGTGCACGCATTTAAAACCGTTTGCAATTTTCAACCGTCCCCCCCCCCCCCTTTCGCCTCTTTTTGGATGTTCCCCCCTGCGAAAGCAGCCCCTCTCAACGACACTTCTTTTTCACTCTCTCCTTCGTGAACGCCCACCTCCTGGCTGGATTTCCTGACAGGACTCTTAGTTTCATTCCTCCCCCAACCCCTCCATCCCAGAGGTGTTCCAGTCATGCCCCCTTTTGGTAAGCTGAACCTTTTTTTCTTCACTGTCACACAAACTAATTTCCCCCAACTTTTTGTTGGAACGCCTGTTTCCCCCCCCGCCACCTTGCGTCCCCCTTTAGTTCATAGTGTGACTCTGTCCTGCAAAAAGAGTTTTTTGGTTTCTTTTTTTTCCCCCCCCCTGATTTTTGGATCCGCCCAACTTCCTGAGTCCACTCGCAAACCCCTCGGTCATCTCCCCCCGGCTATTGCCTTCCGTCAATCTCTCCCCCCCCTCTCTTGCCAGAATAAGTTTGCCTTTTTTGAGACTATCCGTCCTAAGTTTTCTCTTGCTTAAGCTCCCCTTCGAAAGTCCATGCGCCCTTGCGCTAGTGGACCTCTAGGCTCTTTTCTTTCTGACTTTCTTCCAATATTCGTGCGCCCTTTCGTTCATACCACTCCCCGCGAGCTTTATTTGGCGAGATGTTCCGGCACCTCTTTTTTCTGAGATGACACCTTTTGTGTCTGGCCGCGAGATCCTCCTTTGCGGGAAGTCCGCTCCGGATAGAGCTTAGGCTTCTCCTTTGCGAATCCCTGCGTGACCCCTACCCATTGCATGCCCCCTTGAAGTAAAGACAGGTCAACCCGGATGAAGATACTCACGTAATGTTCAATGGAATTGACCCCCTCCCTTTTTTTTTCATAACGCCTCTTTTCTCAGAAAGGACCCCGAGGAGGGTTTCCCAGAATTTACCCCCAAATGGGACTTTCCCCCACATTTTTTTCTCTCTGAGTCTCCCCTACTCCAGGGGAGGTAATGCGTCAAAGCCCCTTTCCCCTATTAATTTCTTAAAGATGTTGAGGACTGCTAACTGCCTAGTTCCAAGGAGCCCTGGCCTTTTTGGGACGGAGATTCCTTAGTTAGATAGGTTCTGTCCTGGTGCACCGAACAAAATTAGTTTTCCCAGACGAGACCTTCCCTAATTAAGTCCCCCCTGAATCTTCGCTTCCGTTCACCCATGGTCATGTGTTACGATCGTGTAGCCCCCCTGTCAGAGTGGGAGATTTCCAGGGAATAACGCTTTATGTGGTTTCATTCTTTATGTAAACATATTTCCTTATGCTTTACCCTCGAGAGGCACATCCCATCGCTGCAGATGACATTTATTCCTATAGGGATTTAATTTTGCCTCAACGAATCGGTAACAAGCGCAAGATTCGGCCACCCTCAGGAAGACCCCCCCATTTTCAATCCCCTTTCTTCTTCTCCGTTTACCTTCTCCCTTGAGGACCTTGGGCCCTCTAGCCTTCCCTTGGTTTTCCGACGGGGAACGTTCCCTCCTCCCTTGGCCCTTGGCGGTCTTCAACAAACTTTTTTTTTTTCTCTGAGCGCTCTTGTCCCTTTGGCGTCCGACCTCCTTTCGTTTCCTCTTGAATGAGGATGACTTTTTTCCCTTACATCTACCCCCACCACCTCCTCCCCTCCCCTTTCCTGACCACCGTTACCGCGGCGGTGACCATCAGTGAGTCGTCCTTTTCTTACAAGCTCCCCTCAGATTTGAAAAAGCTTGGGAATCTTCTGCTAAAGCGCCTTCCACGTTCCGCTTCTCTATATCTTTTAATCTCTTTTCTTTGAAGCCTTCCGTGTTTCCTTTCCTTTTCGCCTGTTGGAGAATGTCGGACTCGTTTTCACTTTTTCGGTCCGTTCCCCTCCTCCCGCACTGATGTTACCTCGCGGTAACGGTTTTTTTTTGTGCTGTTCCCCGTAAGAACGCATGAGCGCTCGCATTTCTTTCGAGCATGTCTCCCTGAAAAGATTCTCCAACAGTAAAGAGTTCCAGCCCCCTTCCTGGGCTGGCCCCTTTTCCCTCCGTACGTCAAGCATTTTTAAGCCAAGGAGACTTCCTCTTATTGTCGCTTAATAGAGGAATGTTTCCCCTATACGAATCCCCTTTTGAAGGATGTTTCTTTCTGTTGCCTTTCGTTTACTTAGGATTGCCTAGAATTAAATTCAGCCCCTCCTGATAGTGCCGCTTATGCCAGCTCAGGTGGATTTTCTTCCCTAATAGCACTCAGATTGAAGCCACCTTTGCGTAAGCAAATACCAACCGCTAGTAGGGACTTTACAGAAGACCAGACCCCAGCCTCTTTTTTTTTTCTACACGATCTTTTTCCAACACCCTTACCCCTTGCCCAACGAAGATGCTTTTTTTCCCCTGAGTTCAGCCGGTCCCTCCCGTCGATTGGGATGATCACCAGGTCGGATCTATAGTTCCCCCTCCGCCCTCCCCTTCCCGCCGCAAGGCAGCTGTATCTGATATGGCAGGGACACTTCATCTGGAGATGGCTGATCAGAAGTTTAAGCCCCACACCGGGCGCCCCCCTTCCTCTCCAGAGGTGGAAGCTTTCCAATTAAGCTTTTTTCCTTGGGAACCGTTTTTTCCGTTGGTAAGTTATAAGTTTTCCCTCCGGTCTTCACCCTAAGAGGTTTCCCACATTCCTGAAGTGAATCACCCCCGGGTTGCTGTACCTTAAATTATTTTCTGAGTGGCGCAGACTTCCGCACAGGTTGAATCCCTCCTTGAAAGATTTTAGTCCGCCCCCCGAGGATATAGGCTTCCCTACTGTCAGTCCCTCCCCCCCCCCTTTCCCCAAGAGAGACCCCCCCCAATCTTTCTCCACACCCCGCGCCCTCTCAAGGATGGTATCACCCCACCTTACGACCCCCTCTTTTCTTTCTTAGAAATAGTGAAGGAGACTTTCTTTTCCAAGGGAAGAACCCCAGGGCGCGTTTCCAGATTGAGGATAATCCCATCTCAATGCCGGCGCATTCCTGTATTGTTTTTTCCCTTCCTTTTCATTGGGTTGTATAGCAGGTTGCCCTAAGGGGGTTGGTCCTTGGCTTTTTCTAGAAGGGGTTCTTTTTTCCTGCTTTTTTTCCCAGTTGCTTCCTAAAAAAAGAGATCCCCGGGTTCCTTCCCGGCTCTGGACAGCGCACCTCTGATTATCCATACCCCAGAAAATGGTTGGTTGATTATAGAGTAACCTTCTAATCGTTCCTTTTTTTGTTTCGTTGAAAAAGGTTCACCCCTTCTCTGGACCCAATTTACCCTCTGGGATGTAGTTTTTTCTCCCTTTTAGATATAGGATGTACTGCCGCAAAAACGCCACTCTCCAAGAAGTTACTTGATAGAAGCAAGGTTACTTATCTGGGATATCAGAAGTTTGACCCCCCCCCCAGGGGTTGTTACTTTGAAAATGATCTTACAGTGACTCTTTTTTTTGCTTTACCCGGGTAACCCCTTGTATGTATTCTGAGCCCTATTTTTAAAATTTTCATTTTTTTTTTCTTGCTCGTCAGCTGGCCTCTCAATTGGCTAGTGATGAGACCCATCCAGTCTCTCTCCTGACGGTCGACCCTCTTTGCCTCCGATGTCGCTCAAGTTTGGCATAGCCAGGGGACGATCCCTTCCCTTGTTTGCGGGACCTTTTTCCCGTTTTGTAAGATACCTCCCCCCCGATGGAAGAAATTTCCACTTCTAGTGTCGGCGAAGTGTTAGTGAAATTCTCTTTTGGACGTTAACCATTCTCCACCGACTCCTCCAAACACCAATTGTTCACGATCGCCCTTCCCCCCTTTTCGTACGAAGCCCATCCCTTGCGAGGAAATTAATCGCAATGATCGCGATTGTTCGCCCTACCGGTAGAACAGGTCATCTACTGCGGGAGGCTTTCGCTGGCCTCTTTAAAGCTAGATCTTTCCACCCCAAAATAGCGATTTTTCCCCCCCCTCATTGTCTGATCAATCTCATGACGCGCCAGCATCAATAAGTTCTT
>Ga0179591_1230990_pt1 | contig 22697 bp, 20 predicted proteins | sample CZOMad2_1_08_16f_FD_182891 | JGI IMG/M metagenome (GOLD analysis project Ga0179591, IMG submission 182891) | Vadose zone soil fungal communities from Angelo Coast Range Reserve, California, USA - CZOMad2_1_08_16fungal (PacBio error correction) | ecosystem: Environmental > Terrestrial > Soil >... | reverse complement strand
CGCCGCCTTCCCAGGTTCCTTCCCGACCTTTCCTCGCTGGTCCCCCCTCGGTGGTCGTGACCTCCTTTCCCCGTTTTGATTCTTCCCTCGGAAAGGATCTGCCCTTGCACGAGGTGTGTCCGTGTAACACGATCTCAACTCTTGAAACCTCCTCCCTAGACTTCCCGGGTCTTCTTTCGGAGAATTACATAAACCTTTAAACGGTCTCCCCCTTCTCTCAGGCCCTGCCCCTTTCTCCCCCCTGACCAGGGAAAGTTGATTCTGCGGAAGATCGCCCCGGGAACCCTTCCTTCTGCGCTAGCCCACCTTTTCCCGTACGAGCCGTACATCTCTTCTTTTGCTCAACTACCTTTTTTTTGTTTTTTTTCTTCTCCCTTGTCGTTCCGATGGGTGGTCGTACTTTTCAGTAAGTGTTTCCGTATCGCTGGACTATCTTGATTTCCCTTGTCATTGTTTATTGACCATTCGGTAGGGGGTCGTAAGGTTTCCCCTTTGAGATTTTTCTTCCCCCCTTTCTTACTTTGTTGGTTTAGACTTTTTCCCGAAGTATATCTTTCGGTAAGGCCCCCCCTTCCCTCCCGTCTTGAAGGCTCACAAGTTGAAGCGGATCTCTGGGTAATCACCGTTCCTGGGACTTGAGGCTTATTTTTCCCCCCCCCCACACCCCTCCGCCGCTTGAAGGCCTTTCGCATCTGCGACCGGCTTCCTGTTATTTTTGGAGTCAATCCGCGGTAGCCGGTCAGTCGTGAAAGGCCGCCCGACGTTTAGCATTCGCCCTAGTGACTCCAAGGTAGATGTTGCTCGTTCCTACGGTTTCCCTCTTGTGTCAGGGTGGTGACTGATGATCCACACCTCGTCCCTTTGGTACCTTTTCTCCGTTCTTTTTTCCTTGGACCACATGATTTACGCTGGTCCGCTTTGCTCCTCATCCCCTTTTTTTCGCGGGACTCGGGACAGAGGACTCTCTGCCGTTTTGTCGGAAGATTTGTTGCCCTTTTTTCTCCCGGTTTCTCGTTTGTTTTTGACCGGCCGGACCCCAGGAAAGCTGCCGCCCTTGTCTGTTCTAAGTAGGCCATTCCTTTCCCTTTGTTTGCGTGAACGCACTACCGACGCCCAAAGGTCTCTCCCTCTTCTTTCTCTTTTTTTTGCTTTATCCTTTGACTGTCTCAGGGAGTTTCTTCCCTTTTGTAGTACCCTTTTTTGGTGAATCAGCCGCACGCTGGTTTCGGATTACCTTTCTATCTCCCGGATCGTGAAGGCGTCCTTTGCCACCTTTTTCTATCCCCTGAAACACAGATCCCTGTCTGTTCCCGTTTTTTTCTTCCTGTCAGCCTGAGGCCTCCATCCATTTAACTCCTCTTTTTTTTTTGCTTCTGTCGACTTTTGACCACCGCCGAAGACACCGGTTGCTTCCCCCCTCCTTTTTGAGGTTGCCGAACGAGTTCGTAAGATTCCGCAACTTAAATCGGTGTTCTCTTTCCGCGGAATGCTCCTGAGGGGCAACGATTTGTTCTTTTTTTCGTTGTAAATGCGGCAAAGTGAAAGACTGACTAAGGACCCTCCCTCCCTCGTCCCAGGGTCTCCCGATAACTGCTTTCTATTTCCGTCTCTTCTACTTTTTCCAAAGGTGGAGGATGAGATTAAAAAGTCCTTAACTCGCCTTTCCCTATTAGATTTGCTCTTCTCTTTTGCTTTGTCGGCCTTCCCCCCTTACCCGCCTTCTTTTTTCGTTCCCCGTCGTCGAGGTCGGTACACGTAGAAACCACCAACTCCCCCTTCCTCTCTTTTGGTGAGGGTTTCGTCCCGTAGCGGTTCTTCTTGGCGTTCGTTTCCTTGCACTGTCAGCAGGTCGTTCTCCTAAGAGGGCGAAGGTCATGCTTTGTGCTTGCTGTTTTCCGTAGAGTCTGGGTAGATTTTTATTTGATTATTGCCCCCTATCCCTTTACGTTGCGCCGAAAGTAAAAAACATCTCTTCCGATCGTACGTCCCTTCTTGGTCGGCGCAGGCGGGCCTTGCCCGCCTAGAGTCGCCAGTTGGTCCCCTTGCCATTTTTTGCTCGATCGCTCGAACCGCTATGGGGCTGCCTTTGGCATCTAGACTTCGCTACAGCCTCTTTCCCTATCCCTCAGAGTTGCATGAATTAAGGGTATGTCGTAACTTCCTTTTCCCACCGTCCCCTCCACCTTTCATTTCGTTGTGGGATATGAGCAGACAGATCGTCTTCTCCTCCTCGTTCCTGTTTGCTACTCACTTTACCCTAGTCGGTTTTTCTTGCCTTTCGAAGATGATGCAGTCCCGCCTCTCCATCTTTGCCTTGGACCGTTTGGAGAACGATGGGGCTTTTTCGCGCGAACCCCCGCGTCGTCCCTTTTGCGCAGTGAAATCGATCTCTAACCTGCTTCCTTTCCCCCCGTCCTGGTTTCCCCCGGGTGATCAGTACTCTCAATTTCCCTTTTTTTCTTCTCTTTACAGCAAGAGCAGTTACTTGCTTTTTCCCCTTTGCAGACGGTGAACCAGGAAAGCTTTTTCCCCTGTCTTCCTTCCTTTATTTCCTTTCAGATTCACCTAACCGGCCTCTTTTTTGCCCCTTTTTTTGAGGGTCATTCGGAAGAGGACTGACACTTTCTTCCCCTTTTGCAAGAGTTTAAGGCTCGACTTTGTACCCGGAATTTCTTCGGTAGGCCAGTTCAACCCCCTGTACGCCCTGACCATTAGTTTTATAGTTTTAAAAGCTACGGCGGGACAGAGTCTAGCCCCTCGGGGAAGGACCACATTTTAGGAGCACGGACGTTTGAACCCCTACGGAAAGGAGAAGGCTGGGATTGTTTTCTGATCTCGGACCGGTCCTTGTTGTACTGTCTTCGATTCACGCTCCCCTCGTTCCGTCTGAAAAGCCAGTCCCTTTTACTTTCCTTTGGTTTTTAACTCGTTGCAGGCACCTGCCCAATGGTCCCTGACCGGGACTTCAGGTCGACCCTTCTTCCTGACCACTAATTCAATAAAAGGTAAGGATCACTTCTTTGTCCCCTCCCCCCTTTTTTTTTCTCGAGCTGCCCCTATTCCTAGGTCCCCCCCGGAGGTAATGAGGCCCTGTTTTCCCTTGAGTTTTCTGAACGGTGGAAAGGTCCGTTCAAGATTTTCCCCATGCAACGATGTTAATCGACCGTCGCTAGTGGCGCTTCCGTTTCTTCCTACAGAAGGGTACTGAGCCGGCAGCACCTTGGTACCGTCTCTTTTCCACAAGCTCGGAAAAGCTTAGATTTCCGCGTTTCCTTTTCACATCCAGTGCAGGAACGCGGCTTTCTTTGGTTTCGCCCTCATCCTACGAGGACGTAGAAAGGAAAGGAACTTGCTTGTTAGGAGCCATATTAGAAGGGACGAAAATCCGTCATGTGAAAGGGGACTGCGATAAGTAGACTGATGTCAGAAAGGTAGAGTAGCTTCATTCTTCTTTCTGGCGCTGCCCACCCGGTCCGTCTTTTTTTGTGACAATAACGGTAAGATGAGTAAACTTTCTCTCTTTTTTGAGAATCACGGTTCCCCCTTCCCTTCCCCTCGTGGCGCGTTCTGGTCACAGGTAGCCGCTTCCCCCGAAATCTTTTTTTACCTGTCGGATTTTTTTCCGAGTAATGTCTTTGAGATTCCTGGTCCATTTTGCCCATGACGTCAGATAACCCACCTCTTACTCCGTTTTTATTCCCTGGTGAGACATGACCTCATGAGTCTTCCCTATGGACCACCGGGTCGAGCCCCACCCTTATTGGGGACCATCCACCCTTTACACCGAAGTTTGTCGTTTAAGCTCGTCCAGCAATAGTCTCCTCCCTCACGACTCTTTCTCTTTCCCGGTCTGATCTACTTCAGCCCGGCTCCTCACAGCACTTCCCCCTGTAGGCCTGCAGATCCACAAATCACCTTCGTTTCACCCTTTTCTTTTTCCTGTAAAAGCAAGGGATAGATAACCCTGTCTGAGTGAATTTGCACGCGCTTTGTCTTGTAGGGGAGAGAAGGATGCTCGGTATCTTTTCAGTCTGGGGGAATTATCGTTTACCCAGCTAAAACCACCTCTCGCGTGAGAGTTCCTTGGGCACTATCTCTGTAGATCTACTTCTGCCCGTTTTTTACTTTCTGGAGGGAGGAGGGTTTCTCCCCCCCCCTTGAACCCTTTCTCTACCGAAGATTTGCGGCAGTCTGTCCGCGATTTTATGTTATTTTACCCAATTTTTTACCCTCCGGAAGGGGCTGCCCTTCTCTCTAAACGTTTTTCGTGAATACGTCCCCAGTCTCTGGCCCATCCACCCTCTTCCGGCCTAGCAAGCGCTCCCGACCTTTTTCTCGCGATCGAGAGAAACGCCTACCTCCCCTTGCGTCCCCCAGGTTACAAGCGAGACAGGGACGATTACCACCTGTCTCTTACCTACCCTCAGGATGCATAGAGTGCCCTCCGGATAAGTTACAGACCCGCAAAACAAGTAACGGGAGGGCAACGATCCTGGTTGTTTCCTTACTGCCTAGCACCCGATCACCTCTTCCTCCTTCCCTTACCGAGCAGTCGTACAGGGTAGCAGGATACGCCCCCCTTGCCGTGCTTCACTGGTTTCCTTTTCGACCTACGCTGATGTTTCTCATTTTTCCCAGTCGTTCAGGTGGTTTTTATTCTTATTTTTTGCGTTGTTCCCCGAAACCGTCTTCCCCCGTACTCTTCGAAGCCCCCCATCGGGCCACGAAGTTTACGGCCTTGCGAATGGTGCCCCTTCTCAGATTCCATGTGAAGGTGTTTTCCCTCTCCCCTGTCCCCTCAACCATTATTAGGATTTCTTTTCGCTTTGGACCACGGCGAAGGAAAGTCCGATCTCCGTTGGAAGTCCTTTGCTCGCTCTTCACGTGAACTCTTTACCCCCTTAATTAACAAGACTAGATCTTTTATAGTTGTCCCCTTTCGGAAGTGCCATTTTGCTCCGGTCAGCCTATCTCTTCCCCCCTTCCTAAGGCCTTCCGTCTCCCTGTTCGGTTCCCCAATGGAGAAGGAAGCCGCCCTCTTCATCCCCTTCTTCTTTATTTCGAGATTAAGGAAAAAAGCAAGATCTTGAGAGGCTTTCCCCTTCGTCTTCTCGGAAGTGGATCATTCGACCCCAGGGGCTTCCCGTTTTTCTTTTCTACAGTTCACCGAGGCCCACCGAGACGGCGCTTTTTTTCAAGCGCTTTTTTTTCCTTCCCCACCCTAAGTTTTCCCGAAACATGGGCAACTCTCGGCCTTTTCTCCCAGCATCTCACCAGGCCTTTCGAAAACTCGGCCTTTCCCTTTTCCCCCCGGACAGTCCGTAGCACTGCGTCTCCACCCCTCCCACCACTTTTTCCTTTTTTTCTTCTCTTCCACCAACAAAAGAAAATAACGGCTTGTACTCCGTGTGTTTTTTGGCAGAAGAAATAATCTACCTGTTCTTGCTGTTCGGCTCTCCTTACCCCCGCGCCTGGGCAGGTATATTATTCCGGCGAACCAGATTAGGTATTGACACCGCCTCCCCTTGTTTCAGATTGCAGCCTTCAACCGTTGGAAGGACCTGATATTTTATTTCTTCTGTGTTCCTTTGGTAGTGACCCCCTTCCCTTGTTTGAGGGAGAGTTTTCCCTCGTTTGTGGAAGGTACGGAACCAGATCTCCGCTTTCCACGCTACGACCCCCCCCCTTCTTTTCCTTTCGACAAGTAAAAGTTCCCACAGACGCCCCAGACCGAAGTCCCCGACCTTATGGCTTTGCTTTTACAGACTCGACGAAACCCTGCGGCCCTTTGCCAGCTTCCTCCCCCTCTTTTCTTCGAAACACCAGAGCTCTCTTTCTCCTCCCTTGGTTTTTCTCGTGTCGGGTTTCTTTTCTTTGGTCTCGGGATTGCCGTCCGGGTTCAGTAGCGCGGCGATCCCCTGGTTCTTTCGTTCCTTTTTCTTTTGCGTAGGTGTCACCGGGAGTGTCTTGTTTCTTTTGACCGATCAGGTTCCGGTTTTTTTCCTGCTTTTTTGTCAAGCGTGAGATCGTTCCTTTTTTCCGGCCCAAACATCCTTATCTTCGGCCTCCCCTTTCCCTCGAGGTACCTAGTTTGGACCGAGAGTAGAAGTCTCTCTCTCCTCTTGTGACTTTTGTAGTCATTGGCGAAACTTCCTGGAAGGCTCATGTTTCTTCCCTTTCCTCCTCCCTATCAGGACCTCAGAAGACTGCTCTCGGGTAGCCTTGCCCCCGAAACTGTAGATGTTGATCTCTGAGGCCCTCCTCGTCCCAGCGGAAGTCAGGGTGGCCATGAAACCCTTTTTTGTGCCTTGTTGATGGGTGGTCGGCGTTCCGGCGGAGTATGATGTCCCTCTGTTCTTTGTCGCCAATTTTGCTTTTTCTTTCCTCTGAACGCGGACGATTTGTGCCCCTTGGTCCTTTTTTTTTTGTTTTTTCTTCTTGTGCCCTTAAGAGTTCTGACCCGTCGCACTGCTTTTTGGGGGGCTTTTTCCCGTTTCAAAAGGATGATGACTCCCCTTTTGTTCGACTCTTTCTCCCCCCGTTCCTTTTTTTTCCCTGGCTGAGTTGTAAACGAAAGAAATGCGCCCACGGTCTATAGGATTTTCCCTTCTGGTTTTAGAACGGTTCGGTCGGATTCCCCCCTTCTGATTTTGGGTACCTTTCCCATTGTTATCCTTTTCCCGATTAGGGGGAGGCGCATTTTCTCGACCTTTTTCGGGCCTGTTTCACTTGGCACCCTTGCTCTCCCGATCCACCAAGATCTTAGTCTTTTGGTTTTTTCGGAGCGTTCTTTTGTCTAGAGTCCTGAACAAAATGATCCCCGTTTCTCTGCCTTTGGATCCCACCGCGAGAACTTTTTTCCTGCCCACCTTTTTCTCTTTGTGCGCCATTAGAATATACCCCACTGGCACCCCAGGTCCGAGTTTCCCCTTCCTCCTTTCGAGTAAAATTTGTGGCTTAGCGTTAGTTGGGCCACCCTTCTGACCTAATGGAGTTTTAAGACCCGCAAGAAAGGCTTTCTCACTTTTGTTCTTTCTCATAATCATTTTTTTTCCTACATAGCCACCTTTTCCCCTTTGGAGAGAGAGTTATTTCTTCACAAGTAGCGTGAACTCATTCTTTGCGGTTTCTAGCGTCTTCTGCTAGTTGTCCTTTCAGGCCTCCACCCAAGCAGAGATGAAATCAGTAGCTCGGTTTTACGTAGCCTACCCTCCTCTGAGCATGGTCGAACTCCCCTTCTTCCCCTACGTTCTCTCTGTACGCCTGGGAACGGAGTCGTTTCTCCCTGCATCAGTTTATTATAGCGTCGTGTCTGAAGCTTCGCTTCTTTTGCGCCCTCGGCGCCTTCTTTCTTTATCTTGATGAGGAATTGACCTTATTTTTTCCCAAGATTTTATTTTCATGAAACGATACCAGCTGCTTCCTAGATCCTTCCCCTCTTCGTTTCTTTTCTTTTTTTTTTCATCCGTTCACGACTAAAGGGATTTTCTTTTAATCGGTATCCTTTCCGGTTCACCCCTTTTGGGTCGCGCACGATTCTAGCTACCCTCGGTTTTTACCCTTTCCCCCTCATTAGACGTCGATAAGCAATCCCCTGTTCAGACTCCCCTCTTTGACATTTGTTTTCGTTTGATCAGCGTTGCCGTTTTTTCCGTTCATTCCGTCAGTTAGTTGTTTCTCAGGCAGGACAGGGTATATATCTTGTTACCTTTTCTCTTTTCTTTCCCTTACCTCCGAGGTTCATTTAAGAGGCAGTAGATGCCCTCTTGCCCCCTCCAGCTCCCGACCAGCCCTCGTTTTGAATAGGGAAGAGGGGTAGAAAAGATTGACTGTGATCTGATCCCTCCCTTCGCTCCGATTTCTCTTTCTCTACTTTTTCACTGGAATAAGAGTTGTGGTTGTTAGGCCTCCCTTGTTGGACTCGAAGCTCGTCACGCTTCAAGGGATTCCTCCTCGTCGTTCCATTTTTCATACTTCTCGGTGCCCCTTCCATGCGTTTTCAGGCCGGACGTTTTCTCCGGGAAGATCCCCTCAACTGCGTTTTTTTTTCTTGCCTTCTCTTCGAAGTCGTTCGGAAGCTCCTTCTCTTTTTTTTTCTTCTTTCTAGGGAAGACTGATAGACCTGGTAGTAACGTGCCCGGAGTTTCTCCCTTTTCCCTCATGGGTTGAGTAAACTCTGCATTGATTTCTTTTGGCTCTTTTTTTTTGCCTTTTTTCACCCACAGTCGTCACCTGAACGGCTAAGTGGTAATAACTTCGGTTCTTCTTTCGCTTTAGGTAGTCTGTGACGGCCCCCGGTCTTTTTCCTTGGCCTGCTTTGGCCCGCGTACCAGATGCGGTCAGGCGACAAGAAGTCTTGGCAATTCTTACCCTTTTTCACTGTGGAGGCCACTTCCTTTGACCCTTTAGTCTCTCCCCGACTGCAGTCAAAGATGCATTGAACATGTAAGTCTGATCTATCCATACCCTTTTTTTCGTATCTATTTCTTTTATCCGTTCAAGGGGCAAGGAGTCCTCCCCAGTCTTGTTTTTTTTCCTTTCGGTATCAGGTACCAGTTGGTCCACTTCCTGAAAGACAAACTTCCTTTCTCCCCGCCCTCTGGTTATGCCACGGAGTCTTCTTTTTTCTCTCTTCAGTACACCCGTGGTAACTGGAATTGAAATCTCTTCTTTCCCTCCAACTTCTTTACCCTACGTCTAGTTACGTAGAATGACTTCTTCACCCCCCGTGCTTTCCCGGGGCATGCCCGCCGCCCTTAGAGACCTGCCAGGCAGTAAATTTCGAAGTTGCCCCACCGTAACTTGCGACCTTTCCCCTTTACTCTCCGCGACTGAACGGTACGAACCCTCCCTTCCCTCCCCTTCTTGCGCAAAGATGTTTCCCTGCCTTCCACCTTTCATCCCCCAGAGACGTGCCCCACCCTAGTCCGTCTTTTTATCTGTCCTTTGCCCAAGGACGTCCTCGCCGAGTTTGGTCCCTTTCGTTTTTTTTCTCCGTACTCGGAAGGACGGATGGGGTCGCTTCCGAGAGCTGTTTTCCCTCTCTCGGTATGATCCCCTTTGGAACCAGATTCGACTGTTCGCTTGATAGAGTTTACTGCTAAAGTTCCCCGATATTTTCTCGCCTCACCCCCCTTTAACCCGTTGCAACTGCTCTCCCTCTTTTTCTACCATCCTTTTGTGTTCCTCCTTAAGGACCAAGTCAGCGTAACGTCGACGCCTCCTTTACGCGTCTTTTCTTTCTCCAAGATTTAGCTCCGTCTCCCTTCCGGCGCAGATCCCCCACAACGAACTTGTTCTTCCTTCGCTTGTCGTCCCTGCCTATCTTTCCATGCACCTTCATTTCCCTCCCCTCGCGCTGATCTGTTCGAGATTCTCCTTCTTCCCCCTCCCTTTTTCTCGGAAACACATGCGGGTGTCGCTTTATGCTCGCGGCCACGAAAAGATTTCTGCACCCTTTCCCTGTATGACTTTTTCTTCTTTTTTTTACCCAGAGACCCCTTTTTCTCCTCCCCCCTCCGCTTTATGGTCCGGGACTGCCGAGCTGGTGTCTTTGATTCCCCCTCGTCTGAGGTCCAACCGTGATTCTCGTTACCTGACTCCTGTACCCTCGCTTTTGCCACAGACTCCTTCCTTGCCCCGCCTAGAACGTCCTCTCCTGGATCCACTTCTCCTCCCTTGTACAGCTCGTCTACCGGACGTTTCCTTGTGTCTTTGGCAATGGGCTACGTGTACGCCCCCTACTCCCCCCAGGGAATTCCGGCTGGTGCTTTGTTGCCTGCCGTTTCGCACGCTTGGTGCGCTATAACACCCGTCCCCTGTCTTTCCGTTTTTCTGATACTGCCACGGGTCTTTTGTTCTTTGGCTTACACTTTCCCGCGGATCGGGTCGGAACCCTGCCCTCTTGGGCGTTTTCCTTTTTCGTTTTGACCCTCAGTTCCCGGGACGCCCTACCCTCTTTAACCCCTCCCCCATCGTGGGCTTCAGTCCGGCCGCCGCAGAAGGTGACCTTCTCCACCCCTCGAGGTCCCTCCTTTTTTCCTTCTTTTCTGCCACCCCAATTTTCGTGGCAAGTCACAAGTCCTGTAGAGACTTTGAACGGAGAGTTCCGATTATCGTGTCTGTATTGTTGAGCAATGCCTTTTTCCCCCCCCCGTACCGGTTTCACCAGGAGGTTCCATCCCTTTTCACCTTAATCGATTCTTTTTATCGGTCTCTTCCCCCGGTGGCCAAGGCTTGCCCCTCCCGGCCAGGTCATTTACGCAGTCTCTCTGCCCCACTCATACGGGCTGTTCCCCCATGGGGTCACGGTCTTTCCTTACTTCCCGGCCGTCGCCAGGGCTTCTAAGCCCTTCCGTTCCCCATCCTATCGACATCTTGTATTTTTTTTCGTTCAAGTTGGACGACGTACTCGCCTTTCTTTGGTTCCTTTTCCTTTCTTTTCAGCGTAGAACAACAGGGCGGCATTACTTCTTTCCGTTCCAATTATCAACAAGATCAGGCTTGTTTGTTCTCCGCTGAAGGGGCAAAACACGACCGGCTTCCCTCACTTTTTCTCCACCTTTTCCTCCCCAATTACCCGACTCGTTCCATTTTCCCCTTCGTTTTCCCCCGCGGAACAGATGGTATTTCCATGACTCCGTTTACCCACTGCTCTTATCCACCGTTTCTAACCCCTGTCACCTTTTGTTTTTGGTCTCATCGGCAACCAACCTGAACCGTCCCGGCTTTGTGTTCTTCCCTCTTTTTTCCTCTCCCCTGATAACCCCTTCTAATGTTCTGGGATGCCGCGTCCCCGCTATTTTCAGGTAGGAATGGCAGGCCAGTCTCCCGGGCTACCCGATCCTGACGCCCAACCCTAGCCCCGTTGTCTCTTTACTTTCATTCAACGCTGCGGGACGGCCCGATTCCTTTTTATACTCGGTTTCCAAGAAACTTTTGTCGTGATCGCTTCCTGGTTTCTTTTTTTCGTTGTGGCCCGGTATCTCCTCATTCCCGCTTGTCCCCCTCGAATAAGAGGGTTTAAACTTACGTAATATTCGGCTTGACACAATCCTCGGTGACCCGGACGCCCCCCCCCTTCCTGGCGACTGTCCCGTGCCAGTTTTTATTTAGATTCGCTACGGACCCGGGAAATTGCTCTCTCGCTTCGTGCTTTTCATTCCTCCTCTTTGAAGCGCCACGTTGTTGGTTGTGTATAGAGAGGTACCTTTTGAGGGCCGTTTTTTCCTTTTTCCGTCTTGTCTCTCGGCAGAAGCTTTTACTTTTTTCTTGTTGTCCGCCTTTTTTTTTTTTAGGCCTTTTTTCACCGGGTTTTCACGTTCGCGAAGATAAGGTCGGCCCTTGGTCATTCTCTGCGTTACGGTTCCCTCCATGTTATCGGGCGGGCCAACTTTCTCTTTTGTCCCAGCGAGAGTTCTTCCACTCACACTTTTCTTTTTCTACAGCTCTCTCCCCGCCTTCCCGTCGCTGTTCAGTCTTCGTCGATATTCCGACCAGCGCGGCAGGTTCTCCTTTTGCGTCTCCTTTTCTTCCGGTCCCCCTAGTCACAGCCGCCTTGGTTTGCGGACCCCCGCCCAAAACTTCGTCTTTTTGATTCCGCTGCCAGCCCTTTCCCCTCAGCGCGGTCATTTTTTTTGACTTTCCCAACCTCTTCCCCCCCCCCCATGGTATGGTTCCCCTGGCCGGTGATCGGCTTTTCGTCGTACTTTCAGTCCGAACGTTTTTTTCTTCGTAAGAATTAAGTTTTTCTTCTCTACGACCCTTAAGATCTGAGTGCCCATTTTGTGTTTTCTTTAGTGTGCACTTTCCTGAGGCTTGCAACTGGAGTCGGTCTTTTTTCTTTTGTGTGTCCTGTAATCTGCAGCCTTTTTTGTGGTCGGAAGTTGACCCCGTCCTTCTTCCCCTCTTTTGGTGCGTTCCAACCTTTCCACTTCTCCAGCTTCTCTAGTTTTTTCTTTGTTTGGCGAACTGTTTCCTTTTTAGGAGTCCCTTAGCCGAGGGGTCCCTTTTTTTTTTGCTTCTCAAGTAAAGAGAGGTTTCCTCGATATCTGCTTGCCTCTCTTGGCGGCGTCGTCAAAACGGATCTTCTTTCGTCACTCCTGGGGTTTTGTTCTTGGTTGCCGGGCTTTTCCCTTTTTTTTTCTCGTCCTGACATACAGGGCTAACACAGGAGACGGTCCCTCCGCGCCGCTTCCTGATTTTCAAATTGGGCGTACCCTGGTTTTCGGTTCGCCCGCATCCGGCAATCGGCGGCGGCGCCTTTCACCTTTTCTTTGCGTAAGCCGTCCCTGCGTGGAGTTTTTTCTCGTCGTTTGCCATAAAGGATTCGGAAAACTTCCTCGCGGACTTCCCCCGAAAGCTTCACCGGGTTCGACCCGCCCCTTTCTTTCCTGCTTTCCTACTTTTGAACATTGGTTTGTGATAGATTCTTCCCGCTCCCTTACATCGGCCTTCTTAGTTCCTATCGCCTCGGCCGTGCGGTTTCCGTTGCCCCCCCCCTCAGCTTCGCTGAACACTTCCTTTTCTTTTTTCCTTCCCTCTTATGAAAGAAGGGATAACTAGGTGTACTAGTAATTCTTGCTTTACCCCTCTCTCTCGTCTTAGGTGATTCCGAAAGGCAGTCCTTCGGATTTTCCGTAGGATTCTTTTGGGAGAGCGGTTCTCTTTCTTCTTTACCAGTGGAATCAAATCTCCGGTAGTTGAGACCCAGATCCACGCGGTTTGCCGGCTGCCGCACCTCCTTTCATTGAGAAGGAGGGAATCTTGAACCCCTTACAGGCCCCCTTCTCGGCTTTTTTCCTGTTTTCCGCTTCTAGACCCTGCACAAGAGAGGTTTTGAGTGCCCCCCCTTCCCTGACTGTATCTCAGAAGAAGCTCGACCAGACCTCCTCGGTTTTTCCTTTTTTTATTTTAGCTCACTGATGGTTCCAGTTTTTTTTCGCCTTTAAGAACTTTTTTAAGTTAGTTGTGGTTATCCTCCATCTTTCCCCTTTTTCCTTTGACCGGGAGGATTCTCTCTTCCGCGAACACTTTTTTTTTTTCTTCTCTTCTATTTCGACTTGCTGCAGTAACTATTCGCAGGCCGTCGTTGTCTCTCGGGTCGTTTTTCCCCAGTCTCCCTTGCTCGAGAACGCGTATTTCGCTGATCGTTTACCACCCCCGTTCCCTACTCTTCTTTGACGGGTGGTTCTCCTTCGCCGTTCTTGGTACCCCCAAGAGAAGCTCTTTCCGTTTCACTCACCTTCCTCAGTAAGTGTAAGGGTAAGATTCGACGCGTTTACCACTTCCTTTCTCCCCGTAGTGGTTTCTTAAATGGACCCATCCTTCCTTCCTGCTGTGAAAGCTCGGAGAAGGTATTATTTTCTTTCCTTTTTCCCTCAAAGACTGTGAGAGAACATCTCTGTTTTCCCTTTACTCTTCTACTTTTCTTCGGCCGTAGCTTTAGCGTAATTAACTCACCTCTGTGAGTCCTCGAAATGAACTCGCCTTTCCGGTCCCGGTCCTAGCTTTGGTAGGAAAAACGTAGTTCTGAAACGTTCCCTTTCTTCCCCGTTAACCTGCCGGTGGCCCTTAAAGGGGGAGGCGAGATGGTCCTGGCCCCCCTTCTTTTCCCTTGGTTTTTTCTGGCCCGGCGTTTTAACTTTTACCCCTCTCTTCCTGTTCACGAAGGGCTTGTCGTCTTAACGTCGACTTTGTTTCCCCTCGTTTTTTGATTGCCCCACTGGTCCTGCTGCTGCTTTTTTGAAGCCTTGCCGCTTACCCTCCCGGGAAAAGGTACGTTTCTGCCTCTTTTTCCCCTCCTCTTTTTTTTTCTCCTGATGAAGAAGACCGGTTCCCCCTGTCCTTCCGAGGCAACGGCCGTTTGACTGCTTCCGGGAAGGCGCCCAGTGTCACGGTTCAATCAACAGAGTTAAACCACGAGCAATCTTTTTCCCTCATGCTTCTTTTTGATCCAGCCTTTTTCTTCCTTTTTTCTTCCCTTACACCCTCAGGTAAAGGGACTGCCCCCTATCTTTTTCCCCTCCTTCCTTTGATCAGAACCCGGCGCTATGTCTTTTGTTCTCTCTTCCGACTGGGGTGGAATGCCTCGTCTTTTATCGCTTTTTCTTCCGAGTGTAAGATTTCGAGGGCCTTCGCTGGTAAAGGCTCAAGCGTACGTTGAGCCCCTCGCTCTCTCCCCCCATCTGATATTACCTTTCCAGCAGGAGTTTGCTTCCCATTGTCTCCCTCTCCCGGACTAAAAGGCTCATCGCCCTGCACCTTTCTTTCCCTTGTAGTTGATTTATTGAAATGTTCTTCACCATTCATCGAAGGTTTAATGGTCAACCGGATTTTTCGAGTCCTCCCTTCCGTAGGACCTTAATATGATGGTTTCGAGTTACGGATCTTTCGTTCCCACGGCAAAGGCTTGAATGCTAAACACAGGTCCCACCCGATCTTGTCCCTTTTTCCTTTCCTTTTCTCCCGTTTTCCCTACGAGTTATCGCATACACCTTTTGGGCGCCCCCCCTTATTTTCTAAAATGATTCTGGTCTTCCTTCTGTAACGTTCTTCCTTTCCGAAGGTAAGCAAGATTCAAGAAGATCCCTTATTCCTGACCTCCTCATCGACGCAAGATTACCTGCTCAGAAGACTCAACCCCCCAATTTTCCATCTCCTTCCTCCTTTTAAACTGAAGTGCTAGACTCTGCCCCAGGCCCCCCCCCTCCCCGAGAGTGGAATTAGTCTAGTCTTTTGGTCGGAGTACAGAAAGTATCTCTGGGACCTTTATGCTTAGACCCCACATTGGTCCTGCTCCCCAGGTTTGCCGATCTCAGGGAGAAAAAGCTTTTTTTTCCACCGATGTGGGACCTTGGATGAGTTGCTTTTTTCGCCCTTGAAGGGATTGTTTTTTCCTCGGTTTCTTTTTCTCTCTTTTGAACATCCCGTCCCTGTCCTTCCCAACTGAAGGTTTCTTCATCTAACAGGAGACACTCAAGTACCGCCCGCTGTTTAGCCCTCTCCCCTGAATTAGCAAATCCGAGTACGAACTTTCTCCTACACCTCCGACGTTTGAAAGGGGGCGTACCAGCCGATAAATGGGACGATTCCCCCCCTCGGATCGGCCTTTTCCCCCTCTTTCTGATTACGTGTACAATAATTATTTGCTCCCGTTAGGGCCATCAGAAGGATGGTGTTGTCGGCAGGCCCTTCCTCCTTCTCGAGTTCTTCTCACAAACATCTCTTTCTAGACTTGTTTCACTCTCCGCCCCCTTTTTCCGGGGCCCGGAAGACCGATTCTGACGAGGAGCTTTTAGTCCTTTTGCATTCCTAGGGCTTGGTATTCCTCGGGTCCTTTCCCCCCCCTTTAGACCGAAGATAAGAGTCCTGAACCACAATCGTTGCAACGCTTTTCGGCATCTTCTTTGCCCAGAAGCCCTCCCAGATTTTTTTTTTTCGGATCGGACTTCAATCCTTTTCGTAACCTAACATATTGCTTTTCCCCTTTTCTACGAGGTTGCCCCAGTGGCAGTCCGACCCGCCTCTCTTTCTTTTTAGTCTGTAATGTGTAAGTCCTAGCGGAACTTACCCTTTTTTTGCGCCCCACATAGTCTCTTTTTTTTTTCCCCTGCGGCCCAGGCCGACTTCCGGATAAGTTCCTCTTCCAGTACCCTCGGGTAAGGGCTTTCTCGCAAGGGGAAGGTACCCATTTTTCCTCGCCGCTCCTTTTTTTCCGAGCTTGGAAACCAACAGAAATATCTCTTCTCGCATTCGGTTCAAACGCTCCAGCAGTCAATACTAGCCTTTCCGGGACCGTTTCCCATTTCTCCCCACCGGATGACATGATCCTGTAAGTCTTTCCCCCGCTCCCCCCGATACAGGCGATCCTCCGCTATGCCTGGCAACCCCTGAACTTCTCTAGATTTGCAGCTAGGAAGCGTAAAGCTCAACGCTGTCACTGTCCCTTCGACAAAAGCGGCCCTCTCCTTCCCCTCGAATCCCAATTTCGATCCCGTGTCCGGATACACCATTCCCCATTTTCTTTGGGGATCATCGGACAAACCCTGTTCCTTTTCACCGTTTTATTCAGATTTCACTATAAGATCCCCTCTCTGTCCCCTCCTCCCGCTACAAGGGAGTCGAATGGGAGGCTCGCTTACCGATCTCGGATTCCGCAAACCGTTTCCCCTTTCTTCCAGATCGACGCCGCCTTCCACAGAGGCGGACTTCCCCTGAGTTCTCGGTAAATCACCTTGCGTTCTCCTGTGCTTTCTCGCTTGAACGAGGTTTGGCCTTTCCCGATCCATTTCTGCCCCTTTCTACGACAGGAACTGTTTACCTGACTTCGCCGAAGTTTTCCTCTCCCGGCCTCCCGAAAGGAGAAGGAACACCAGGAAAAGGGCCGGACCTTGCCTTTTCCCCCCTGACCGGCCCCAGTAGAAGCAACACCGGACAGTCCGCGCCCAATTCTCCCCCTTTGTTTGTTGAGAGATATGTCTGCGTGAAGCGGAGCTGTGTTGCGTCAGGTCTTTTCTTTTTTTTTTTCTTTTCTATTGTTTCCTTTGAAATGTCGGTTTGTACCATTAGAATTAGGTTTTTGGAGTCTTTGCGGTTATTGTCGTCCTCTTAGAAGAAAGGTTGCCGTAGTAGGAGAAGGGTCCCTTCTTTTCGATCTTTCTCCTTCACCACTTCATCCAATTCGTCATCCCATTCCGTTTCCCTTTTTATGGGAAAGAGAGTAGAATTACTACTGTGAGTCGGCAGAGGTTCCTGCTTTTTTCTTCTCGCAATAGCAGACTTTTATACGGTGTTGGCTTCGCATTCGCCTCCTTCGAGCATTCCTCTCCCTGAGGGTGCGGTATTTACTCGCCTCCATCCTTGTATTTTCATCTGTCCCTCCCATTGAGTTAAACACTAAGAGTTCCTTTTTTTGTTGCCCCCTTTTGGTGTCTGGTGATCCGGCCGGTGCAGGATGCCGGCGTTCTTCCTTCCCTCTTGCGTTTAGCGTTTTTTGCAGACGTACTTCTTTTCCTCCGAGATGCGTGCAAAGTTGGTTTTCTTTTCTTGTTTCCCCTCTTCCCTCTCATATCTGTGTTGCGCGGGAACCGGTATCTCTCTCCTTCTTTTTTCTAGTATGAGCCACGGTCCGTCCAGTGATTTCTCCCTTCCCCCCTTCCCCTTCTTTCATAGTTATTTTCCCGATTTCTCAGTTTCGGCGGCTTTTCTCTTTCCCGGAACCACGGGCTTCTTTTCCTCTCCTCGTCAAAAGAGCGGGTGGGCACGCCCCCGCCCAATCCCGAATGAAATGGCGACGGGAAGGATGCCCCCAGTCTAAGAGCCAACGAGCCCCGATAAAGAGTTGTGGGTGGATTCTATTTTCTCTATGCAAGAAGGGAAAGCGTCCTGATTCTTTGCAAATTACAGGTCCCACCTTTTCTTCATGAGAAGGTAAAACTCTCTCCCTGACGGTAAAACTTCTTTCTTTTAGTTTTCCGAAAGAGTAGCCAGATCGACATCACCATCTCTCCCTTCCAATTTGAGTGATGCGTATGGTGGTACCGTATGTCCTGCGAGCTTGGTCAGTCCCCAGGGGTAGGCCAATCAAGGAAGACGCCTCCACGCATAGTAACGGGTAGAAAAGTCCGCCGTAGATCTCCTTCCACCTTTTTTATTTAGTTACCCGTAGTTTCTGAAGGTAGGTAGTAATAGCGATAGTCCGTTGCTCCCTCCCCCCCGTTCGTGCAAAAGGGAAGTAGCGGGGCTTTACAAGTAAGAGACCTCTCCTTCCTTTGATCTTTTTCCTCTTTTTAAAGGTAGAGATAAGAATTGTCTCACGTTCTCTTTTTTCTTTCCCGCGCCTTTTTTAGAGAGTTTGCTTTTCAGGAGGAGTATTGTGGCATGAGAAGCTCGTGTTTCTTCTTTCCCTTGTCCTCCTTACGGTTGTCTCCATATTTCAGGTGAGTGTGCACCTCTCCCCGCGCCTCATTTAAGCGTCGCACCATCGGAAGGGTAGGACTGGGCTCTTGCTGCAGGTCCAGCAGGGTTTTAGAGGTGCAGGAACGATCGTGTTGATGCTCGCCGCTCCCCGGTGGTGCAGCCGCTCGCCCATCTCCTTCTCCTCCTCTTCACAGATCATTCCCGATTGGTTCTTAATTCGGGTGCATGCGAGAAAGGTCGTTTCCCCTTTTTTTCCCTCCCCCCCCCTTTTTCTTACCCTACCAAGGGTGCCCTCTCTCACTTTCGGAGTTCAAGCAAACGCGTACACATCTCCTTTCTTCCTTCTCCGCTGCTCTGCGGCCGTAAATCTTCTCCCTCTTCTTCTTTCCCCCTTGGAAGCGGGGTCCCCCTTTCTTTTCTCCCTTCGGCAGCTTGAGCATGAACTCTCCTCTCTATCCTCTTTTTCCAATCTTTTTTGTCGATCCCTCTTTTTACCCCCTCTAACGCTCGTCCTGCTCCTCCGCAGCAGCTCCTCTTTTTTCTTTTTCTTTTACAAGGCGCGGACGAGGAAGCCGGTGCTCTTCTCCCCTCCGACGATGGTGTGAAACCTTAGCTCTGTCTTCTGATTTTTGACATAAAAGCGGTTATCCCCTTTTCCTCTTTAATTTCCCCTATTTGTCGTACCGGCAGTCGCTTTATGCTGCCTTTCCCTTTCCTTTTTTCTTTAACTAGAAAGATGAAAGATCCTCCTTTGTCTCAATGCTTGTGCACCCCAGTCTTAATGCAACACTAATTCCCTGTCCGGCCAGAGAAGGGATTTTCCGTATTTTCTTTCAGTTTTCGCCCGGTACCGGGCCGTAACTTTCCGGCGCGGGAAAGAGTACCTCGCCCCCTTGCCACGAAGGCTCGCGTCTCTTCCAGGCTGGCCGGTGGTGGTCACTCTTTGTACCTTGCAAAATGGTAACTACCTCCTCATTATCTGCAGGACAGATTGAAGTCATCTTGCCTTAAAGGTAGGCATCCTCTCCCCTCCTTCTTTTGTTTTTTCGGAGCTTCCTAGAAGTAAATTTCTGGAACTTATGTCATGTTTCATGCGGAAGGTCATCTTTGCAAAGGTCACGCAACGAGTTCACCATTCATAATATCCTATTTTTCTTTTCTACTCCAGCCTTCGTGTCGAAGTAATTCTCTGATGTCCTCTCTCATTTCCCACCCCCCCCCCCCGGTAACGCCGGCAGATCTCTCCGGTCTGCACCTTCGCTGGACGAGTGAGTTCCCTTTCCCCCTCTTTCAGGTCTACTTTTGGCATTTCCCGCCCCCTGCTATTCTACCCCGGTCAAGGAAGGCGCGTTCCTCTCCTCTTTCAGCAACCTCCCCTTTAATGGCGACTTCCGTTGCGCTACGAGACTTCCGGTATCGTTTCGTCCCCCCGCATTCTTTTCGCGCACCAGCTGGGCAGTACCGCTACCTTCTAAGCAGACGTGCAAAAAGTCCTTTATCTGGCCCCTTTTACCGGGATGGTCCTTTTTTTCCGAGAGTTAATGGTACCCGGACTTTGCGGGACCGTCCCGGTAGGACCTGCTCTTTGGGACGCGAGACGAGATGCGATGCAACAGCGCAAACCTTTCTGTTCTCCTCCCCCCCCTTTCCCCTCCGAGGAGGACGGTTCGAGATTCTCGTCTTTTCATGCTCAAGCTGTCCTCCGCGCTCCCCGTTCCCTTTTTTTTTCTCCCCCTTGCCCGTCTTCTACAAATATCTTTCTCCTTTTCCCTTCAAGCTTCGTGACTATCGCTCCGCGTCCGACTCCCCCCCCGCGTACGGTCTTCTCGCAAATGATTTGGCCCGAGTTCACCTTTCTGCTGAAGATACACCTAAATTACCTTTCATTGACCCGGTCTTCCATGTTTTCGTTCTTCTCCTACCCGGCCTTCAGAAATTCTCTGTCTCTGTCTCGTTTCTTTTCGTCAGTTCTCTAATTATTCTATGTTTGCAGCTTTTCCCCCACCTTCGAGTGTTTGCGCGATGATTTTCCCCTCAGTGTTTCTCCCCCCCTCTAACTTGGACCTGTTCTTTTCACGCTCCCTTCGCGCCGACACGGCTAGGTGCCCGGCAGCATTTGCCTTGGTTGAGTTCTGCGCAAACTACAGGATCTTGTTTTCCCCCTTTTCTTTTGTCCTCTCTACCCGTCCTGAACTACTTACGACCCAGTCGTCGCGCAGCCCCCCTTTTCTGGCTCCCGTCTCGAGTCACGACCTGCTGTCGTGCGTCGATTCCCCCCGTGACGAAGTGTTCCTTTTCGCCAATCTCTTCCTTTGTCCTAGTTCAACGAGGTTTTCTTCTCCCGGAGGCAAAATTTGTTATGCCATTCTTGACCTTCCCTTGACTTTTTCCTTTGGTTTTGCTTAGGAAGGACCGCAACTTTCTTTTTCGGCTTCTCTCCCTCCCCCCCTCCTGTCATCTCCGGTTCTCAGCGAAGCTCCTACTTCCCCCGTTTGATCAAGGTGAAGTTTCCCGTCGCCTTTTTTCTCTTTTCAGTTTGACCCCTCGTTACTGGGTCTGGTATATCTTCTTTTCCTTGTTTTCCTAACGTTACTGCCCGCGACCTTTCCCATCCCCCCTCTTTGGCCCTCCTCAGCCGAAGTACCTCGTCTTAGTCTCAGAAGTGAAACTCGCCGCGCCCTTTTTTTCCGGGTGAGGCTCTCTTCAGATTTCCGGCAACCCCCACCCCTCGTGTCCCTTTCCTTGCTTTTTTTTTTAAACAGTCGCAGGACTTCCCCATCCCCTTTTTGACGCATGTATGTGAGGCTTCTCTTTACTTTCAAGGCGGTACTCAGGCACCAAACACCGCCTCGATCTTGGGTCTGTTGTTATCGTCCCCGGTGCCTTCTTCTCCCCGGTTCCCTGTCCGCTCCGCCTGCTATATGACCCGAGCTGGCGTGGCCTTCCCTTCTCCCCCCCGGGGACGTTTACGGCTCCGTCCCTCCCGACTGAGAACGGTAGTTACAAGTCTAGGCCCCACCAAGCCCTCTCCCTCGCCGGGTTGCGGTTTCAACGCTTCCACGTCTCGAAGGTTGAACGATTTCTCCCCGCGTCTCCCAACACGGGCCTTGAAGCCCCCATGTGCCGACCGGTCACCGCTCCCCGAGAAGTCGCCGTTGCCCAGTTTTTAAGGGCACCCACGACAGGATGCCTTCCCCACTGGGCCAGCATCGAGGAAGCGTCAGTCCCGAGTTTTCCCATTTGTCCTCTTCGAACGTTTTCCCCCGATTAACATGACTCGCCTGGTCAAGCTCGTCCGGTTTAAACTCCAGGTTCCACAAGGACCTGTGGGGATTTTAGGAACCACCCATGAACTTGACTCTTTGGTCTCGTGTTCCCGCGCCATGATCCCTTATAGAATGTTCTGCCGGAGGAGCTCTAACGCTACCCTTGCTTCGGCCTTGCCTTCTCTTATTCCTGACCCCGTATGACGGAGTGACTAAAAACCTTTTAATTGCCGCTTCTTGGTCGCCTTCGAAGCCGCCTTCACCCGCTTCGGTACCGCACCTGAGTAATAGGATTCAGTCGCGCAGACGGTTTGTAACATCCGCGTCAATTTGTTCAGTCTGGCTGAACGAGGTTGGAAGTCTCCTAATATCTCTACCGATTCCCAATTCTGAATACTCCTTCACCCGGGCCCTTTCTCCCCCGGCGCCCTCCCCTCCCCTAAACTGACTCCCCCCACCGAAGGCGCATACAATTACCCGTGCAAGGACCGCTGCTGCTCGACCTCCCCTTTTTGCCCTTTTCGACGCAACCCTTTCCCGTACGCGCCGACATCTTCTCTTGTTCCCTGAAGTTGTTGTGTCTCTCTCTTACGCGCCTGGTATGGCCGCTGGTGGCGTGGCAGGCCGCTGGTTTTCAGTGAGCGGCCTCCTCGGTCTTCCCCTCATGTGTCCCTCCCTTGGTTTTTTTGAGTACTTTGTCCCCGGTAGGTAATTGTCAGACGCTTCTGTATTTCCGGCTTAGGCGACGGTGTCCGTCGTGAGCTCGTTTGGGTACTCCCCTGTTTCAGACTTTTCGCAGCCTCCCCCGTGCCGCTTCTCCATACCCCTCTGGGCCCGCGCGTCTGACGACTCGGGGCCGTACGACGCGTAAGGCTTTTTTCTCTCGACATCTGAGGCCCCCGTTGTTGGAGTCAATCCTCATCGGGTAGACTGCCCGTTTCATGCCTTCTACGCAGCAGAGGAGCGGTAGTAATAGCAGTTTGCACAGTTTTCCTGTTTCTTTGCGGTTCCTGGAACGCCGTCCAACATTCGGTACGGTCATGTTTCTTGACTCCCCCCCCTCTTTTTCCATGGTTTTCTCAGGCCGGTGCTCGTTTTAGGGTCTTCTTCTTCCCTTACGCTGGTCCGCCGTTCTATTCCTTTCCCCTTTTCCGCTCACCGTGAATAGATAGGACCAGGTGCTTCATCTTCTTGTCGTGTGTGAACTTCAGTGGATGACATTCCCTGTTTCCTTTAAGGACGGAAAAGGAAGCTGCCAGCACTTGTGTTTACCTACCCGTTGTCTGGTACGTTATGAGAGTTTAGTCTTGGTTCTTGCCACACCTCACTTTCCCTTCGCAAGGTCGATCCGGCCTTTTGTAAGCTTCCCTCCTCCTTTAATCAGTTAGGCTTCCTTCGCCGGGTTTCCCCATTCCCATGGGCGACTAAGAAAACGTAACAGTCCTGTTTTTAGAGTAGACTGCGGAGTTGACGGCCTTCCTTCCCGGCCATTCCCCCTTTCTTCTAAGAGAA
>Ga0179591_1319681_pt1 | contig 22701 bp, 30 predicted proteins | sample CZOMad2_1_08_16f_FD_182891 | JGI IMG/M metagenome (GOLD analysis project Ga0179591, IMG submission 182891) | Vadose zone soil fungal communities from Angelo Coast Range Reserve, California, USA - CZOMad2_1_08_16fungal (PacBio error correction) | ecosystem: Environmental > Terrestrial > Soil >... | reverse complement strand
TTTCTGAGGCCTACAAACAAAACAGCAGATGTAAACCCACCCCAGAGAAAGTCAAGTCTCCTCCCTCCGACTATCTCTTCACCCCCCCTTAGAGACTCCTGCGTAATGAGAAGTCTAAGGCCATCTTTCTTAAATTTCCCGTGACCCCTTCCTTCTTTTCCCCCTTTCCCAATATTGGGATTTTCGTGGACCCCCCTTTCAGTACCCTTTCTGTAACAGGAGAGAGAGCTAAATCCAAGCTTTATTTTTACGGATTTCCTTTTGGTATGCTTCTTAATCTATCTATCAGAGTCATAGTCTTTTTTGCAAGTTTCTTTTTCTTCTCTGGGGAAGGCGTTTTTTTCCTGACCCCCCCCTTTTGCGCCTTTCTGCGATCCCCGTTAGTCCTAGACCCTTCCCTTTACGCCTTATCCATATGGATCGGACGCTCGTTCTGAGTCTTGCCCCTGCTCAGTCATAGGCTACCTCTTCCCCTGAAGGTTGCTCCGTTTGTTGCTTTTTTCTTCCACAAGCTAGAGAGAGTCCCTGAATTTAGAAACCCTTTTCTCCTTCTAACCTTCAATTCTGACTCCCTTAAACTCTTTCTAGACAACTTACCTCCCCGGGATTCCCATAAGTTAGAGTAGAGTCTTTCCCCTCTGCAAGTTTTTTGCAGCCCCGTTGGTGTCCTTTGCCTTTCCCTCAAGTCCCTTTGATTCACACGGCGACACTTTTTTCGAGTCCACCTCTGAAACCCTGCCCTTTTCCCTTGACCTCTTTTCCTCGACTTTTTTTTTACCACATCCCCCTTTCCTTTCGGTTTTACGCTCCCCCCTTTCCCAAAAGCCCAAGGCGCTAGTGAAGACTTTTAACCCCCCCCTACCTTCTGATAATCCCTTTTAGTTTATCTTCCTTTCCTCTATATTTAATCACCCCTCCTTTGAGCGACGATGTAATTGAGTAAGAAACTGTGTCAGCCTCCCCCCCAAGAAGAAACCTTCCCAGTACTTCTTGTCTTTGGAACCCCCCCTAGTTAAAGGTCCTTAGAATTTTTCTTTTCCCCTTTCTTTGATATTTCGTACTTTTTTAATCTTTAACGTCTTCCTTTTCTTTTGGGAGCCTCCTTCCTATCGTTTCCCCCTTGATTGTGCAAAAACCCTTGTTCCCCACGGCTCTCCCTTCCTTCCCCCCAGAGAATTCTTCCTCACTGGAACTCTCTTATAATTCCTCTTTTTTGACTAAGGAACCTCCATAACACTGATTAGAAGTAATGGGTAAGTCTGTCTAAGATAGTCCTCCTTTTTTCTCATACGTCTCGGCTCCTGCTTCTTTCGTTGTATGACTCTTTTTCCGAAGAGCCGCCGAAGGATTTTCTTCATAAAGCCTTCCATCCCAGAGTAATTGTAACTTCCAACCTCGAATCGAGAGAGATAGCTTCCCAACCCTTTTCAGGAGGCCCTCCTTGTCTCTGGCCTGTTTTCTCCCGTCCCCCCCTGACTTCCCTTCCCCTAAATGGGTACCCCTATCCTTTGAGGTAGAATAGTAGATCTCCTTAAGAGTTTTCCCTTCCTCTTCCCCCTGCGGTTTTTCAACAACTCCCCCCCTTTCTCGAGCATTCTTCGTGTACTGTTTTCTCCCCCCTCGAAACTGACAGGAGAGTTCCTGTCGAACTTGTCTGTTGACGATGTTTTTTTCGATCTCAACTTCTTTTTTCTGAAGTCTTGATGGCCCCCCAGTAAGTTCTTTTGTGGTATAGAAGCCCGGAACCCCTAATGTCCTTTTTACCCCTGTGCTTAAAGCTCCCGTTATTTTCCCTCATTAGGTAGAATTTTCTTCCAGTTTTTTTCAGCGGCTCGTGCTCTTTTTTCTCAGAGTTTACCGTTCCCTTTCCAAGCTCGTAATGAAACTTCGAACCTAAGTCACCACTCTTTGAATGTCCTTTTTCTTTCGCTTTCGATCTGTGATGAAGTTTCGCAGCCCCTTCTTCCGATACCCTCCCCAACAGAGGACCCCTAGCAGATTTTCTAGATCATTTCCCGTTTTTATACTCCCTTTCCTGCTTTAACTTTTTTTCCCCCCACAGATTCCTTTTTCTCCACAAAATGGAAAACGAGGAGTTGCCCCCCCCCGCGGATTTCCTTTATTTTCGTCTCCCCCTTTTTTCAAATTCTTCCCTCTCCCAAGAATGCCCCTCCAGAAAACCCCCCTTCTTCAGAGCCCCCCCTAATGGTCGAGAAGGAAGCGCTGAAGTAGGACCCCCCTATGGAGCCCCTTTCCTTTTCAGTGCTCCCTCGAATCCCTAGACTTTCCCCCCTAAGGCGCCTTTCAAGAGGCCCCCCGTACGACGTCGGTTTTATTATCCCCCCCTCACGGCCTTTCCTCCTCCTATAGGTTTTTTCCAGATTTTTTTTTGCGTCCCTCGACAAGATTCCCCATTCCCCCCCCCGTCATCACTTTCCGTTTAGCCACCCCCTGTTTCACTATCGACTTCTCCCTCCCGCACTCTTCGACCCTTTTTAAAGCCTTTCCCCCTCCTAGATAGTGCCCTTCACAACCCCCTACTTTTGAAAGGACTCCCCTTCTTATGAGATCCCCTTTAGTACCAAGACTCTTTCGTGAGGTGTAAACCTCTTAGAAGTACCCCCTAGACCCCTTTTCTTCCCCCGTTTATCTCCAGGCCCTGACCTGACTTTTTAATTTAGAGGAAGACCCAGCCCCTATATCTGCTCACCCACCCTTTTCCCCCCCCCCCCGACCTTCCTTGATTTTCTTCTTGAGTCTTTCCCCGTGGAGAGGTCTCCCCGTAGGATTTTTTCGTCTCACTAAGTTTTTTTCGGAAGGACTTTTCCCCCTTCCCCCCCTCAAGACCTTTACCCCCTCCATAGTTCCGGCCCCCCCCATGCTTTCCCTCTTTTTATTTTACTCCTTTTTTTCCGAGAGATTCGACTATATCCTCGTTCCCCCCCCCTTCACTTTAGGCCTTTGACCGTTTCTTTTTCCTGTTTAGAGTTATGTAAATTCGCAGCAACTTTTGGAGCGCCCCTTCGAGGTTTTCCCGTTCTCCTGCCCCCCCCCCCCTTCCGTTTTTGGAACTCAGAGACCAATATGCAACAAACCTCCGTTTTTTCCCCCTTCTTCTACCCCTTGTCCTCTCTTTTTCTGAGAACCCTCTGGGATCCCCACCCAAGAGTAACGCCCTTTTTTTCCGCCTCACGCTCCCCTACTTTGGAGTTAAGAGACACGTTGACCTTGGCCGGGGAGGGTTAATTTTTTTCGTTGACTGCACGAACGGTGCTTGCAATCTCCCCTTTTCTCTCTTTCATGGTCCCGAGAATTTTCCAACTGGCAGTTTTTTCCCCCCTTCCTTGCACAGTCTCAAAACTTTATTTTTCCTAGTCCTCTCCTGAGTAACGACATTTCCGACGACCCCCCCCCTTAGTTGATTCTAACACTTGCACGATGGTTAGTTTTTTGACCCTCTTTTGTCCTTTCCCGAGGCTCCCTTTTCAAGTCCTCCAGAGAAGCTTTTCAGAGGCGAGAAACGCATTCCTCTCCCCCAGGCTTCTCTCCTCAGGTGCAGTCTGTTTTTCCCCAGCCCTTTATCGAAGATCCCCTTTTAGTCCCCTCCCAAGACCTTTCCCTTCGTTTTTACTCTTCTTCGATCTCTCTAGAGATAATTACTGATCCCCCCTTCTGTAGGATTTTTCAGAGTGTCTTCCCCCCTCCCCTCTCGTGTCTTTTTTGATCTTTTTCTATTAAAGAGGTTTCCTTTCTTTTTCGCATTTCTCATTAGTTTTTCGTTAAGTCCTGCATCGTTTTTAGTGACCTCCTTTAAGACCCTTTTTTCAAAAACCCAGTTAGGTACTCTTTCTCTTGTAAATTTTGAAAGTGAAGTTTTGTATACCCCCTCCTAGACTTTAGCCCCCCTCTTCCCCTCCCTTTAATCTTCCAAGTCTTCTTAAAAGGTTTTTTCTTCCTTCTCCCCCTTTGGAGAAGATTTAGAATCGAGCTTTTTCTTTCCTTAATACTCTCACTTCCTCGATATCGTCCCCTTTTCCCGTCCCTCCCTACCTCTCGCCCTTCTCCCTTGGCGGACTTAGAAGTTTCTGAACCCCATTCGTCCCGTTGCTCCCTTTCCCCGATGCTTTCCCTTTCGAGATTCCCCGGTTTTTTCTCCGAATTGGAGAAATTTTCCCCCTCCCCTCCTCCCCCTTTTCCCCTTCAAGGTTCCCTTACCTTCTCTCCCGCTTCCTTCGGGAGGGGCTGCTAGATCGCTTTTAAAACTCTTTCCCTGATACAGAGCCTTCCCTTTACCAATTTTCTTTTCCCATTCCTACCGAAGAGAGGCTCTTACTCAATTGACATTACGGTTTTTCTCCTCCCGTGGCCCCTTATCGTCTTTCCCCCCGGATTTTTGAATCTCCGTCCAGGCCTTTTTTCCTTTGCTGCCCCCCCAAGCCTTTTTTTCCGAGCATTGCTAAATCACCCTTTCTCTAGTGTCGTTCCCTTAGGTGAAAGGAAGTCGTCCTCCCCTCCAGTTGATTAGAGCGGCAGAGTCTAACGTTCGAAGTAGCCCACAAATTCGATGGGCTAGATTTCCCTTTCTGCTCCCCTCTAAACCCCCTCCTGTTCTTTCCCGAGTTTCCTTTTGGATGATAGCCCCACCTTTCGATTCACTACCCTCTATCTTTCTGAGCTTTTTTCCTGAGTACGTTTCCTTTCTGCGAATCGTTCCTTTATACAGCAGAACTATGCCGAAGCTTCGCCCCCCTTTACTTTCAAGGTGTTGCTTTTTTTTTTTTTTTTCCTTCGACGCTTTTTTTTTTTCCATTAGCGAGTCCCCTTTCGGAAACTTAACTCATGAAGCCCACAAATCTCCCTTTTTTTTTTTAGTGCTCTCTCCGTGGTCCTTTCTCATGACCCCCCTATTTCCAATTTTGCATTTCTTCAGTGTTTTTTTTTTGGGTGAAACTCGTGTGCTCCTCCCCCCGCAACCCTTGCTTTTCCCCTTTTTTCCCCAAGTTCTCTTCCCCCCACATTTTTCCCAACAGGACCTTTTCGACTCAAGAGAGGCCAAATGTCGATGGCCCTCCCTAACGGACTTTTCTTTGATTTTTCCCCTCTTCGCAATTGTTCTTTCCCCGCCCCCCTCCCCCTCTTTCGTGGTGAGACTTTCCCCCCCAAGTTAGTTCCTTCCCCTTTCCTAATATATGTTATCCCCCCGTTGTTGTTTCTTCCCCCCAATGTTCTCTTTGCCTATTCTTCCCCAACGCTCTTCTTTTCCCGACAGGACTAAAACGTCGTTTCATTTTTTTTTTTTCCCCCCTGAGACTAAGTTCCCCCCTTTTTGGTGTTTTCTTCTTCGAATTGCCTTTCCCTCCCCTTCTGGGTCTGTGTAACAGTATTTGTCAGACGTGGTTTTTATCTTTTCTTGAGAGCCTTGCTTGCCTTCCCTTTCCAAAACTCCCTATCGCCTTATGCTTCCTTGAACTTCCTCCCCCTCTCTGAGGGGTGGAGAATGAACCCCTCTGTTATTCGGAAACCCCCCCCCTCCCCCAAATTTTTCCCTTAATATGAGCCCCCTCCCGAGGCGGGTGTTCTCGGTTCTTCCTTCCCCTCCTAATCCCCCCCTTTCTTTATCAAGAGACAGGAGTAACTAGATCCTCCCCCTCCAAGCTTTCTGACATAGTACCCTCTCATTTGTAGGGTCCTCCCCCCCCCCCCTTTCTCCGAGCCCCCCGGTTGAGAGCCTTTTTCCCTTCATTCCCCCCACCTCTTAAATGCCTCTTCTCCGTCGGGGATTCTTTAAGAAGTACTTTCCTCTTTTTTTTTTTCCTTAAGGAGGCTCTAATGAATATGGTTTTCCTTGATTCCCTTCTTCTCGAATTTTCGTCCCCCCCTTTTCTTTAAGTTTCTCTTTCTTTTTTCGAGGCCTCTGACGGATGAGAGATATCCTTAAAACTGAGGCTGCCCCCCCTCTCTTCATTAGAATCAGACCGTCCCTTTGTGGGAACCTATCTCCTTTTCGTAGACCCGTCCTTTTTGTTCTCTTTTCCTCTCTTCCCCCCAGGAGTCCCCCCTAGCACGTCTCCCCTTCCCCGTCCGGATTGATGATCTACTGCGGTTCGTGGTTTTCTTTCCTCTGCCCCCCCAGACAATTTGGAAGCTTTTCCTCAGAAACTTTTTCCGATTTTGATCCCCTTTTCTGGTGATGTGAGATAAGAGTTTTCCCATGGTACGCCCTGATAATCCCCCCCGCAATTCTTCCCCGCTCCCGATCCTCTTCCCCTCCAAGTCAAGAGCGCCCTTCCACGATAGTTTGTATGCAACTTTTCATCTCCTTACGTTTCTGAAATCTGCCCCAATCCCCCCCGAGCGTCCCCCTCGCTCTTTCCTCCCGACCTTTAGCTTCCCCCTGGCTCTTTAGGTGATTCTTATAATTGGAAACTCAAATGATGATCCTTCCCTTTTTATCCCCCGACCCTGATTGCTCAATACTTCCTTTTCCCCCCCTGATACCCCCCCCCCTTCTCGTTTAGAGAGCTTCACCTAAGTTTCCCAAGGTTCTTTCCCATGCCTCCTCCGATCTACCCAGTTCCCACTATTTGCTCAAACTTTCCCACCTCTTCTATCTTAGGTCCCTTCCCCTCAAGACTTCCGAATAATAAGAGTCCAGTATCTTCTGATACTCTTTTCACCCGACCTCAGATACTTACTTCCGAAAAGAGGTAATCTTTAGATTTTCCCCTTGGACTTTCTCTTTTCCGAGTTTTTCCTGTAGCAAGTAGTGTACCCCCTACCCGACGGTTCCCTCTTCCAGCTAGAGATAGCGAATACCCCCCTTCCCTCCTGGTAATCCTCTGGCCTCTCCGACCAACTCTCCTTTCAAAACAGTTTTTGTAGCTCTGATCACTTCCCCCGGTTTCTCTACGTCGTCTAACCTACCGGAGTTGCGTGCCCCCTTACCAATGATCTTTTTGATTTTCCCCTTCTCCCTAGGATTCTGTGAGATTTCCCTGACAAGTCTGAGGGTCAAAGTCTTTTTTCACCCTCCCCCCCTTACTTTTTTCTTTCGAACCTTCCTTTCCGACTTCTTTCCGACAGAGGTCTCTCCTCCTTACCTGTCATTGCCTCCCATCTTCGTAACTCTTCATATCGCCCACCCTTTTTTTTTTTGATTTTCCCCCCCTGTGTTCAGATTTTTAGTTTTTGAACCCCGTGGTTTCCGACCCCCCTAGTTCTTCCCTCCACAAAGAAGTAGGGGATTCCTTTTCCCCAGACTTCCCCCGCACAGACTCTCCTTTTCTGCCTCCCGTGTCCTCCATTTTCCCCCCCCTCCTTAACCCTTCCTTTGTTGTTTGAGCTTCGATAGCCTCCCTGAGCTTGCTCTTCTCCCCATTTTTCCCTCCCTGGAACGCTTCTTTTTTGAGGTCGACTTTCCTTTTCCCTCTGCCAACCTTCTTAAGCCTTTTCTCGTCTTTTGTCATTCCCCCCCCCTAAGAAGAGAGAGGCCCCCCCCTGTAACCACGTTTCTCGGTTTTCTGTGTGGGGCTTAGACCGAAAGAGTAATCATTTTTCTCTTTATAGAACCATCCCTTTATCCCCCAGGCTCCCTAATCAGCTCTCCCCCATCCCCGAAGACCTCTAGCGCGATCTCAGGTACACTCCCCTAAACATTTGCCAAAGATCATGATGACCCTCGGTCCCTCGACTTCCCTTCAGCTTTTGTTCTGAGAACCTCTCTCCCATAACGTGCTCAGGGGTCCTCCTTTCCCTTTCCAAATTTCTAAGAGCTCCCTCTCCCACAGTTGACGACGACCCCCTTTTCTCCTACTTGCCCTAGACCTTTCCCTTCACAGCACTAGAAAGGTCTAGCCCCCCTTCCGGGAGAGAGCCTCCCTTCTTTTCCCCCACCCTGATGAAGTTCAATTTCTCCATCTTGAGACTGGGAGTCTCTCTTCCATTCGAGAATTTACACCTCCCCCCCCCCCCGGATCCTGGAGCGCTCTCCAGAATTTTCCTCTTCACGGGAGGCTTTTCAGTTTTTTGTTGCGAAGAATTTTTCCCCCATCCTTTTTACCCCAGGTCCAGAGATTCCTTCCACATCTTTGACCTCTTCTATAATTTTCCTAGAGAACCAGATTTTCCTATGGTAACTGCCAAGGCTTCCCAGGGAGTTTTAAACGCCTGAGCAGGCTTGATCCCCGAACCCCTGAACCTTTCCACTATTCCCCCTCTTTCACGGTTTAGAAGCCCTTTCCTCGCAAGGATGTAAGCTCTCGACTTTCAGTAGTCATTCTTCCTGTTCTTCAACCTTTCGTGAACCTTGGACTCCCCCCTAGCGACCCGTCCTTGCACGCTTTTTTCACACTTTTCATTGTCCTTTTTTTTTCCTGTCCAGGTTTCCTTTGATCTTTCCTCTTCGTTCAAAGGCGACAGAATTCCCCCCCATCCCCTTGAACCTCATTCAATCTTTCTCTCCTTTTGGAGTACCCCTTCTATCTTCTGTCCCTATTCCAAGTTTCCCCCCCGTCTTTCTCCGGAGCTCCAGTTACTCTTCCCCCCCCCTGTAATTCTGAATAAAGGTGACCCTCTTTGAACTTCCCCCTCGATTTTCCCTTTTGGATAGTTCGGATCCTTTCTTTCCACCTTTAACCTTTTTTTAGGATTCAGACCCATTTTCGCGTCCTTGCACCGCTTCAACCCCCTCTTATTATCCTTTTTTGATGCCGCTTTCGGGCGGACTTTATCCTGATTTGGGGAAACCTAGAAAAACAAAGTTTTGTTCCTTTCTTTTTCCCCATTTCTATTCGCAGCCTTTTTTCCGTGCCCTTTTCAGCTTTTTCCCTGATTTCTTCCAAGAGCTTTCCTGATAACGGTGCGCCTGCTCATGGGCCCTCTTTTTCCTTCGCACAAGGAGTTTCCTTCCCATGCTCTCCCTTCTTCCCTATGGTACTTCTTCGATTTTCCGAAATTTTTAAGTTCCTCTTGCGCGATCACATAACGGATGCTTTTGTTTTCGTTGCAAGGACAGCCGGATTCTGACTTTTTTTGTCGCTTTTACCCCGGAACTCCTTCGCGTTTTTCTCTGGATATCCCTCCTCCGAGTTTTTTTTTTGAAATGAGGTCTTTGAGAAGCTTTTTCTTGAGAGTCCCCCTATGAATCTCTCCTTCCCCGAACCTCTCCCCTCTCCCTCTTTCCTTAGGCTCGTAGAGTGATAGAAATTTTAAATGGTCCCCCCCCCTTTTTCTTCCGGAGACTTCCCTCCGCTTTTGAAGATCCTTTTTTCTGACGGATTTTTTTTGCATCCCCAATGCCTTCTTCCCCAGTGGCCGATTCTCCGTTAAGGGGTAGAACTACTGTATCCCCCCCCCCCTTTTTCCCCCCTACTTTCTTTCCTCTAGTTTTCCTTGAAGATGCTTTCTCCCCAGCGATGATTTAAGAAGGGTTGGCCCCCTCTTTTCGTCCTTCTCCCGTCCCCTTGCCCCCTTTCCCGAAGATTCCCGCGTCCCCTCCCTCCAGCGTTTTTCAAGTAAGAGATCCCCAGAGCGTGGCCTTTTCCCTGGTCCCCCCTTCTTTCCTTGGGTTTCAAGCCTTCTCGTTGTCCTTCCCCCCTAAAACCCTTTTCCGTTCCACATTGTCGTACGCAAATTCTTTCCTCCCCTTTTTTGGAGAGTTTCCCCCCTTTTTTTTTTGGGGGTTTCTGTTGGCAGCCCTCAGTTAGTCCCGACGCCCTCCTCCCAGTACATCAAAGATGACTGTCCTTTTTACCTCTTTCTTTCCCAATCCTTCTGTTTCACTCTCTCTCCCCCCTGTATATCTCCTTCCCTGGGGTCCCCATTTGTTTGTAATTCCTTCTTTTTTTTGAGCAACTTTATCCCCCCTTTCGGAGTAGAATCGCCATGCTTTTCCCCCCACGTGGAACCCCCTGATTCCTCCCCTTTCTCAAATTCTCTTCGGCTTTCTTTCCCCCAGTATTGCTCCCCTTTCCATGATTCCTCTCAGTACAATTGTCAAATGATTCGTTAATGGCAGTAATTTCCCTTTTCTCAGACCTCTTTCTCCGAACCCCCCCCCCCCCCCCCCTTTCTATTAACTTTTGTTTTCAGGTGATTTTTTTTTTGTCTTCCTCCCTCCGGAAGCCTCCAGAACTTAATGAGATCCCTGACTTTCCCCTTGCTCTCCAGTTATTCTTTTTTAAGACCCTCACCCCTTTTTTCCCTCCAGTCCTCGAGCTCCCTTTTGGTAGATCCCCCCCGAGAATTTAGGGGAGGAGCCCCTTGATTTAGGATCTTCCCTTCAGTAGCCGCCCCTTGCGTAGGATTCGAACTGTGTTTCCAACCAATCTGTGATGGCCCGTCTCTATCGACTTCTTGTTCTCTCTTTCTTTCCCATAGGTTTTCTCGAAGAGTCCTGGCGAATCTTTTTTTTTAGTAGACTTTTCTCCCCCGGAAGTTTGAAGCGACTAAGCTAGTGAGATTTTACCCCCTTCCCCTTCTTTCTCCAGTTGCTTTTTTTCCCCTGGCTTTCCTTCCCTAAGTTTTTCTTTCTGTCAGAGCCTCAAGACATCCCCCTAATGAGTTGCATTTCTTTTTTGGAGAGATCTTCGTGTCCCTTCCTAATATTTTCTTCTTGCTTTCCCCTTCAAGATCCCCAACAACGTCCAGATACTGTTACGATTCTCCTAGAGTCCCCTCCCCCACGTCTCCCTTTTTTATTCTTTCCCCCGTCGCGTACTCTTTTTTAGCTCTCCGAGTGATGAAGCGATCACTCCCCCCTTTGAATTTTTTTTTTTTTACGAATTTTTATAACGTTTTTTCTTCTTAGTGCACTTTCGTGTCTCCTTTGAAACGCAATGTGATTCCCGAGAGACCTTGAAATTCTTTCCCCCCCTGGACCCCCCGTTTTTTTTCCCCCCCCCCCCCTGCCTTGAAGTCTTCCTGAGTCGGAGATTCAGGAAATCAGGAGGAGTATTTTTCATTCCCCTCGACCCCCCTTTCCCCTCAAATCCCTTCTCCCAAGACTCCTCTCCCAAGAGAGGCGCGTCGCCGGCACGAGTATTCCTCTCGATTTTCTCATCTTTATTAGAGGACTCTTTCCCAGCTACCCCCCGTCCCCCCTCCCTAGTTAGAGTGGGCCCTTTTCTTTCCAATTCTCCTTTCCCTTCACTTCCTATCTCCCCCCCCTCTGACCCTTTCCTCGAACTTCCTATCGTTCTCCCCCCTTTCCTTCACTCAGGACGTAAGAGTTCAAAAGCCCCTTTCCCTGCAGCTCTTTTTTTTTTCCCTCCCTTGGGTTACTCGCTCAGGCCCTTTTTTTTCCAATTCCATCCGATTATAGCTAGAACCAAACCTTTTCATCTCCTTGCAGAGAACGGTCTCCTTTCCTTTCGCTCTCGGCCCCCTTTTAACTCTTTCTCTCCCCGGCTGAGGTTCTGAAGACCAAATAGACGAGGTTTTTTTCCCTTTCCTCTAGTTCCCTCCTAAGACTCTTTTCCCCCCCAATTTTTTTTACCCCCCCACCCCCTTCCGATCTACGTGATGCCCTCTTCGCCCCCCCCACACCCAGATTATATCCACCAGTATATTTTTTTTTCCTGAATCTCCTCTCCTGCCGAGGTTCTCCTCTCTTTTTTTTTTCGGCCTCGCATCGTTCTCCCCTAGGATTTCTAATTGCGAGGCCAGACTTAACGTAGCTTCCCTGTACCATTTTCTCGAATGACTATCACCTCCAATTACTCCCCTCTATCATTTTACGTAACATAAAGGTGTGTTTCTCCTTCTTTTTTAATGTCCCCCCCTCTCCTCTAGCTTCCCTGGCCCCTTTTCCCCCTTAAATTACCACCTCTATGTGTTAGAAGTTTTATGTATTCCCTAATTTTTTTTTACAGTCGCTTGATTTGACCCTTCCCCTTTCTCCCCCCCCTTAAGAGTTTTCTAAACCCTCCCCCCCCAGGGAGGAGAGTTTTTGCCCTTTAGGATCAACGATTCCCCCCCCTCGTATTTTCCCCGAAATTTCCCCCGGGGCCTTTCCTATAGAACGTCTGGCTAAACCTCGAATCGGACCCCGTCCGGCCTACTAGACCTTTTCCCCAGTTTTTTCCTCTTTGGAAAAGAAACATTTTTAGTTATCCCTTTTCCTTGTCTCTCGACCTGTCAATTTCCCAGTTTTTTCTATGGTGTTGACCCACTTGTCTGTTTTTCTCCCCATCTCAGATGTTTCTTTTCTCCCTACTCTCCCTCAGACCTCTCCGGACCCCCTTTAGTTGTTCCCCTACGAGAAGGTTTTGAGTACTTTTTCTTTTAGGTCCCGAATAGGATTTCTTTCCTTTGTACTGAGAAGTATTTCTCTTGACTTTCTGACCCCCCCCCTCCCTACCCATCCCTGGTTTATGAGAGGGACATTACTCCCCCCTTCTTCCCCAACTTAGAATTTCCTTTTTCTTTCTTCATAGTTTCCCAAGTTTCGATGAATTGCTTCTCCTACTTAATTTCTTCTAGTAGTCAGGAGGACTGAGGTTCTTCTTTCCCCCTTTCTCCTTGATCCCTCCCCCTTTTTTCCCCCCTTTTTCCCCTGAGTTTCCCCCTCTCTTTCCCCTCTAGAATTAGTCCCGGAAGAATCCCCTTATTTTCATTCCCATCTTTCCTCAATATCCCCAGGTTCTGTTGGTAAACCCGTTGGTCTTTCCCCCCCCCCCGACTTCCCCTTGGTGTTTCCCCCTGCCCCGCGTGAGACTTTTCTTGAGACACGAACGAACGCTCCCTGCCCTTTTTCTTCCGCGCTTTTCTCCTTTTAGGAACCCCCCACGCAGAGCGAGAGACGTTCCTTGAGCTTTTCGGGGATTTTTTTTTACCTTAGAATTTTCTTGGAATTGAGGCCCCCTTGAGTGATTTTTACGTTTCCCCTTCCTCCCGGTTTTGATTTTTACGGTGACATTTAGTTCGCGAATTCTTTTTTTTTCCCTTTGCACTTCCCTCACTCCCCTTTTCGACGATTTCCTCCCTTCAAGGCCTTCCCGTTTCCCCTTCTGATTTTTTTTTCCCTTCCATGAGCTTCCCCCCGACAGATTTTTCCTTTTTTCAAAGCAACCCTTTTTCGCAAATTTCTCCTCCCTTTTTTTTTCGTTCCTCCCCCGATGATATAGTCAAGTGAGACCTTCAATCCGCCTCTAGGGGCTCGTTCCTCCAGGACTTTTTTTTTCCCTGGGATTTCCCGTGCCCTTTTCTTTTCGTTTCCCCGATCCGAAAAAGCCCCCCGTCTTTTTTTTTACATCCCCCCCTCCTACCAATCCCCTTTTTTCCTTCCCCTTGTTAGTTTCCTCCCCAAAAGGATCCTTCATGGACATTAAATCCTTTCCTTCCTACTTTTTTTCTCTCAGTCTCGCTGGGGGACTTTGACTTTGATCACCGCGCGCGCGCTTTTTTCCCCGGCAGATTTTCTTTTCGTTTTCAGAGACCCCCGGACCCTAACGCTCCTGAGATAGAAGATGAAGAAGTTTTTCCGATCAGATTTCTGAGATTCCTTTGTTCCCATCCTTGAAGGTCCTTTTTTAGTTCCGTGTAGGTTTTCCGCTAGCTTTGCGCCTTGCCGCAGTTTTTTCCTGACTCTCTTTAATTTCGTCAATTTTTCAACGTTCCTTCCCCCTATGAAGCAAAAACTGGAACTTCCCTCCTTTTTTTGTTTTTTTACGGATTTTTTTCGTTTTATGAGTTTGGCTTCATGATGTAGAAAGGTTGTTTGTTTCCTTCCCTCGACTTCTTTTTTTTTTCCCCCCTTGTCCCCAGAAGCCTTTTTCCCCCCCCCCCAACTTAGATTTTCACACCTCACGATTCTCAATGAACTTGCCCCCTTTTGAACCCCCTTTTTCTTTACGGATTTTCTTTCTTATGGCCAAATTTAGTTTGGAGAACCTCCTTTCGTAGTGTTATGAGCTAAATGTTCTAGGCGAGTGACATTCCGACCCTTCTATTGTGGTCTTGTTTGTGGTGCTCTTCTTCCTTTAATCCTTTTACGAACTCTGCTCCTCTCAACACTCCTTTTTTTTCTTTTTGTGAGCCCCCCCCTAAACGCCCTCCCGCTTGGACAAAATGAGACCCCAAGTCCCCAGGTTCCTTTCTTCCGGCGAGTTTAAGTCTTCCTTCTAATGGTTCCTTAATGTCTTTCGTAATCTCTTTTTTGAGACAGGTTTCAGCTTTTCTAGCCCTTGCAAAACCCCTTCTTTCCCCGAGGAACCCCTCTTTCGCATTCCCCTTTTTTCCTATTCCTTTTTCAATAAAGTTATGAGTTGATAAGTCAGTATGTTTTCCCTCTTGAAACTTTTCCTTTTTTCCTATATAAAGGTCTTCTTCTTCTTTGGACCTCCCCACATCTCTCTAGGAGTAATTCTCCCCTTCAAAGTGCAGGAAGTTTTTAGATAGCATCTCCTTCCTTCCGATAGTTTTCGTCCCCCCTGACACCCTCCAGAGTCCCTCTCAGGGGAAGTTCGATGCATTCCTTCGACCCTCCGTAATTTTCCCCTTCCCCCTTGAGAAGCTAGTAGTTTTTCTCTCTCCCTCCTTTAATCCAAGAGGGACGTTCTCCTGGAGTTCTTTCTCTCCTTTTCCCTGATCTTTCCCTATCTTGTCCCAGTCTCATTCCTTAATTCTCCTTTGAAACCCCCCCCCCTGTTCTGTAGCTAACGCAGTTTTCCCTAGATTTCTTTTGAGTAAACCTTCACCTTTGAGAGCCGTAGAAGAGCCCTTGTGACAGTGTTCCCCTTCTTTTTCTCGATTCCCTTCGATCTCTTCCCCCCTTTCCCAGAAGTGGTTTCTTTAGTTCCCCCTTCTTTTAAAGGAGCTTTGAAAGGAGAAGTGATGGGCATGCTGTCATGCTCCGGTAAATCTTTTTTTTTTTTTTTGATCCCCTCCCTTTCTTCCCCCTCCCCCCCCAATATTCTTTCCGAGAATGTCTTTCTTAGAAGAAAAGGTTCTGGTTTCCCGTTTTTTGCCGGTCTACTTTTTTTCTTCTGATGGTCCTCCCCCCTCTCTTTTCCGCACTTTTCGAATTCTTCCCCCTGCGTAGCCCTTTACAAGCTCTTTCCCGAAAAGTACCCCCCCTACGCGCAGTTTCTGACAGATTCTCGCCAGTTTCTTTTTTATGATCTTATTACTTTTTTCCAGTTACCCCCAGCTTCCTTCCCCCGAAGGTGACGTTCTCTTTTTCCTGAGGGAGTTCTCCTTTGATCCTTTTTGCAGACCGAAACCCCCCCCCCCTTTTTTCACTTTTTCAATCCTCTCTGCGTGCGTAAAAACAGATCCCCTCAGAGTCTTTCTCGCAGGGCGGCACCTATTTTTTCTTTCTCCCTCCTTTTCCTTCCCTTTGATACTTTCCTTGTCCCTTCCGCTAAAATCACCTAGTAAAACTTGTCCTTCCGCGGAGACTTCTCCCTTGAAGTCTTAATAAGCTTCCCCTTTTTTTTGTAGGCTCTTAAGAGAGAGGAATCCTCTCCGCCGTCTTCCTTTTGGAATTTTTCCCCCCTATCTCGTTTCCCCTTTCCCGTGGCCCCTAGGCTCCAGATTCATATCAGATTTCTTTTTCCCCCCCCCTTCTTACTTGATCCCCGAATCGAATAGTATCCCACGTACTTTTCCCCCTCTCGGCGGGAAGAGACGAAAGAAACTGCTATCCCCCTAAACCAGGCGCCCCCCTTAGGAACCTATTTGGTCTCGTCTTCCGTACCCCACCCCGCTCTCCTCCCCCGACTTATATTTTCTTCGAGTTTTTAAACTCCCTGAGCTTTTTTCAAGAAGTGGAAGTTCCTTCTTTTCAACTTTTTTTTTTCACCTTTTCTCTTCAAAGTTAGTCAAATTTTTCTCCTTTTCAACCCCCCCCTAGAACCGATGGATCAGATTCCTTTTGATCCTCCTTTAGTCTTCCTCTGAGATCCCCTTTTGTCGAGTTGTAAACCGAAGGTTTTAATTTAGAGATTTTCGATAAGGCCCCCCCTCTTTTAGCCCCCTTCTAATTTTTGAAGATCTTTTCCCTCTTTCCGACTTCATTTTTGCAGTGAAAGTTTCCCCTTCGGAGGCTTTTTTTTGAAAATCCTTTTTCTGAAGGTAAGCGCAACACTTCTCCCTCAGAGCGGTCCCGCGCGACTGCCCCCCCCTTCCGCATTTCCCCCCCCCCCCCCCCACCCCCCACCAAAACAAAACCCCCACCCCCCCCCCACCCACCACCCCCCCCCACCCCCCAAACCACCCCCCCCCCCCCCCCCCCCCCCCCCCCCCCCACCACCCCCCAAATGAGCATTAGATCTACCCCTTTCCTTTACCTCAGACCCTTGTTTTTGATCCCCTCCCATTCTCCTTAAATTTTTTTCTCACCGATGGAGTCCTTTAAAGATAGTAGGGCGCCTCCCCCCTTCCTCTGAACTCTCTCTTTCCCCCCCCTGATCTCTCCCTTTAAGAAGCTTTCACTACCACTAGTACTCTCCCCCCTTGTCAAATCTATTCCCCTCCCCCCTGAGACTTTCTTACAACCCCCCCCAGAGCCGATCTCAGTTTTTAGAGTCTCCCCCCTCTCTTCTATCTTATCATCTTTCTGGACTACTGGTCTAGAACACCCCCTTCCCTCAAAGACTCAAACTCTCTTTCTACAATTCTCCCCTCCCCTCCCCCCAAAGCGTCAGGTCTGATATCTTTTGTCAGACCCTCTCCCAGGTCCTCTCTCACCCCTTCTCGATCGAGACCCCCGTAGAGTTGAGGCCTTTCCTTTGAAACCGCCCGTGTAATAGAGCGCTGGGACTCATTCCCCTTCCAACTCCCCCCCCTCATATCGATACCGCGTTCCCCTGTGCTACATCAAACTCCTTCCTCTTTTTCCCGATCCTTTTTTTCTCTTTCCACTCTCAGAAGCGTTTCTTCGTAGCCTTTTTCTCTTACTTCTCGACAGCTTTAGAACAAACTCCCATCCTCCCGTTTCCCCTTCTTATCCTTCCGTTCTTCGCGAGTTTTTCCCTTTTTAAGGCGAAGAGGCCGGTTATTGAAAAGTCCGTTTTTACGGTCTTTCCCGTTTCCCGGACCTGCCGGCTTTATGTATCTGAGACTACTTTCTCCGCCCCTCCTTCTATTTACTTTTCGGGCCTTCCCCAAGAGCCTTACGTCCCTTTGTTTCGGGAAAGCGTATCTCTTCCCCGTTTCTTTCCCAGTTTGCTTCTGGAGCCCCTTATTCATTTCTCCGACTCTGAATTAAGAACCATTGCGCCCCCCTTGCCTCGTATCATGTTGTTCTAGTCCTCTTCTTCTTCATTTTCCCTCGGTTTATTTTCCTTCCCGCCTTTATTCAACAAGGAGACATCAATAACTTACTTTTCCCCCTCCCTCGAGCTTTTCCCGTCTTTCTAGTCTTTGTGCAGGGAATCTTTTTTTAGTAGTTAACCCGGAAGTTTGTTCTCTCCTTCGCTTTTCTTTTCTCCCCTTCAATTTTCCTCTCCCCTTGTCCAGAAATAGTTCTTCCCTTTTTAAGGACCCCTTTCTTTTGTTTCTGATCAGGGAGAGCTGAGGACTCTCCCCATATCCCCGCTTGCTTGATACCCTCTCCTTCCCTTCTCCTCAAATCCTTTTTCCCCTAGACTCCCCCCAGGGATTTATCCCTTTCAACGAAGTCTGACCCTCCCTTATTAGGTTCTCCTTCTCTGACATCCTTTCGTCACCCTTTTCTCACTTCCCGATTCAAGGTCCCCCCCCAGTCCTGTCGAAAAAATTAGATCTCACGGGTTCTCTCTCTTTTCAAGACTTCTCGCTCCCTTATTTCTTCCCGAGTAAGGTTCTCTCTTTTTCGGGCCCCCTTTTCACCTGCGTAATCCCCCCGTAAGTTTGATTCCTCAATCTTGGTCTTTTACCTTGCCTAGGATTCTCCCCCTCCAAGCCCCTTACTTTTTCGTTCCTTCCTCCTCTTCTCACGTCTTCCTTTCTACGGTCCTTTTGGCCACATTTTCCTTTTTTCGAAAGTCCCCCCATGGTGACTCGAATCCCCCTTCCGAGGATTAAGGCCTTCCGTCCTCTCAACCCTTTCTCTCTCTTCGGCCTCTCCCGACCCCCCCGATTCCCCTGCGGACGATCCGAACCAGTCTGTCCCCCCCGGCTAGTTCCCCAAAGTCCCCCCTTACAAGACTTTCCTATTCTCCCTCTTTATTAGGAGCTTTACAATTCCTGTGAGCCTTCCAACTGGTACCCCTCCTCCCCTAGAATCCCTTTCCTAGGCCCGATAAAGTTTGTTGAGGGCCGGCGCTACTCCCCCCCCCCCTATAGAGGATCTCTTCTAATGTCTCCCTGTCCTTACACCCTTCCTCTCAGTGTCCCTCGATAAGTTCTTTTTTTTTCCAAAAAAGTAGGCTCCAGATTGGGAGTTCCTTCCCCCAGCTGCGCGTCGCTCATTTTCCCCTTTGCCTCTCCCTCAGGGTTTTTCCTTTTCCTTTTTCAAGACGACGAAGAAAAGGCTGCAAACTTTTAGACCCCACGGTCCCAGAAGCCGGTACCCCGTCACCCCCCCTTTCTGAAGATCCCCTCCTTTCCCATGATCTTTTTTTCTTAACGTCAAAGGCTTGTTTTGTGTCAAGATGGAAAAAGAACCTCGCTAGTTGAGATCCCTTCCATCAAGAAGATTGATCTCTTCCTTCCCCTTTCCAAGGCCTCCTCTAGAGAGCTGTTGTTGGATCAGTCAGAGCTTGACCTTTTTCTTACCTTCTCCCTATCTTTCTTTTCAAAGTACGCCCATTTTCCGAGTGAGCCTTCAGCCCTCAAGCGGGAACCCCTTAACTAGTTTTCAGCTCGATTGGCAAAGTATATTTGAGTCGTCAATGATCCTGGGGCTCTTCTACCTAGAAGCGGTTCCCTCCTTTAGTCCTTTGTCCCCCGGTTTCTCCGTACTTCCCCTCTTCTTTCGAAAATTTTCAAAACCTAATCATAGCGCACCCCCCTGTTTAATGCGGCCTTCCCTATTTCCTCTCGACTCCTTCTGCTTCTAACTTCCTCCCTTTATTTCAAGTTGTTTTCCCTTAAAGACACTTTAGAATTCCTTTTCCCTACAAGGTCCCTCGCGTTGTAGAGCTCCTGTTCAAACCCCCCCAAACCCCCTTCCTTCCCGTTTCTCCTGTCCTGGCGTCCCCTTCTCTGTGCTTTAGCCCTTTCCCCCCTTCTGGGAATCTCCCTCCCCCCCCCCCCGACCTGACGCAGGTCGGGGGTTCTACGCTGCTAACCTTAAGAGACAGTCATTGTCCCTCGTAGCCCCTAACTAACTCTCGACTTTCTCCGGTAAATTCTCCGCACGGGGTCATCTCACATACGATCACGCCCAGAGAAGAGGGCTCTCTGGCGGAAGTGATTCCTTCCTTTAAATTAGTCTCCTCCCCTCTTCGTACATTTCCCTACTTATCGAATTGCAAGTCACAACACTTGCCCCTTTTCGTTTCTTTGAGTTCTCCGTACGCATCCGCAGGCCCCTATTCTCCTCTCTCCCATTCTCCCCCCCCCTGTCTTATGGAGAAGTCCATTCTTGGCTCAGTTTAACGACCGCTCTTCCTTCTATCCTTCGCACACGTGACTCAAGGATTTTCTCTCTTTCCCTCGGCTAAAATTTCCCTTTCTAGTTGGAGAAAGGTCCTTGATTCGCTTCCTTCCACTTGAAGGGATCTCCCCCCTTCTTGGTGTTCGAGGGTTTGATTTTTTTCCGAACTCCCTCCTTTTCCGTGCATCTTTTAAGGGGCCCCTTTCCTTTTATATGTAGAAAGTCTGTAGAGTTCTCTTCTCTTGCTCCTCCCCCCCCCGGTGCCCCATGTCTCCCCTTTCATCCCTTCCACCTCCCTAAGCTCTCCTTCCTAAGAGCCATTCGGTCCGAAACCACCCGCTCTCAGATTGACTTACCCTCTAGACGAACGGCCTGCGACAGGAGTCTTCCCTCCTTAACGTTTATTAACTCGACCCCTCTCCCCAAGCCGATCTCCCCAAACCAGATTTACGATCGATCCGAAGGTGACGATGCTAAATTTCCTGCGAGGATGTCCTTTTTTCGTCCTGTGATAAATGTCTTCCCTTCAATTTTGAAAACACCGACCTCCATATGTTTCCACCCAATGGACTATCGTTGGTTCGGAGGTCCCACTCGTCCGCCCGGTTGAGATCGGAAAAAGAGGCGCTTTGTAGACTCCTAAGACGCCAAGCTAAGCCCCCTCTTCACCTCACTCCCCCCCCCCCCTGTAAACCTTTAGTCGAAAGCGGTTATAGTAGAAGTTCCCCCGAAGGAGCAGCTTACCTTCTTTGAGGAGGTTCATGCGAGATTCCCGAAATCATAAGGATCCCCTCTTACGGGGGCTTCCCCGAGTCTAAGCGTCGGTGTGTACCTCCGGCCTTCCGGTATGCTTCCCCCTCTAAAGCCTCTCTTCAGAATATAAGAGTAACGATGTCGGGGTCATCCTAATCTATTCTAGTCGCCGACCCAAACTACTGAGTTTCATAAGAGGCCTTCGCCCTTTACAATTACCCCAACATCTCCCCTCTCCCATCACATGTTAAAAAGAAGGGCCTCCTTCTAGATTAGTGAACCCCGAATCCCCCCCGCGCTTCCTCGGATCACATTTGGTAAACCCTCATTTCCTGACGAGAATTGCACAGATGCGATTTCTTCACTTCCAAGAGTAACGTGGAGACCGCCCTTTTTAGTGGCGGCTAGTTATCCCGAACCCTCCTTCCTCCTGAATCGGTTTAGTCCGAAGTTCTTTATCGCACGAGCGTCTCTCTTGCTAGCCAGCTTAGGTTTTTTCCCCTGAATTTTAACAAGATCTTCCATCTGCTTACCCCCACAGTACGTGCCCAACAAGCTCTCTGGTTCATCTAGTTCTCCTTATTTTTCTCTTCGTAAGTTGCCTTGTTTACGACGATTCTTGAAACTCTTAGCGACCTTACTTTGGGCCTCAGGACTTTTCCACTTTCCCCTAACCTGACAAGACCCGGTCTTGGAGATCGGTCCTTATGATGTCCCCCCAATTGGAGATATCCTTTTTTTCTCTACAATAAGACAGTTGTGTTTTTTTGTAGCTTTGATAGATTAGGAAGCATGGATTGAGCACTTCCCCCCCATCTTTGAGCTTTTTTTTTCCTTCCTGGCGTTCTCCTTTCTTTTAATTCTCTTTCCTCCAGTCGTTGTCCGCCTTGACAAGCCGATTTGTGACGACCTATAGTCGAAGCCTGTCAAGAAGCCTTCCGTCTCCAAGCGGCCCACTCAACGGCGGATTCCTTAGCTTTTTTTTTTTTCTGATATCCTCTCTTTTAACCGTCAGGAGGTCTTTTTTCCCCTCGAAAGCACTTGTAGAGCTAGACTATGTTTGACCCGCTCTGTTAGATCCCCAAGTTCCTCCCATAACCCCTTAGGAGAGAACCTCGTTCAGTGTCTGATCTAGTTTGCCTTCCAGACGTGCGGGCCCTTCCTTAAGCTGCTTGTCCTTCATCTTTCTCCCCTTCAAGTGCTCTCCTGATTTGAGATTGACCCCCTCTGTTTTTTTTCGAATTTTCCGACATTAGGCTTTTTTTCGCTCTGAGTAACCGTCGTTTCATCTTTTCCTTCTTGTTTAGTGAGATAGGTTGCGTTAGGTCCCCCTCCCCCCAGTCCCCTGACGCAGTATAGAAGTTGTCGGCTCTTCCTCAGCTTTTTTTTGAACCGGACATTCCCTTTTCGGACTCTCTCGATCAAAGGTTGGGAGAGAGGGACCCCCCAGGAAGGAATAGCACTTGGACTTCTAGACTTTCTGTCTTTCGAGAGTTTTTTTTTTCTCCCGATTCCCCCCTATTCCTTCCCCAGCACTCTAGTAGGATCTAGAGGTAGTGACGGCCCTTAGAGAATAGTATGTGGAGTTGGACTTCTCTCGAATTTCACGGTCCCGATTTGATGATTCATGAATTCAGAATTCAGCCCCCCCAGCCTCCCCCCTTCTTTTCCCTCTTGCGGCAATAGAAGACTCTTTTTCTCATTCAAAACCCATGAACGGACCTTTCCTCATTTTCACGCCTAGATCGATTTCTTTTGTTTAGATAAAGTGCTCCTTGTTTATAAAACAGTTGTCTCCGATGCAGTCCTTTCTTTCCCTACAATAACATACCATTCCCCAATCTCATGAACTTCTTATAGTAAAAGTCGGATACTAGCGGAATACTTTAAGTCTCCTTTATCTCTCTTTCTTTCTAGTTTGTCCCCCGATCTATTAATAAAAGGTACTGAGCTAATTCGTTTCGAAGAGGAACTCTTTCCCATAGGAATAACGTCCCGAGGAATCTTGGTTTCTCTTTTAGAAGTCACCCGATTTTGAGAGTTTTCCTCGATCGTTCTCCCCGATGCGGTATTGGAAATAGTTTTTCTTTCCACGCTGTATTCCGGGGTTTTTTGTAGAACGTCAAGATGTAGAGACCCTGAAGAGCACTTTCCTCCTTCTTAGACCCCAGTCAAGTTCTTTACTTCGTTGCATGACCTTCATGATGGAGTGCTTTAGATCATCCTGAGAGGATCGGCCCCCAGAAAGAGGGGAACCTCGAAATCAGTGTATAACCTCCCCAGAATTCGTTTCCCGCGACCACCCTGTTTGTCCAGATTGAAGAACGCCTCCTTTAATGTCAGTCCGTAACCGTCCTCGTACCGGTGCTTCACTACGGGCCTCTCTTTGCTTCTTTCAACCTGCGAAAAAAGGTACTCTTCCTCCA
>Ga0179591_1337490_pt1 | contig 22712 bp, 24 predicted proteins | sample CZOMad2_1_08_16f_FD_182891 | JGI IMG/M metagenome (GOLD analysis project Ga0179591, IMG submission 182891) | Vadose zone soil fungal communities from Angelo Coast Range Reserve, California, USA - CZOMad2_1_08_16fungal (PacBio error correction) | ecosystem: Environmental > Terrestrial > Soil >... | reverse complement strand
CTGACCGTCTCCATCTCCTGCTTTTAGAAATGGTGAAGGGAATCTCGTAGAGGGCGCCCCCCCAGCTCGTCTTTCGTCCAATCTGGCGTGACCCCCCGGCTTCGAGCCTCCAGCCGCTCATCCACCAGGGCCGAGTTTCTGGGGTGCTCGGCACCTGCTGCTTCCACCTACCCGTCCTTAATGAACGCCTCGCACGTGGGCCCCCACTGAGTGCCGGGGGCGGGGCGGTTGCAGAAAGAGGAGATTTGTGCGTTGAAGGATTTCCCTTCCCTTGTGACCCCTCCCGCCCCTGCTGACTTGCCTGTTGGGCCCGAGATGTTCACGTCGCTTTTGTTCGTCGGTTTTCCTCTTTTGCTGGAGAAGCCCACGGCTTTTTTTTTTTCTGTTGCCCACCCCCCGTTTTTTAACCGTCGAAGATCTGTTGGTTTGACGCTGCCTTTTTGCCAAGTGCTTTTTTTCACTGACGGCGTTACTTTCTTGCTGTGTCGATAAGAGGAATTTTGTTGTTTGCGTCTGTTTTTGTATTTTTTGGTTTCATGTGACACTGTGGTCAACAAAATAAGACTCCTCGCGTGACCTTTACACCACTTTCTCGTCTCACTACCAGTTTATTTCCCCCCTTTGTGCTTTTGCCAACCTTGGAGATAACACAACTTGAAACGCCCGGCGCGTGTGCTCGAAAAAAGTTCTGCTTGTAGACGCAGAAGTAGTGTTGTTTTAACGGGTCCTGAAGAATTGATACATGCCCCCAGGGGACAAGCCCACGTGCCTTCAGAAGAAAAAGCCCTTGATCAAGAGTGAAGGTCTCAATATTTCCCCCGACCCGGGTGTTCTGGGGACCTCTTTTTGGAGATCCCATTCCTCGTCTCTTGCCATGGGCTGGGTCCCTACCTGACCTACGTTTTTAGGTTTTTATTTTAACTCACCACCCTATGCAGAGTTAACCGATCGTTCTCGGTTTCTGTGGTCGCTAAACAAAGTCTGTTCGCAGTGGTTCTTTTGTACGGGATCCCCCCCCCTGGTGACCCACTGCTGGTTCCGTCTTTTCACGTGGCCCCCCCTTTCTAACACCTTGGGAATGTGCCACCTCACATGGGTCCGGAATCCCGGCGCATTCCTTGTGGTGATGGGGAACTGCTCCCCCCTTTTCAACCCTGGGCACGGAGTCCACCGTTCGGCTTGGTCCGGACCTTTTGGAGGCGTTTCCCAACTGTTACGTAGTTTTTTTGTCTCCCAGTCGCCAGCACGGCCCCGAAGTTCAACCCGCCCGTGGTTCCTTTTTTTTCTGCATCCCCGCCCGGCCCCCAGGGCGAGACCCGTTTCACTGTTTTTCTGCCGGTCGCTACTTTTTTTTTTTTCCCGACTTTCCGTGCCCCACCTGGGTCCCGTTTTGCAAAAGCTGTCCCCATGCACCCCTAAGAACTACCCCCGCTGCACCCGGCTTTTTCTTTTTTTTTGACGTTTCAACCTGTTTCCCAGTCGGATCTCCTTAAGGCACAAGCTTTCCGCACCTGTAAAATCCATCGGTCGCGCTGACCTTTTTTTGAACGGGGCCTACAGACATCGACACACAACCCGCCCCCCCTTTCACTTATAAAACGTTTTCCCCCCCACCACGCTTTCCCCACCCGTGCCAAACGGTTGGTCCTGTCCCGGCCTCCGAAAGAGTTGTGAGCCTCCCGACCTACCCCCCGTCCCTTCTAGGGGGCTGTTACCCAGGGCTGCCTTTTCCCAGGCCGACTTTCTATTCCCGTCTTTTGACAAAAAGGTCTTATTAAGACATCGTCGGAGCGCTGTCCCCGGGCTGTTTCTCCTTCGGCAGGAGACACCCCATCGACCGCCGGTGCTTGAGGTTCCCCCAGCCTGGGCCACAAGCCTCGCCTACTTCTCCCTTGGAGCTGTTCGCCTTGCCGACCACCTTTGAATACTATTCCACCCCGTTCCCCCTTTGACTTGGGGCTCGTTTTGCCAATTCTCGGTTTTTCGTTTCTTCAGGCTGCGTCCTCTTCCAACCCGGGGTCGACCATGGCCCTGATGACCCAACAGCCAACCCGCTTTCCCTTTTGCGTCGGCCGTTCCCTCCCCCGTATGCATCGTCGTAGCTGGCTACCCCACACCGGTTTTGACCCCCCTTACCTGCTCAAACGGTGTACTTTTCTCGCCGACCGATCAAGGTGTCTAATGAGGGCCCCCTGTCCCTTGGGAACAACCTGCCCCCCCACCTTCCCCCCCACCAGGGTTGTGGGGTTCAGGATTTCGGAGTACCTTTCTCTTCTGGTCCGTACCCTAACCCCGAGACCCGCCACTATTCTCCAGGCTCGTTTTACCCCCCTCGCCCTTCCCGGACACTCTCCTGGGCTGGCCCCGTTGTTACTTCCTTCCCTTCCCACCGGTAGCCCGTAGTACCTTTTCTCTGGATGTTTATTGGTGCCACCCCTTTTCTGCAGACATGGAAGTCCATCGTCAAGGCCACCGGAGCTCGTCCTGGTTCTGGTCCCCGAGCTTTCTCCTCGTCCTGGCTTTTTTTTTTCCGCCCCGTAAGGAATTTGCAACGACCACCCATTTTGTGCGACACCTGTTTCCCCCCCCCCTCTTCACTGTTCATGCAGCCTACGTGTTTCACGTCCCACGGTAGGCGAGGAGTGACTACCGTTCATCCCCCCACCGGCCAAGCGTACCGTTTTTTTTTTTATCCCATTCACAGGGTTTCAGTAAGATGCCTTACCCCCTCAGGCTGTTACGAAAAAGTTGGACCGCAGTTCTGGTTTACTCAGGGCGGGCACGACTTTTTCCCCCCCCCCCCCCAACAGGGCTTTTCTACACCTCGGACATCTCTTCGTTGCCGTTTCTCCCTGTGGAGTGGCAACCCAAATTTTAAAACCTGTTCGTTTCAAAGTAGCCTTATGTTTAGATGGAGTGGGTTCACTGATTGTATAACTTCTTTCAACAGGCGACGACCAGGGCCCCCCAATTTTGCTCCGTAGGTTACCCCTGCCAGCAACCCCTCAAACGTCCCGTGCTGGACCCCAACCGCCTTTCCGCAAAGTTGTCCCCGACCTCCCCGGCCCCCCGTTCCCTCAGGGGACACATTTCACATCTGCTTTTCATGGGCACCCGCCCCGGCGGACCCTCCCTCCGGGCACCGAGACAACGAACCTTACTACCGTTGGGTTCAGTCCCCCATGCCCCTCCCATAGTGGGTTTTTCTTGGGTGCGGGCCCCTTTCCCTAGAAAAACCTCCAGGGCACCTTCCCTTCTCCTGATTTTTCCTCCTTCTTCCTGTCGGGCCCCAAGATCTTCCCCAGGTCATTGCCTTCTGGGACCTTCCTTTTTTGCAGGCCGACAGTCCTTTATTGCCCGCTCAGTCCACCCCACCTTTTCTCGGTCTTCCCGTGCCTTTCGTCCCCTTTATAACGACCCCCACGCCTCGTCTCTATCTTTTTTTTCCCTTTGCTTGTGGCCATCATCTCTTTACCCCAGATTCATTTTGGACCTTTTTTCCTACCCATTCTATGTTCCCGTGTTCGAGGACTTTTGTTTGGAGTAGTAAGCGATGGTTGTTCCTTTCCACCCAGAGCTTGGTCCCCCGTGTTCCTGCAGCACGATGCCTTTGGCAAACCGTCCTGGGATTGGGTATTTTCCCTACCTTTCTGCATGGAAAAGCCCTTCGTATGGGTTAAACATTTTTTTCTTGAAACCACCGGTGCGTCAAGCTGGTGCCTGTTCTGAGATCCACAACAGCCTTGGTCTTGGTTTTTAAGGAAACATAACCCCCGCCGGTGGGCTTCTTCGCTCGATTGTTACCTTTTACACCCTTTTGTCCCTCTTTCTTGCTCTTCGAGCCCCCCTCTTGCTTTCGGGGACCTCCGCGGTGGATCAGTTCTTCTTCCGTCGGCAAGGCCCCAGTTCTTTATTTCCCTCCCCAGTGATGCGGACACCTTCCCCCCTTTTTCCCTTTTTTTGTTTACCTTTCTGTTAGAGATATTCTCGGGTGGGTTGTGCAGCTTTGGGGGTTGCCCCCCCAACGGAGCCTACCCCCATGCCCCCTCGCTTGGATTACAACTGGTCAGGAGAATACTCCTTCCAGGCTTTTTCCCCCCCAAGGATACCCACTTTCCCCCTTGCTTGTCCCCTCCCAAGAGCGGCCCTACATGGCGCCAGCACCCCCGTTTGATGCTGGCACCTTGATCGTGTTAGGGACAACTACCCTATGGTTGAGTACACGTCTTCCACCCCAGTGGTTTAACCAGTCCAACTGTCATTTATAAGGTTGTGTTATACATGAACTTTGAGGGTTTTCGACCTTGGAGCAGAGAGCCATTTTTTCGGGGTTGACACCTTTTTGATTAAAGTTAGTGCCGTACCCTATTCCCCGGCTCCTCAATTGAAGACTTCGATGCTTGGTCTTTGTGGCTACTATTGTTGTCCTCGATGTGGTCAAACCCCCCTTTTCCCTTACGAGGCTACCCCCTTGAAAGCGAGGTTGCTGACTGGATCTGGGGTCCCCCAGTGTCCATTCTGGTCCGATGTCCCCAACCACTTCAGTCCCCATCCGGATTATTTTTTATGGGTATTTTTCCCCGGCATCCCCCCACCTTCGTTGTGACGTGGGGGGGACTGTTGTTGCACACGCAAGGGCCACAGAGCACGGTACTTCCTTCCTTCTGTGCGGCTTGCCGTCGTCAGCAGGAAGGCAGAGCATCCTGGGCGATTTCCCTTCATGTAGTTCCTTGGGGGGGGGTATTTCGGCTGCCGGATTTCAGACGTGGAGTTCTCTAACCCCTTCTCCCCCCTCTGGCCGTTTTATAAGACCTACTGCCGGATGGTCCCCCCCCCCCCCCCCTCGGTGCCGTCGGCTTCGGTTTCCGGTTCGGGCCCAAGCCCCCCCCAATTTCCTTTTCTTTTGCCCAAACGTGTGTGGAGACCACCACTGAACGGCTGGGCCTTGTGTTTTCTGGGCGGGCGGTGGTTCCTCGACTTCATGCCGTTCCCTTTTTTTTTTTTTTTTAACCACTGGTCCCCCTTTTTTTCGTCCCGGAAGTTTCTTGTGAATAGGCAGTCCCTCTTTTAAAAGCTGTCGTGGTGAACCAAACCCCCTCCTTTTCCGACGGACCCCTCCTTGAAATTTCCCTCCTTTTTTCCTTGTGGGCCCTGTGGAGATGTTGTCCCCACGTCGGTTTTCTTCCGTCGGCAAACACTGGCTGGCACGCCACGACTCTCCCTTGGGCGCAGTCCGTCTTTCCCCCCGTAGGTTGGCCCGTGGACCGGAGGCCAGGGTCACCTACGATTCGCGCCTGTTTCAATCTCCGGGTCAACGGGGTGGTCCTCTTCGTCCTCCTCTTTCTCGCGACCTCTCCCCTGGGACCCTTATAAGGATCGCCCCCCGCTTCCCTTTGCCTCCTTTCCCTTGACTAGTTTTGATTCCTCCACTTGGCTTGTAACGGTTTCTGTCCCCCCCCTTACGTCTTTTCCCCCTTATGTCGGGGCTGCCGTGATTGCCGAAGGTGCCGCGTCGATCTTCAGGTCAGCGGCATTTGCGAAGGGCAGAGCTTTCCCCGTACCTTCCAGGCGGAATTACTTGCCCCCCCAACGGTCCAAAACCTCCTGAAGGGTATGAGGCTGGCCCTGTGGGGTTTTTGTCCCAACTCCCCGTCCCTTATGAACGCCTTTTTTCGCGCTGACGGTCGATTCATCATTTCCCATGGATCCCATCGGGAAAACTTGCTCCCAGTACCCACCACCCGTTTAAGAACCCAAGCGATTTTTCCCCTCTTGGCGAGTTAGAAGTGCTGGGCCCCCCCACTGACACCGTCCCTGCGTACATCATCTTTCAAAGGTGGCCCCCCACACTGCTTTTGGTACCCTTTCAACCGACCGTTCAAGTTGCAGCGTGCGACGGTTTTTACCCTCATGGGTGGGTTGTTGCCCTGCCGTTCCTTTCTGGCTTTTTCCTGAGCAGGCGGCTGCCCCGAGGGCCCTTTCCAAGGAGCACAGTGGAGTTCCCCTGGGAAGGTTCTAAGAACCCGTGGTGCTCGTCGGTGTTTATCATGGTTCACACCTGGAGTCTCAAGAAAGTCCGATCTCTTAAGCAATTAACAACGTTTGAAAGACAAGGCCATTTTGCTTTTATTGAATGCGGTTTTATGGCCACCACCCCTTTTATCTTAGATGGACTTACAGCTTTTTGGGACAACCTACCCCCCTGCAAGTGACCCTTTTTTCTTACGGGTGTATTGGCATCCTTTCTTTGTTAACGACTTTTCTACAACGCTTCATTAGGTTAGGTGTTTTCTGCGTCATGTTTCCCTGGACCCTTAGGAAATTCTAAAAGTTTCTTCTTCGTGGACTGATGGCCCCGCGGGGTGATGTCGTAAGATGAGAATTTTGGGCCCGCCCCCCCAGGGGTAAGCTTTTTTCTTTTTAAAGACTGGGCCGTCCTGAAGCATTTCGACTGGGAGTAAACAGCTCCCCCCCCCTATTGCGACCCCACTATTTAGAACCTGTGATTCCCGCTGGCCGGGAGTTGGGTTTAGTTTTTCTTCTTTCTGCTGCACGACCCTGCCCCAGGCGTGGTGTCCCCTGTTGTGCTCAATATACCAATGTTTCATCCCACCCCGGAGGCGGTGCACTGTTTCCCTTTTTCTTATGGCTGGCCCCAGAGGCCTGACCAGGCCATTTTTTCGCCTGATAGTCCTTCCTCCTCCCGTTGTGTTTTGTTTAGTCCTTTGGTCGTCTCCCGCGTGATTCCGCATTGGCCTTTTTGCCGTCTGCCAGTCAAACGGCTTCTCGGACCCTGTGCAGGCCTCTTGCTTTTTGAAAAATGAGAAGTTCAACCTCAAGTTGCGTGGTCCTGACTCCTCGTGGAGTCCCCCCCATTTGGTCTTGCGGGGTTTACCCACTGGGGCCTTACCGTCCCAACCAAAACTCCGCGCTTTTTTCGGTTTGGTAAAGGGGGTTTTGACACTTATGGCGCCTCCACTCCAGGGCATCCCCCGTGGGCTGCCTTCCCAATTCGAAAAATCGGCCCCTTTATCCTCGGGGGGCCTCTGGTGCAAAGCGTACTCCAGACTCCCCACCTCGACCCCCTTCTTTCGGCCACCATTGGCACCGAAACCAATGCGTGCCTTGCGGGTGCCTCACCCCTCCCCCACAAATTGTACCCTTCTCCATTTACGAAGCCGGCTTGGAAGAACGAGCTGCAGAAATGATTTCCCCCCCCTGAAATCCCCCTGGCGGTCTGGATGCAGTTGTAGGTGGGGGGGCTGCTCACCCTCGATCACAATCATCATAGTTGCTTTTTTCTTTCCCGGGGATCTCTCCCCTCTCAACAAGGGCGGTGACGTCAAGTTTTCATTTCCGGCTACTCTGTTCCTTTGCGTCTTTATTCTAAGGGTTTCGTAAGACCCCCCTTACCGACGCCCAGAGCGAACTCGCCCCCCGTCACTCACCAGGTTCTGAGAAGTGCCCGGTTAAGCCGCTCAGGCCTAGCAGGCCCATTTGTCCCAGTCTACCCGGCCCACCCGTTCCCCAATAGGAAACGGCGCCTTAAAAGTGCGGGGTTGTCTTGTGCTTGAAATTCGCGTTTTCCCCTTGCAATTGACTCTCTGGGGTTGTTGTTTTTTCTCGAGTTACGGTGCTTTTTTGGCCTCGGCGACTGCTTCCCCCTTGGCCACGGTTCAAACTCTCTGTTCTGCGGTGTCCTTTTCCCTGGAGGGACTTGGTCTGCATCGGCGTATGATTTCCTGTTGAGTCAACGCCCTTTTCTCTGACGCCGCCCACTGCGTCCCTTGGCGAAGGACTTCGTACGACCCAGCACAACCAAATTCCAATAACTCTGAAACGCGGAAACCAAGTGGGGGGAGTGTTCCCTTGCGCCGATTTTCCGCCTGTTGGCCTTTTCGGTTTCAATCTTTCTGTTGACCTGTTCTCGATTCCGCCTCTCATCCTTGGGGCCTTCTTCCCCCACTTCATTTAGCCCCTGTTGCAGCCCGCGGGTCAAGCCCGTTTTCCTTGTGTGCCCCAGTTTTCGCCCGGCCGCGTTGGTCTAACTGCGTCGAATTCTACGGCGCTTGGAGACTTTCGGCCCCCCCAGAGGGAATCGGAGGTCCCTGACCCCAGCCTTCCCATTTCCCTCAGTTTTTTGACACCACCGTTGTCCCTTGCGGTATTTTTTTAAGGGGGCGGTGCAGTTAGTTTCCCTACTTCCCGCCCTACCCAGGCCTGGTTTCCCACTCTTTCTTACTTCAACACGGGTCGCGGAACGGTTTCAGTTGCAGCTTTTGCCAGACGTTGATCACAACCGAAGTTTCCCCTCCGCCTGTTGTGTGCCGCGCCCCAACCCTGGCCCTTATTGGACCTTTCAAGGCTCCCTGTCCAGTCCGCACCGCTTTTGTTCGCCGAGAACACGATTGTCCCCCCCATCTGACTAGACCCTTCCTTTCCGGAAGAACTCCAGGTGCCCTTTTTCCAACTCATAGCATTTTCCCGCCTTTTTTTACCCCGCCAATCCCCCCGGCCCAGGGCCCTTCCCTTTTTTTTCCGGGGGTTTTTGCTCCCTCCGGGCAAGTTGGGCCGAGTTGACTGGCTTCCTTGCTGCCCTTCAGCACGGTCCAGAAGTTTTTTGACTTGAGACCAGTGGCTGTCTTTTTTTTTTTTTTTTTGTTCCTTGATTGAGCCTTCTAATGTCTCCTGCGGGGGGGGAAGCACGAGAGTGATGGTTGGTTTCTGACGCACACGTATGAGGGCAACGTACCTTCCGCAGACCGAAGACGACGGCGTTTTACCGGCCAGGGGATGGGGCTAGGCCTTTTAAGTGGTCACTGTATGCAATTCCCCCCCACTCCCCCCATTTCAACATTTACCTCCGTCATGACCCTTGTTAAACGTCCCGCCACCTGCCCGTCTGGTTTTGGTGTTGAGTTCCACCTTTCCACCCAATAATTTCCTCCGGATGGCATTGAGGTGTGTCTTCTGCCCCCCATTCGGCCCCGGACCTCTCTTTTTCCTCCTCCCCGAGATTGCATGGTCCCCCCCCGCGAAAGACTTGTCCCTATAGGTTGCCCGCTCTGTTGTCCTCCGACATCGTTTTGGTCTTTTTTGGTGGACCATATTTCCAACGCATGAGGGTCCAAATTGAACTGCGGGGGGGAAGTTAGGCCACTTAACGGGTTCCCCCCCCCAGCGCACTTCTGAATTTTTCTGCCGTTCGTAACTAAGACGTGCCATTTCTCCCCCCACTATCAACAGTTGGTTCATCCCCGCTTGGATCTTTTCTTTCTGCTTTCGTAGTTCCCCGCAACCCGATGGGCCGGAACATCAACCGTTTTTGATGTTTTTACCTGGTGTTCTTGCTTCGCTTCGGGTAGGGACCTCCTTTTTTGAGTAACTGTGTTCCAATTAATTCTTTCCCGGCCGTGCAGCGTCGTGATGGAATTTACTGTCTTTACTCCGAGCGTACAGTAGAGAGAACCTAGGTGGTAAAGTCGCGTGCGGTTTTTTGTCGCCCCTCCCCCCTCACCTGTCCTTCTGAAGGGAACACTGCTGATCCTACCCCCGTCTTCACCCTACGCCCCCTCGTTTTGAACTATTTTTCAGACCCGACTTGGACAGTTTTCCTGTCCGGGTGGGTCCTAGGAACCGCGTCCCAACTGAGTGTGTTATGTCCTTTCCCCCCCTTCTTTATTTTGTTTTATACATGAAAAAGATCGCTTTAAATTTGTTTTTAATCCCTACGGATGTTCAAATGTTTGGGCCCTTTACCGAGCACCAACGCTTTGGCTGCCTTCTTTTTTTGGGATGGCCCTGAAGAGGGCTCTCTTCATGGTGTGCCCCCCCCCAAGGACCGATGAACAGGCTCCCTTCCACCCCCTTTTCTTTCACATCCACACTTCCAAGAGCACTCTCCTTTTACGGAACCGGCCTTTCCTTGCGGTTTCCTTTTTTCCCGGTCACCCTTTTTCCCAAGAACTTCTCTTTTGCCCGGAAACTGGCCCCCAGCAGGTCCCACCACCTGTTTATGTCTTCGAACCTGCCCCTGTTCTTTTTTTCTTTTTTGGGGTTGCGTTTTGGCCCAGTGCCCGTACCCCCTGGCTTTTCCTCCCTATTCCAAAGGTTTTGACGATGGAATTGACGGCGTGCCCCCCTCAAGTCCTGTTCTGCAAAAACTTCTCCGCAACTGACCATGGCCATGGTGTCTCCTGCTGGCCCTGTCGGGCCCCCTTCTGGAAAGGATGAAGGGGACTCCACTTTTTGCCCCTTTCGGTTTTCTTTGGCATTTACGCCACCCGTCCCCCAGAGGGCGTCCCGCATTGTCCCTTTCTTCCCCCCCCACTGGTTTTGATCAAGGGGGTCCGTCAGTCGGGCCGGCGAGCGGTCCGCCTTTCTGTTGGTCCCCGGCTTCTGTCTATGTGCTGGTTTGTCTGCCCGTTGTCGGCCTTTCCCCGTAGGTCTGTTTTTTCTGGAAGCAGCTCTGGTTGGGGTTTTCAAGAAGTTCCGGTTTTTCTTATTTGTTGCTCGACCTTTCCCCCTTCCGTGAGCCCGGTGCCTTTTTTCTCGTCTTCCTTTTCTTTTAGCCGGAAGAAGGGCCGTAGTTACGTTCAACAAATTTCACCACCCCCCTCCCCAAGTGTCTCCTCTTGAACGAGGGTAACATGGTGGCCCGCCGGGTCTGTTGCCACTTTCTCGATGTCCGGGGGCGCACGAGACCTCCTTGAGGTTGTGCCCGCGTTTTGTTGTTTTTTTTTTTTCGAAGGACTCTGGCCCCCCCCCCCCTTTTGTACCCCTGATACAAAGAACTGGTGCCCTGACCCTTCGTTTTTATTTTTTTTCTTGGCTTTCGCAGATGACCTGGCCTTTGTTTTTGTGGGCCTTTGGCGACCGTCGGCCAGTTTTTTTTTCTGTAGTCGGCCGTACTGCCCGTCCCACCCCAGGCGTTACTTCCTCCCGTTCTGGGATTTGGACCCACGTTTTCACTTCCGTGACGTTGTCGCTCTCTTTTAGTTGCCATCCTGAACCTTGAGTTTGAAGCCTCCCCCAGGAGCGGCCAATTTTTTTAGCCACACCATATGATAATCTTCGTTGAACGTCCCAATTTTCCATGAGACCTGTAGAGTCGCCCCCCCTTCCAGGCCTTCCTTTTTTGGTCTCTTTTTGCTTTTTATTTTCCCTGTGCAGTCCTTGAGAGAGTGGGCCGTTTCTCCATCGTGCGATTCTTCACCCCCTCCGGCATTTCTATCGGTCTGGGGTTTTGCCGTGTACGGCCGTAAGCGTTTTTGCCCTTAACTCGACTCCTTTTGGCACAAGTTTTTTGGTTTTTTTTTTGGGATTAAGCGTGTCGGTTTTTTCCCTTCCGGCCAGATGTGGCCCCCTCGTAGTACTTGATTGTGTTCTTGCAGAGTTCTTTTTCCCCTGTGCTCGGGCCTGTTGTTCGGTGTGTTTGTTTCCCGCCAGCGACGTTCAGAGTGATTTTTTCAAGAAGTTGTCTTCCAGCGGCCAGTTTCCTTCTTTTTCCTAGTTTTCGTGGGGGATTCCCTCAGTTTTTCCGTCCTAGCCCCCTTTAGAAAAGAACCTCATCATTTTTTCCTTCCCCCGCCGGCCTTTCTCGGTGTAGTAGTTCATGTAGTAGATGTTTTCTGTGATCGAGACGACACCAGGAAGTTTAATTGTGGTAGGACGATGGATGTCCCCCCTTTTTTCCTTTAGAGCACACCCTTCCGAGTTCTGGGCCGACAGAGAGGTTCGACACACCCGTCAGTCCTCTCCCCCTCTGGCGAAGGGCCGTGCGCGTCCGTGTGAGCATATTTCAGCTGCGCTGTACCCCTTCTCTGGTACCAGCCGTCCTGTCCCCTTTGGTTTACTGTTAGGGTCGGCTGTGACTTGTTCGTAGGGTCGCCTCGTCGGCGCCGTTGAAAAGTGTTAGTCGTCGGTTTTTTTTCCTCAGCGGTGGAGAAGTGCCCGCTGGTTCTTTCTTTCGATGCTGTAGTTTTTTTTCCCTGTCTCCGTCTTCCCCCTCGGGTTTTGTATGGGTCGGCCCGTGGGCGGGTGTGAGAGTTGGCCCCTTGGAGACTGTCCAGTTGTTTTGAACTTTTCGAGCCGGTTTGCATTGGAGGTTGTTGACTGTCACTTTGCTAGGTACCTTTTTTTTTCCCAGCTGGTTTGTTAAATTCTGGCTCTGTCATGTCGCCGGCACGATTTATTTTTTTTGTCTCCCTTTAACCTTGGGTGCGTCTTCTTCCGTGAACCAAGAAGCAGGCCGGATTTTTGGTGGGTCTTTTCCCCGGGCCCGTTTTTGATTTATAAAGCCTGGTCCGACGGGCGCTTTTGTTTTTTCTTGCCCTCCTGGTTTTATATACACGTTCCTTGCCCAGGACGGTCGTTGGTTGCTCCTGCCCGGTGTGATAATGGGCGGGCACATCCCCTTCCGGCTAGGTTTCGCGGTGCCCCCGTTTTTGAAACCAGGCCTTGGGAAACTGCCAGCTTTTCCTGTACGTGCCGACCAGCGGCCCCGCTTTCCCGGTTCGTACGTGCGAGTTCCCCACTCCTCCCTCGGGTTCTCGGTGCCAAAACAACAACGGGAACTCTTTTTTCGGGGGAAGTTGTGTGTTTCTGTTGTTGCGCTCAGGGCAAGCGTGGTGGGACTTCCCCCCTTTTTCTTGACCAGCCCAGTTGTGGGGATTTGATTGAGATCTTCTCTTTCTCTTCCCAGGAGGCCAAGACACCCAAAGTTGCTGGGCCAGGCTGAGGGCCCGCCCTGGGTTTCTTTTTTTTTCCTGGCTTTTTTGCACTGTCGGGTTCCGCTGCCTGAAGTTTTGCAGGCCGGGTGGGCGCTTTTACCTTGGACGGCGGCCGGCGACCGCGACTTCCGCTGGGCAGCGGTTTATGCGTTTTTCAATTGCTCATCCCCCTTTCGGGGGGCTACAATGTTAGTTCTCCGTGACACCGCTCGGTTAATGTTTTCACCGCGCTTCCTCCCTTTACGTCACAGCACCCCCACTGTCATAGTCATTCCTCTTTTTTTTCAGTCCTTTTTTGGGCAGGCGTCCCCTTCCGTGGGCTTTCCACCCCCGCTCGTGGTCGACGGTACCAGGGGTGGGCGTGAGCTTCTTCCTCCCCCCCGCCGCACCCGCGTGCGGATGACTTTGGGAGCTCTTGCCACAGAAAAAACGGCCTCAGCGGGCCTGCTGTGCCCACTCGTCCCTTCCTCTTTTTTGCCACAGGTGCCCCCCCCGCAAGATTCACCCGTTCCGTCGTAGAGGGTCCACTTTCTCCCCGCTTTCTTCCGTTTATGTTTTTTCTCTTTTTCTGGCACCTTTTTCTGCTACAGTCCTTGGCGTGACGTCCGACTGCGGTTGGGCGTGGTTTATCGCCGGACACGGTGGCACTTTTATTGTGATTCTGTATTCCTGCTTGCCCAAATCCTCCTTTTGAGTTTTCCCCTTACGTATGGAGACCCAGCCAGAGATTGAGATGAAGGGTCCCTTCATATGGCCTACTGCCGTTTTCGCGTTTCTTTTTGATGTTCTTACTTCCCCCCGTCTTTTTTTTCCCGCCCCGTTGCCACTTTGAACCTGGTTTTGAAGGTAGTTCGCCCTTCCGTCCTTGGTCGTAGGTAACCCTTTGCCCTTTTTTTCTGCCGTATCGCCGCCGTTCTTCTTCCCCCACCCTCTGAGCCGGGACCCCTCCGAGTTCCACCGGCTCGAGGTTTTCCCGCCCGGTTGGGCGCTCGAGAGAGTCGCTTTTCAGGGCGAGACCCGGTTCTTCCTTCCCCTTTGGGGTACTGTTTTTTTTTCTTGCGTTGAGAGGTTTTTTTTGGCTTCCCTTTTTTTGCAGACTGAGCTTTGAAGGTCCCTTTTTTCCTTTTGCATGCGGGGATTCTGTGTAGGTCGCTGTGCTGCTTTCTCTGGTTTTTCTTTTCCTTTTTTTGCTTTACACCGAGGGCTTTTTTCTCTCGGGGGGAGCGCCCTTTCTTTGTTGGTTCCCCGTCCCCCCTCCTCGTTTGTTTTTTCGACGGCGAGCCGGTGGGTTTTTGGCTCGGTTGCCGTGCGTGCCCACACCTTGACCGTCGTTGATGGCGATTGACAGTGTTTTCTGTGATGGTCTCTCTCTCTTTTCCTCCTTCCCTATGCGTGTTTGTTGTTTTGTTTCTATTTTTTCCCCGGTTCCCTTTCAAACTCCCCCCCCCCTGTAGGTGGGGAACTCGGGTGGTCCACGCCGAGCCCCCTCCTTTTAGCGTAGACACCCCCGGCACCGGTGAGGGGGGACGTTTTCCACCAACACCCGGGCCCGTTTTTGTGGATTCTGAAGGCAGTCCTTCCCCCCACTTTTTTGCATTCTCCCCTCCCCACTCAATCTTCACCCCTTTTGCTCGTCGGGGACGTTTTACTTACGTGACTTTTGGCGTGCGCGCCCCCCCCCCCCTCCTCGCCACAGCCCAAGCGATCGGCCCCGCCTGCCTCTCCTTCTTTTTTTTCCCGTCCCCCCATTTTCAGAGCAGCGCTCGTGCCCTGCCCGCGGGCCGGGGCGGCCTAGGTGGACGTAATGCCCGTTTTCTTCCCTTTTTCGAGAGCCTGCTACACGTTTTATTCCCCCCCCCCCCCTTCCACCCCCCTTCCGTTCGCTCACCTTCAAGTTCGTTTTGCACGGGGCGGGGGCTCACCTCGTTTTTTTGGATTGGCAGTAGGAAGCATCACCGCGCCCCAGGACCCTCTCCGCGCCGCGCTTTGCCAAGCGCGCCTCCCCCCTTTTCTTGCCCTGCTCGCCACAGTTGCTCGGTCAGTCTTCAGCAGGCGGGGCGAGCATCCTTCCGCAGGGCTCGTTGTTCGCCAAGGTAGTTTCGTTTGGCCACTGTCTCTTCTCCCCCTACACCGTTTTTTCCTTTTGACCGTCCCCAGACCCCGGTATGAACCGTACTTGAAACGTTTTGGATTTCTGAGTAAACCTTTCTTCTTTTTAGGCGGGCTTTTGACCCCCGCCGCTGACGTTCGGTTTAGGTTCGGAGCTTCCACCCACGTCTCCCCTTTTGTCGGTTTGAGCGGCGGCCGAACTCCCCCGCCCCCCCCCTCTTTCGTTCCCCCCCCCCCTTGACGTTAGGACCAAGTTGTGGCCCGGGGCCTGGACTTGTTCACCTGGACGCCTGCCGGCGGTTCCTTTTCGACCTGTGACGGGGGCTTGTTTTTTCCACCAACTTGACCTCCAGCGCTGTGAACAGTCCTGTCCCGGAGCTTCCCCTTTGCACCAACTACCTTTGTATCCCCCTGTCCCCCCACTTCCCTTGGAGCTTCCCACAGTGAAAGCTTAGGGAGGGCTGAGATTTTCCTAAACCCGGTAGAGGTTCCCTGACGCCGCCTCGTTAAATAGGACCCGCGCAATTTGTCTCCAGGCCCCTTCCCGGCCGCCCCCCGGCAGGGCAGCGGCCTTCCCCTTTTGTGGTTCTGCCTGCTGCCGACTGTTTTCAGCACGGAGGTTTTGGGCGGTACTAGAAGGTGTTCTGATTCCTACTTTCTTCATCTGCACATGGGGGGCTGTTGTTTTTTTGTTCAAGCCCGGTTTGGTGTTCCTTAACGTCGGCGGTTCCGGGTAATAAAGAGCAGAAAGTAACTCCCTCCGTGTTGTCTTTGTGCCCGAGGGGTTGATGGACTTTTCCCTTTGCCTCCCCTCTCCCCCGTGTCGGAGGCGTATGCCGGGGTGCCCCTTTACTTAACGGGGGAGGTTGAAAGGCCTTTTCCTTTCCCGGGGCACTGCGGCTTGAGCCTTTTTTCTTTTAACGTTTGCTTCTCACCCCCGTCTCAGGAAGGGCCAACCCCCGTTGTTCTTTGTTCTTTTTGGAACGTTCTATCGTCTTGCACTTTTTTAACGATCGGCTCGCGTTCCCTTGTTTCCTCCCCAGCCCCCTTTCCAGTTTTTTGCACGGTTCTACAGGTAGCGGCGGGGGCTTTCTAGGAAAGACTACAGGCGGCCTTCCTTCCCGGTTTTTTTCAGTTTCGGACACCCTCCCCCATTTCCCCCACCCGGTCCTTTTCCCCCTTTGTTAAACCCCCCATCAACGCCCCAGAGCAACCGGCGTCCGTGCACCTTTTCCCCCAGGCCTCCCGGTCTTGACCCCAGTGCAAACTTTCCTCCCCTTTTTTTAGCAGATTGTCTGAAGTGTTGGCATAACTTTCCATCCTCCCCGCAACGTGCACTTACAACCGTCAACCCTCTTCCCAATTTCCCCCTGGGCGACCCTTCGCCATCTTCCCTAACGATTTTACGCTCCCGACCTTTCCAAGACCGGAACGGCTTGTTAACATTTTTTCCGGGTGGCGCAGTTCCTCCTTGCTTCCGACCTTTCTCCCTCGTCGGTTTCGGGCTGAAGGTTGTCGCCTCTCTTTCCAGAAACCATCTTCGGCCGGCTTTTTGCGGCACGGCCCTGTACCTCCTTTTTTTTCCTTCTTTTCGTCCTCGTCATCACGACATCGTCACCCAGCGACTTACGACCCCGACACTTCCTTTGTGTTTTTTTTTTTTTCGTCGTGGCCCTTTTTTTTCGTCGGGGGCCTTGCGGCATTCCAACCGGAGACAGCCAGTGTCCTCTTGCCACCCCCGCTTCAACTTGTCGAGTTTCCTCAAAACGTGGGTCCTGCACCGTCGTCGCTGGAGACCCCCTTAACCCCGCCCCCCAACGTATACGTCTCGACGTGCCCCCAGCTCCCCCCTTCCCTACGGGACAAGTCTGGTTACACCGAACACGCCTTCCCCAAACACCCCACAAGTGACCCCCCATGGGTTCTTCATTTTTCTTTTATGTTGGCGCGGGGGCCTACCCCCCCTTTTTAACCCTGTTCCCTCCATCGACACACTTTTGCTTGTCATCTGCACTGAGTTTTAATGACAATAGATCGCTGAAGGATCTACTGGTTGTCCGCCGAGAGGATCCCTTTGACTTTGGCGTCCTCACCAATTTTGCTTCGAAATGTCCTTTCAAATTCTGACCAGTCCTGGAGATTGCTGGTTTGTTTTCCCCCACACTTTTTTTCTCTTTTTTCTTCTGATGCTGTTTTTATTTTTTTTTTTCACCGGACGCATGCCACGGCCGCGTCAGTTTCCCTTTTTCTTCGCGACCACCCCCACTGGATCAAATGGTTTTCCTTGCCCGACGGGAGGTCCTTCCACACGATGGGCGAAAGGACTTTTTTACTCCGGGCTCCACAACGTGTTACGTCCGCCTCCATTCCCCTTGTTTTTTCTTTTATTGCCCCCGGAAGCTGATTTTTCACCCCTCCACCAGTTCGTTAAGTCCCTTTTTTTTATGTCGGAAAGGGAATTTTTGACCTTCGGTGGCTTTTGGTTGGCACACACTTCCTTTCCTCTTTTTTTCTGTTTGCCCTTTGCCCCCCTCTTGTTGCCCGGGCAGGGGGACACTGTTGACACTGTCGTTCCCTCCTACTCTGGTCCGGAGGAGTGTTCCAAATTCGAATTTCTCTGGTCGCCCCTCCACAAGGTGGCACTTCCCGCACCTCTTTTTTCCTTCCGAGCCAACACTATGTCCCACAGGCAGGTTGACCCAAAACCAGTCTTTTTGCCAGAAGGGCAGGTGTCCCCTTACTCACTTGCACCAGCACTCTTTTTCCTTCCTTCGTGTCACCGCCACGGCACCGGCTTCCCCCCTACTTTTTTCCCCCCCCCCCCTTGACTCTTGGTTTTTGTTAAGACCAGGCTGGCCCCAAACCCCTTTTCCTTTTTTGGTTGCGGGGGTGCCAAAGGCAGTGAAACCCCTTTTTTTTCCAACCACGTCCTTTCCTTCTTCCCTCGGGCCGCTTCCAGCCCTTCCCCCTGGCCCTTTGCCTTCGGGCGTTTGCCTTTCCCTGCCAGGGCTCGGTCTTTTTGCCCGCGCGTCGTTAAAATGGATCGGTCTTTCACGGCCAGGTTTTTCTCTTTCTCAGCATTTCTTTCCTTTTCTCCCCCCCATACCTGTCTTTTTTTTGCTGTTTCCGTTTGCCTGTCTTTCCCGCATTTTTCCCTGACCCAGGAGGGCGGCGATGTGTAACCTTTTTGCCCTCTTTCTTTCACTTTTGTAGGTACCGGCTTAGCTCTTCAGGGAAGCCGGCAACGAGGGGCCCCCTGAGTACTGCGCACCCTCCTTTTTCCCTCCACCGTTCGGCTTTGTAAGCTTCTAACGGGTTCGAATGGGAAGCCACCTCGTAGGTCCCCTCTGACCCAGGGGAGTGAGAGATGTTGTAATCGTTCTCCAAATCTGCCCCTTGTATACCACTTGTGGTTTTTTCTGGACGTTACGAATAATTTTACCCGAACCCTGTTCAATCTGTCGGTCCGAGTCTTGCGGTCGGGTTTGTTTCGCCGCGTGGTCGATCAGGCCAGGTTCCAGTTTAGCTTTTTTTTGCCAGTTTTTCTTTTCTTCACCAGATTTAAGGCAGTGATTTTCATTTTTGTTCGATCACCTTAGCGGGAGGAAAACGAGCAATTTGTCACCCTCACTCTGATTGTTCCTTTTCGATCTCCTTCCAGCTCCCAGGTACTACCCCAACAGTTTTTTTTTCGTCCTGAACAAGTTCTCGCCCCCGACCCCATACAGAGACGTAGGTGGCCCTTCCAATCTTTCGTAACGACCTTTTTCTTTTTTTCTCCGCAACTCGGACAAAGTTCTTTGAACCTGTAAACTTTGTCTTCCTTTTTTTTTTTTTCCTCCTTCTGAGGGTTTCCTGATTGTTCGATGAGAGTACTGGTCGGCTGGTGTTTTCACCCTTCTTTCATCGTTAGTACCTGTTCCTCGATACGTCGAATCCCCTTACTCGAGGCTGCTTGTTGAGTCCCGCACCTTTTTGCACCAGTTTTATTCTGAAACTTATTTTATTCCCATGAGGGGACCCTTTTTGTGAGGAGTTTCTTTCTCTCTCTTCTCGATTCTTGTCCACCCAAGCCCGTTTCCGTCCACCAACCTAACCGCAAAATGCCACGGGTTTGTTTCTGGTTTCCCTCACAGAGCCCCTTTCAGGATTGCTTTTGGTTCTTTCCTGTTTCAGTTGCAAGGCACCGCGGCTTTCTCTAATGTGGATGTCGTTTTATGTTCTTGTCAAGTCCCGTCCCCGCCGGGCATGGGTAACCCAGGGCCCTCCTTGGCTATTGTTCCGGTCTGTCGCGGCGGATATGATTCTTTGTCTCGACTTTTTTGTAAGTTATCCCCCGTCCGTGAGGCATAGACTTCTCTCTTCCCGGTGGTACAATTCAATTCTTGTTTACTCCGGATTTTACGGTCTGTCCCTTACAAAGCCAGTTATTCACAAAATTTTCCACAACCCTGAACGTTGGCTGTCTTGGTATGGGCTTTTGGGTATTTCTCTGCCTGAACGTCTCGAAAACTGGGCGTTTGCTCGTTTTCCCCCCCTCCCCAGGTCTGACAGTTTTTTCTTTCGGTATGGTATCTTCCAGTCCCCTCGGGACGACCTCTTCGCGGCACCCAAATAGGTGCCATACGGTCTGATTCCTGACACCAGGGAACCACTCTGTTGTTTCTCCGTCGGCGCTTGACCCCTTCTTTGTGCTGTTTCACCTGGTTTTTCAACCGCGTGCACGAAGATCCTTGGGTGCGATCCTCTTCTTTTTTTTTCTTCTTGTTGTGTCAACCTTTTTTGTAGTGGGCCAATTACCGCGGCGTCTTGACTTGATGGCCGGGGGACCGTTTTCTTGTACTATTATTTCTCCCCCCAGTCTGTGCCTTTGAACAGAAATAGAAACGGGACTTGGAGTCTTCCCTCCCGTTCCTTGGATCAAGTTGCGACCCTGGCCTGGTGAACGGTTGCGACACCCCCTACCCGGTTCTTTCCGTTTTCAGGCTGCAGCATGTCCGTCGTCCCCCCTTTTTCGCCCCCGATGTTTCTTCCGCGGATTTCGCGAAGTACGACCTTCGGTTTTCCCGTGGGCCCTGCGGAAGCTTGCCTTCAATTTTCCGCACAGCACGGAAGGGCCTGTCGTCCTTTCCCCCTGTGTGCTGTGTCAGGCCCAATCTACCGCCCCCCTTTGGTTTAGGTGCGCCAGCCTTCGTTCCCCCGTCATGAAGCATACTCAGGCCTTCTTTTCATCTCCCAGGAACGCCCAGTCCTTTTGGGCCGCAGCCCCCGGATTTGCAGGTGTTGATTTCCGCGCTCCTCCCTCTAGGACCAAACATCCCAGTAAGTCTCCCCTTTCTCCCCCAGTGGTTGACAAGGAAACGCTCGTAGGACACCCGCCGACTTTCCCGCTAAGGTGGGCTAGTGGGGGTTTTTGGAGCTGACGTTCATGGCCCTCTTGCGCTTCAGTGCGTTATTCCGCACTTCTAGGAGTACGGTTTTTTGAGTGGCCTTTGCCGTTTTAGTGTTTTTTGGGGTCGGTATCCCTTGTGTTTTTTTCTTTGCAGATCTCCCTTTTTCACTGACCCGGCCGTTACGCCCATTCCAATTTGTTTCCGGTCCGTTTTTTCTGATTGCATCCGGGGCCGTGGTTTGGCAGGTCCCGCCAGCGAGACATGCTGGACACGTCCGTATCCCAACCACCTACCTGCCCGTGACTATTTTTCCGGGGGCTTTTCTGCCCCAATCCTTTCTGTGCGGGACCCTTTCCCTCCGCTCCTTTATTTTATGGAAGGGATTTGACTGGTGCGTTTGTCCACGCCTTTTTTCCCTTGTTAGACCAGTTCGTTTCTGTGGAAGATGTTCCCGTTTCGGTTTGTTTTTCTTGTTTCCCTGGGCACTGCTCGAGAGGCCTTCATTTTTTTCCGCGGTCCCCCACGTATTCCCTGAGTGGCCTCCCTTTTTGTTATCTTGAACCTTTTCTGGCCGAGCGTTTTTTCTTCGCTAGCTTGGACAAGAACCTTTCCTCTTTCCCCACTCTTCTGGTCACCATGTTGCGCCTTTGTACCCGCGATAAGGACCCTAGGGCGCCCTGTTTCCGATTTTACCGTAGTCTTGAAGGACAGCAGACGGCCATGCGCCTTCCCGCTATCTCTCTCTTCATGACTTCCTTTTTTTTCTCGTTGTTTTTTTTTTTTTTGGTTTTTTGTGGGAATTAGAAATATTCTTTGGACGGCGCACCCTTCTGCAGCTACTTTACTTCGTGAACAGTGCCGGATTTTTATTGGACCTTCCGACTTTTGAGATTTCCCCTCCCCCCCCGCCTGTAGGGAAATGCCTTCGTTGTTTTTCCCTTTAGGCGTGCACGTTTTCTGGAACCCCGATCCTGCCCTCGCCGGCAGCCCTTGCCCTGGCCCCCCCAGTTTTTGGTCGAAAATGGGCTAGTCGAACCTGTACTCTTTTGGAATTTGCCGCCTGCGGTTGTTCCCAAGAACATGCCCCAATATTATCCCTCTCCGTTTTCCCCCCCCCCCTCCCCCCCCTTGGACTCCTCCCCCCTTTTGCCACGAAGAAACTGGCTTTTTCACCCGTGGAAAGTGACCTTGTCAATCACCGTCCCCACCCTACGAAGGCGCGCGTTACCTTTCCTTTTTTGCGCACAACAAGTTTTCCGTGATGCAGCATCCCCCCCCTCCCCGTGCCCACTTCCTGGGTTTTTTTGCGCCCATTTCCCCCCCTCCTCGGGAACGTGCGTGGTCCGGCGTCTTCTTCAGCACACCAAACTTTGTTGAACAAGTTTTGAATGGCGTAGATTTTTTTTTTTTCCCTTTTTCTTCCGGCGGTCACTTCCCCACCCTTCTCAAGACCCCGCCCCCTCCCCCTCTCGTCCCCAGGTGACCCCCCGTTTCTCCTTGAGAAGCCCTTTTTTGTCTAGCCTCCCTTTTGAGTTTCCAGGTCTTGCCCCAGTTTTTTCCACCTTCTTCCCCCATTGAGCACACCTTTCTTTGGTTTTGGTATGTTCTTTACTTTCCCCCTGCTTAATTGGCCCCTGGACTCTGCATTTTTTTTTTGTAACCCTTGTGAGTTTTGCAATGCGGTCTCTCTCCTGATCGGACCCCTTAGCCAAGACCTTTGTTGTTTTTCCTTCGGTCCTGTTCGGTTTTAACTTTATCTCTCTCCTTGTGCTCCCTCTGACATTGCTCCAGCTTTCCTTGATTTCTTTCGCATGTCCCCTTCCGTAACTGGCAGCCCAAGGCATCCATCGGGCCCCCTTGCCCCCTTTTTCCGTTTTTTGACTTCTTTCTTTTTTCTGTCCTGGCTCTGCAATTGCCCCTGTAGCAGATACTGCTTCAATAATTCGTTCCTCTCTTTGGGAAGTTTCTTTTTCAGCCCTTCCGCCTGGAACAAGACCTGTCAAGTTGTTTGTGCGCACCCCCGTGTGGCGTCAGATGTTACTTTGTCATTCCCCTACGGTTTTTTTAATCTGTCTTGAGTTTTGGCCCCCGGTACTTCGGTAGGTTCCAAGAAGCGCTGTCCCGCCCTCTTTTCAGGACTTTTCAACTGGTTGTTTTGGCTGCCTCCCAGTCTGTAATGTAGCAATAATCCCTTCCTGACACCAGACTTTTTTTGTTCCCGGAGAGCCCCCTTATTCGGTTGGTTTCGTTCCCTCTTTCCCTCCGGCATAACCCCCCCCCTTACCCTTGTTCACTGCGCCCCCTGCTGCCCCCACCGGACCCTTTTCATGGCTCTCACCTATTTTAGTATTCATCAGAAAACGCTTTTTGACCCCATCTTTTCCTTTGCCAAGTAAGACTAAATTCCCTGCTTTTCGATAAGGAAACTTTTGAACCCATCGAATTCGGTCTTTTTTTTGCTCTCCTAACTACCCTTTTC
>Ga0179591_1417466_pt1 | contig 22717 bp, 72 predicted proteins | sample CZOMad2_1_08_16f_FD_182891 | JGI IMG/M metagenome (GOLD analysis project Ga0179591, IMG submission 182891) | Vadose zone soil fungal communities from Angelo Coast Range Reserve, California, USA - CZOMad2_1_08_16fungal (PacBio error correction) | ecosystem: Environmental > Terrestrial > Soil >... | reverse complement strand
ATGAAAGATCATTCAAATATGATATATGACATTTTAGAAAGGACATTGACATAATGACATTTCAATACAATGACAATATATGATGGAAATGACATTATTGACATTTAAAATATGAATGACATGCTTGACAAAAAAAATTGACATATACATGAAATGAAATCAATAGATGATAGTGACAATGACAACTAAAAAAGGAATGACATAATATAAAATGACAGGGGAAAAATAACTTTATCATGAATGAAATGACATAGAATGAGATGAATGAATATGGAAGAATGACTGACATTAAAAAATGACATAAAATTGACAATGAATTAAAAATTGCATTTGTGGGAGTAATGACATAAATTGAAAAAATATGAAAAGAAAGGACATTAATTGAATAAGTAAAGACATTATGAGAATGAAAAATAAATATGAAAAAAATGAAATTAAATGACATTTCTGACATAAGAAAATGGGGAATGACAATGACAAAAATGAATGAATGAATGAAATCGTGACATATGACATTTTATGACAAATGGACATGACTATGATGAATAAATTGACATTTAAGAAATGAATAATATGGTATCATGATAATAAAATGACATAAAAATTGATGACAAAAATGAATAAAAATGACATATGATGGATATGACATTTAAATGTGAACATAAAAGACAATATAGAAGAAGATAATACATTTTTGATGAATTGGACAAAAGCAATAATGACAATGATAATTGAATTAATACAAAAATGACATTATGACATAAAAAATACAAAATGGACATAAATGACATTTATATGAAGGACAAATTGACATTTATAAATGATATAAATAAAAAAAATAATTGAATGAATTAATTATGCATGATAATAAACGGAAATAAAAAAAAAAGGAATGAAATATTACAAAAATGACCTTCATCCCATTTATAGAAAAGTTAATATGACCAAATGAACAAATGATGAAATGAATCGACTTCTATGAATTGACATGACATATGATGAAAATAGAACTATAATAAGAAATATAAAAAAAATGACATGAAATAAAAAAATATATAGGGAAATGATAAATGTGAATGATGACAATATGATGATGAAATGACATTGAATAATGACATTATGACAATGAAAAATTGATGACAATGGACCTGACATGATGACATAAAAGATGAATGAAATAAAATTAAATGAAAATATATGATCTAAATGAGAACTGACATTATATGGAATAAATGGAACTAAAAATGACATAAAAATGAAAAAATGAAATTGAAAAATGACAATAATTAAAAGAAAATGACCAAAATAAAAATATGAAATGAAATTATGAAATGACATTTTAGGACAATGTTGACTAAATGACATTTGTAAATGCCATTATATTGAAATGACATGAATGAAAAATAAATGAAATGAAATGATTGAAAAATCTGATGAAATAATGAATAATAAAAATGATGAATATGACAATGAATTGACTGACAATTGAGGATGACATTAATAGGGATTGACAAAAATGACAAATATGAAAAAATGACATTAACATGAATGACATTTAAATGCCTTTTGGGAAACCCTTATTTGTGGGGACAATATGAATTGAAAATATAAATATAAGGAAAATGAATGAACAGTTTTTATGAAGGACATTTTTCAATGAAAATAAGGTAATATATGACATTAATAAATTGAAAAAATGGACATAATATTATGAATGAATATGAAATATGAATGATGCATATATGACAAATGGATGAATTAAAAAACAAGCTGACATTATCATGAATAATGACAATAAAAAATAATGGTGAACATGAAATGACAGTATGAATAATGACATTAAATGACACATTGTAAAAAATGGACTAATGACATGAAAAATGACATGTATGAATGACAATTGAAATGACATTGAATGACATAAATGACATCAATGAATGACATGAAAGAAAATATGAATGAAAAACTGATGACATTTACAATTATGACATGAAGGTGACATGAAATGAAATGACATGGAAATGAAATTGAATGACATTTGAAAATGAAAATGAAAAATGAAAAAATGACATTAAAATGAGAATGAAATAAAATGAATATAAAAATGACAATACATGAATAGGAAAATGAACAGTAGAATGACAGAAAAGCATGAACAAAACGATAAGGGGAATGAATACAATTTTGTGTAAAATGACAATGAAGACATAAAAATAAAATAAAAAAAAAATGATAAGGACAAATGAATAATAATTGACATTAATGGAAAAAAATGAAAATGACATGAATATTGTGCTGAAAAAAAAAAAATAATGAAAATGACAAAATGCCATGATAAAATGAAAAATGAAAATGAAGATAAATGAAATGACATAAATGACAAAAATTGACATTTTTAAATGAATGGTGACAATGAAATGACATTAATGATGACATGGTTGACATAAATAATGACATTAATGATATGACAAGGAATATGAAAAATATGAAAAAAATATGAAATGCATGAAGAACTGATATGAATAATTTTAATGACAATGACAGAATGAAATAAAATGACTAATACGAATGAAAAAATAATAATATGACAATGAATGGACAATGAACAATGAAAAATAGTAATGACATATGACATTTATGAATAAAAATGAATGACAATTTTTTTTATGAATGAACATTCATTATATGACTGACATTAATAAATACCAATAATATTTGAAGGACATTTTACACAGGAATGAAAATTGCCATAAATGAAAAAATTGTGACATATGAAATGACAAAGGTACAAATGAAATAACTGACAGCTGAAAAGAAGGACAATAAAATGATGACAATGACATGTAATAGTGACATTATATAAAATATGAAAATGATATTAATGATGAATGATATTGAAAAAATTAAATATTGAATAATTGACAATTGACATAAAAATAATGATTAAAATATAAATATGGCATTTATAAATGACATTTATGAGGAAAAAGGAAACTGAATGAAAACTGAATGACCTTTTATATATGAAATGACAATTCATGACCAGTTATTGAAATAATATATGACAGAATAATGACATTTGAAAAAAATCAAAGGAAAAAAAAAATTAATGAAATGAAAAAATTGACAAAATTGAACAATATGAATTTCAAATGACATATGACTTTGAATGACATATGACATGAAAATGACAAGACCAGAATTGCAAAATAAAATGCCATTGACTAATGACATTAAATGACAATGGATGACCATTTTATAAATAAAAAATGAAAAATGCAAAATAAAAATACAAAATATAGACAATGACAATATACATGACAATGGACATAAATGACTGGAATGACATAATGACAATATAACATGAAGTAGACAATGATGAATAATGGACAATAAATGACATGACATTATGAACAAAAAATGCAAATGATATGAAAAAAAAAATGATGACAAGATGACCATTTTAATGAAATATACAGGTGACATGTGACATTAATAAAGAATGAATAAAACATATTTGACAAAAAAAGATATAAAAATAATGAATGGAGGAATGATAAATGATGACCGAAAAAAAAAATGAAAATGAAATAAAAAATATTAATGAAATAAGAAAACAACTAATGGAATTAATGCCAAATGATATGAAATGAAAAAATAATGACATTAGGGACATTATGACATGAAAATGAAAATTACATGACATGAATGAAAAAAAATGGAATGAAAAGGACAATTTTGAAAATAAAATGAAAATGAAACATCATGAATGACATTAATAAATATATATGAAATGACATTTTGTATAAAAATGACATGTTATAATATGAATGAATAATAAAGGAATGATGAAAACATGATGACATAAAATGATAAAATGACAAATGAAAGAAAAATGAATGACTATGACATTTATGAATTGAAAAAATGACATTTGAAAATAAATAAAATGTGAATGAAAAATAGGAACATGACAATGACATTTTGACAATAAATGAAAATGACATTAAAAAAATGGACAAATATGAATTTTAAAATAATGAAATGACAATAAATAAAGGAAAAAATGAATAAAAATAATGACAATGACATAATTATTTGACATGACATATGAAATATTGACAATGAAAAAATGACATTAATAAATAACATGACAAGGAAATGAAAAAAACGAATAAAAGTAATAAGAAATAAATGATAAATATGACAATGACAATAAGAAATAAAATGACAATGACATTACAATGACAAGGACATTATAAAATATGACCTACATGAAAACAATGACTGACGTGACAATGACATTACGCCATTATGACCGTAAAAATGACATTTATGACAATGAAATTGAATTGCTGAATAAATTGATGACCTGAACATGACATTTTAATGATGAATAATGACATTTTTGAAATATAATATGATAAATGACATGAAATAAATGCCATTTTAATGTTGAATAAATGACATTAAATGATAAACATACTCATATATTGATAATATGACAAAATAAACGATGCCAAAACTGACCAAAGTAATGCAATGAAAATAAAAATAAACGAATAGTTACTATAACCTATCTGGAAATGAATGAATTCGACTCTTGCCATTTCCATGAACTATGATAATGGCATTTGGAATGACATTTATATGACATTTTTGATATATATGACAAATAGAGGGACTTTTGGTTAATGACTGACCCTGATGACCATTTTATGACATGTAAAAATGAAAAATGAAACAATGAATAAATGAAAATGAAAAACATATGGAATGAATGACATATGACATAAATATGACATGAAATGAAATATAAAGGGAATGAAAGGACATAAATGAAGGATAAATGAAAAAAATGACATTGATTGAAAGACATTCTTGAAATGATGATGCATTAGATGAATTTGACCTGACAATGACATTTTGTTGTATGACAATGACATTATGAAGACAATGACAATGAAAAAATTAATATGATAAATGATGAAGATGAATATGAATCAAATGACAAATACTGACATTTTACAAATGACATTTGATGACATTTTTGGAAAACAAATGTAATGATGAATGGAATGATAAGTGACATTTGGATAAATACAAATATGACATGAAATGAATATTGACATAATCATGAAGGAATGAAAAAAATTGAAAATAATAATGATATGTGAATGAAATGACAAAAAATGAATTTTATGAAATATGACATTTTATGACATATGACATTATATGACATATGACATTAGATAGAGACATTAAATGACCAATGAAATTGATGAAAAAAAAATGACAAATATGAATGAAATGACAATGAAAAAAAAAATAAAAAATGATGAAAAATAAAAATAAATATTGACATTTTATGATGACCCTGACCAAAATGAATGACCATATATTGACATTTTTGACAAAAGGACATTTATATAATGAATAAAATGAAAAATAAGGATTGATATGAAAAATGAAAATGGACCGACAAAAAGTGACATGAAAAAAAAGGGATAATTGACATTAGGACATTATAAAATGAAGAAATGACAATGATATGACAATGACAATAAACAGGATGAATGACAATGAACCATGAAGAAAAAACATAATGACAGTTTAAATGAAAATGACATTTATATGAATAATGATTGAAATATGACTGACATTCGAATGAAAAAAAATGACACTCGGGATATGAAGAAACAAAATGACATTTTTATAGCAATGACATGAATGAATTGACATACATGAAAGATAATTATATGAAAATGATAATGAATGACAAATATGAAATTAAAAAATGACAAAGTGAATGAATTAATCATGACAAATGACATTATAAAACAAATGACAAAGGACATGACTTTTTGACATGACATCAAAAAATGAGAAATGGACATAATAATAAAATAGGGAGTATTGAGAATTTGAAAGAGCATAGAAATGACATGAAGGAAAAATGACAAATATGACTATTGAAATGAATGACCATGACATAATTATGATGAAATGACAATAAATAATGAATAAATGAATGAATTGCAAGAATGGACAGAATATGATATGGAATATGAAAAAAATGAATGATGACAGGAACTGAAATGAAAGGACATTATTATGACATTAATCTGACATTTAAAAAAAAAATGAAAATGAAAAATGGACATTTAAATGAAATGCAAATATGACAATTGACAATAATAAAAATAAATGACAAATGAAAAAAATGACAAATGACATGAAATGACAATAAATGAACATTTTAATGCACTAAAATGACAAAGGACATAATTGCATGACATTTTTGAATATGAAATTTGACATAAAAAAAAATGAATAGATGAAAATGATGTTATGAATGAAAAAAATGACATTACTTGAATTAAAAATGACTGAATGACATTTTAAATGAAATGATGAAGGAATTGAAGACATAAATGACATTTTAATAAAATGAAAGAAAAATTTAAATGGGACATTAAAAATGCATTGACATTATGCAATGAATAATGAAATGAAATTTTTCTGTATGACAACTATGACATTTTGACCTTTATGACTAAAAAAATGAAAGAAATATGGAAAAAATTATGACTGAAGAAAAGATAAAGAATGACATAATGAAAATATGAACATTTTAAATGAATGACGGACAAAATAAAATTATGATAAATGAATTATGACAATGACATTTAATGAAATAAGTATGAAATAAATAAATGACAAATATATGACAATATGAAATCTGACATAAATGAATAATAAAAAAATAAAATTCAATGACATATACATTTTTATTAAAATGAATGTGAAGAATGAAATGAAGACATTATGAAAAATGAATATGATGAAAATGATGAAAATGACATTTTAAGATTGAAATAAATGAATGTCATGACAATGGACAGGTGGACACAAAAATGACAAAATCATGACAATGATGAATAAATGACATAAAAATGCGACCATATGATCAAAATGAATGAAACAATAAGTCTGAATTGAAATGTAAAAAAAATATAAAAGAAATATGAATAAAATAAAAAAATGAGACATGACATATAAATGACATAATGACATTTTGAAATGAAAAATTTGACATTCAACTTGAAATAGAATGAATATGGACAATAGAATTAATGACATTTATAATTGGGGGGAATGCAAAAAAAAAAAAAGAATATTGAGGAATTTTGTGAATATATGGAAGTGAAATATGACATAAATGAAAAAAAAATGACCAATGAATGACAAATGAAATAGGATGAAATATGACAGAATATGAATGACATAATGAAATGAACAGATATGAAAATTGACAATGAAATGGAAAATGACAAGACCCTGTTTGTGATAAAAAAATGACACGTAAGGACATATGATGAATGGACAAAGGATTATTGTTCTGACATATGACATTAAAATGGAAAGAATGACAATTGCAATGGCATGTGAATGAATATGACAAAATATAAAATGGAATTTTTATGAAAAATTGAAATGGACATTTTATGACATTTTATACATGGACAATGGAAAAAAATATGATGATATGACATATATGTTTGACATAAAATGAAATGACAAATGGAAATGAATGCAGAAACGACTAATAAATAATATGAAATGAAATGACATTAAAAACTGACATTTTGAAAAAGGACATTTGGACATTATGACCATATTAATGAATGAAATGGACACAAGACAGATATTGAACATAAAATGACATTATGACATTTATGAAATGAAAATAAAATATAAAAAATGACAGTATGAATTGAAATATGACATATTGAATGAATGACATTATAAATAAAAATAAAATGACATAAGTGAATGAAAGGACAATTGACATGAAATACTAAGGATAATATGAAGAATGAAAAAATGAAAATGAATAAAAAGGACATAAATAATACATTAATTATATGATAACAAATAAACAAATAAAAACCAAACAAGGACTAAAAAAAGATGAAAATGGAAAAAAAAAATATCTGACTGAAATAAAATATAAAGAAGAATTATGACATATGAAAAAATGACCAATGACAAAATGACTAATGCGATGACATAATAAATATGAAATTTTATGAACAATGATGAACAATGACATTTTCATGAAAAAAAATGACATATGAATATGACTATGACATTAATGTTGAATGAACATATGACAATAGGACCATTAAATGACAATGGATGCCTGATAGATAAATGATGACATATATAATGACATTTACAATATGACAAATGAATGATATAAATGACATATGAAATGACATATGACAAATCAATGAAAAAGTGAATGAACATATCTGACCTTCATGCACAATTGAATATAGTGAACTGCCTGGACATTTTTTAGAAGGACCCTGAAAAATATACTTTAAAAAGATGGGAAAGTAAGGAAAAAAGGACAAAAAAAGATGGAAGGGAGGGAGATGAATGGAAGTGAATAGGGACAAAGGAGCGACAGGGACAAGGAAAGGACAGGCCAGAGATAAGGAGGAAGACAAAGAGGGAAGGAGAGAAATGAAAATGGGACAGAGAGGACAGGGGGAAAAAGACGGGGAAAAATGCACCCAATAAATGAATAATGAAATATGAATTAATGTAATGACATGAAAATGACAATGATAATATGCAATGGACCTTAAAAACTGCATTTATGACATTAGCCCATGAAAATGCATGACAATGCTGACATAAGTGAACATTTATGTGACAAGATGATGCAAAAAGTGAAATTAATAATGCTGAATCAATGAAACTGGGACATCAAATTGTAAATGACATGTAGATGAAAGAAACAAAACAAATAGGACATTTTTATATAATGAATGACAAATGAAAAAAATTTGACATGAAAATCATGACAATGTTAATGACATGACGAAAAATGAAAATGACATTAATGGTAAATGGGACATTTTTGTAATATATGATGAATGAAAAAAATGAATGAAATGAAATAAAAATGAACAAATAATAAAAAAATCATATTAATGATTGACATAGGAATGACATAAATAAAAAAAAACAAATTATGAATGAAAAAATATGACATGGGAAATGAATGACATAAGATTGAGATGAAAAAAATGACATAAATATTTATAATGACAGAATGGACATTTTTATGGACATGATGACATGATGGAAATGGAATAATATATGACAAACTAAATGTGATGAAAAAAAAAAATGAAAATATGACATAATGAATGACACTGCACATTTTTTCTATAATGACATTATAAAATGATGAAAACTAAAATGAATTACATTTAAATGATGATATTATGAATGGAAAATGACATTTAAAAATGAATAAATGACAATGAATGAAATATATGACAATGACAAAAAGCTTTAATGAAAATGAATGACATTATAATGCAAAAATAATAAATTGACAAAAAAAAAATATAAATGAAAATGAGACATTGAAATGAAATATGACATGAAATGATATGAAAAATTCAATAATTGAAAAATGACAATGACATGGGATTAATGATGACAATAAAACTGAAATTTTTTTAAAAAAAAGATATATGAAAAAATGAATTGAAGGACATTTTCATGAAAATAAGAATTTAAAAAATAAAAGGACATAAATAATTGACATTATGATGACATGAAATGAATAATGAATATGACAAATGACAGATAAATGGAAATGAAACATGTGTGACTTATGGAAAAAAATGACATGAATAAGGACATGTTTTGACAATATATGACAAAAAATAAAAAAAATAATGACCAAAAAAAATTTATGACAAAAATGATCTGACATTTAAATGGACATCTGGATGACATTATTGAATTGAATAATATGGAATGACAAAAAGACATATGATATGAAATATGGGATCATAAAATGAAATTGAATTTTGTTACTGACAAAATGACCATGACATTGATGAAAAAATGACATTTTATGGAATGACATTAATGATGAAAAATGATGAATGACATGACAAGTGACAATGAAATATCATCAAATAATGAATGAAATTAATTAACGATATAAATAATGAAAAAATGAATGAAAAATGTCGAAATGACATTTTGAAACATTATAAAACATAAGCAGGATCATAATAAACAATGAAACATCGAAAACAAAAAAAATATAAGATGAAACGAAAGAAATGAATAAATAATATAAGTGATGGAAAAATTGAATATGTAAATGACATTTTTGAAATGACTTGAATTAAAAAAAATGAAAAGTGAATATAATTAAATAATAAAAAAACAGACATGACTGGAAAAATGCTAAATGAAATGACATAAATATGCCATTAAAAATGAAAGAAATGAAATATTACAATGACATTTATGGATGATGTACTGACATAAAAATATGATGAATCGGACATTTTTGTATGACAAATGAAATGGGGACATTTATGACAATGATCATATGAATGACATTAAACTGAAAAAGATGACTATGAAAGGATGACATGACATAGAAGGAAAATGGAATGGGAAAATAGACAAACATGAAATATGATAATGATAAATGAAGAAAAAAATGACAATAAATGACATAATAATGAAATGACATCTTAAATGAGATAAAATGGAAATGACATTTTTTATAAAAAAAAATGCCATGATGAAAATGAATTAAATGAAGATTACATAAATGACATCAAGGATTGAAAAATGAAAAACATGAAAAAATAAGACTGGAAAAAAGTGACATTTTGAAACACAAGGAAATGACTGACAAAGTAAATAATGTACTAATGACATTTAAAATGCATAAAAATGACATTTAAGAAACTATGAAAATGAAAAATGACCTATGCATGATGAACATGACATGAAACACTAACTAGGGATAAAAACAAATGAAATATGAAAATGACATTGTATTATGCATGTTGTATATGACATTTATATTGATTGACATTTTTGGAAATGAAAAAATGACATATAAAATGACAAAGAATGACTGAATGAATGAAATGATAAAAAAAAGGACTATGAATAAAAATGACAAATATTGACATAAATGACATAAAATGACAAATGAAGACAATGACAGTAAAATGACAGAAAAGAAGGGAGGACCTCTAAAAATGACCAGTAAGGAATGAAAATGAACATTTTATGACAATATGAACATTTGTAAAATGACTATAAAAATATAAGCAGATAAACAAATTGAAGATAATTTCATTACAGAAAAAAATGAACAAAATGAAAAGAATCATAAATTAGGATATGAAAAATGAATTATATAATAAAAAATAAAAATTAAAAATGAAAGAAAATGGAAATCAAATTCTAAATACATGAATACAAATGCAAGAAAAAAACCTAAAAAAAAAATTGAGGACATCATGAAAGAATAAAAAACATATGCGAAAATTACTAAAAAAACTAATGACATTTAGGCGGAATGATACCAAATGATATGAACATATTAGTGAATATAGAATAGAAATAAATACATAACCCAAACTAAAATATTACAAAAAATAGGAATGAATGACATCTATAAATAACTTAACATAAGATTATAATCTGAATGAAAATGACAGTTAATGGAAAGATGAACAAGAAAAAGTATGAAAAATGCAAACCTGAACATGGAATGAAAATGACAAACATAGACATGATGAAAGGACAATTTAAAATGCTACAAAAAAAAACTGACCTATGATGAAGCAAAAGTTTATAAACAAAAAAAAAAAAGAAATGACATTAAAAAAAAATAATGACATGACAAATGACATTTACAATAATGACATTTCACGAGACTATCCAAGCTGAACATATGAAAAGACATCATGAAACACTCCCAGGAACATAAGCTTCTACCCCTCGAGGAAGGGATCGATTTCAGCTTTGAACCTCGCAAATCAGGACATTGTGTTACCAAATCAATAAAAATCATATGAATAAAACAATGAAAAGTCATATTAAACAGGATTCTGACAGTGATATTGACATATGAAAGACCTATGAAATAATGAAAGGAACAAATATAAATCGAAACAATAAACCATGACTAAATAGAACAAAACTAATGAAAAAGAATGACATTTTAGGAATGAATGACAAATGACATAAAATGACAGAACAAAAGGAGAAAGATGACACTGATAATGAAGTGAAACGATAATGAACATTGCATATAAAAACTATGAATATGATGAAAATAATGAAATAATGACAAAAAGGAACATATATACAGCAATAAAATAGAAGGTTGACGAAGATAAAATGACAGTATGACATTTAAAATGACATGAAAGCAAAACCAAAATTTATAAAATAAGCCATACCGAAATAAAATCAATAGAACAATGAACTAAAAATTCTCGACATAAAACTATAAATGAAAAAAACACACATTAAAAAAAGATAATAAAAACATGAAATAAAAAACAAATTTTATAAAATAAAAATATATATATAAAATAAGAAAATTACAAAATATAAAAATATCGAAAATAAATGAACAATTTGAAAAATGACAAATTGAAAATGAAAAATGGACATTTTGATGAACAAATGACATGTTTATGGCCTAATGCCAAACTGAATGACAATGAAATTATAATTAAACAAATAATGACATATTTGAAAAGGACTTGATGAATGAAAAATATGAATTTTTAAATGACATTAATGACAAAATGAGCTGACATTTGTATGACAATGACCAATATGACATTATAGTGACATAGAAAAATATGGACAAATAAAAAAACATTATTAATGCATTTAATTTAATGAAATATATGACATTTAACTGACATCTGCTATACATGAAATATGACATTTAAAAAAAAATGACGATGCCAGACATTTTTTAACCTGCTGACTAGTGTAAATAATGACATGACATGGAACTGCACCAATTTATGGACCTGCCATGAACATGCCCTGCCAAAATCATAATGAATGACCATTTTTATGACATTTAATGTATATTCTTGCTGCCATGCCTGCAAATTGCTCTAATATATGACATTTATGAAATGACATAATGACATTGACAAATGATGACCAATAATAATGACATACATAGACAAAATGACATTTGTGTCAAGACATTATAATGATATGACAAAAATGTGACATTTTAAATTGACATGAATTAATGACATTGTGACATTTTATAAAATGAAGTGATGAATAAGGAAGATGACATTAAATCTGAATGACATTAAATGAGACTATATTATAATGGACATAAATTGGAAAAATGAAATGATTATAAAGATGACAGTACTTGATGACAAGATAAATATCAAAATGACATACATTGACATTTTGATATGAATAATGAAAAATGAAATGAAGATGACAATTGACATTTTAATGACATGAAATGACAAATGACAGATACTAATGAATATCCTGAAAGAAATGAAAATACATTATGAATATAAAAATACTCAATAAATTGACATTAATAAAAAAGACAAAAATGAATAATTATGAAACAATGGAATCTGAAAAGGAATGATAAAAGGAATGACAATGACATATATATGACATTTTGTATATGACAAAAATGAATGAACAATGATGATGACAATGGAAATGAGACATTCTGAAAAATGAAAATGACATTAAAACTACCAAAATATGAATGAATAAAAATGACATGTGATGAAACATGACATTCAAAAATGAAATGAGACAATGACTATGAATGACTTAATATGAAAATGACCATAAAACAAATGAAAATATGAATGAATAATGATGGACACTGAACTGACATCTTATGACATTTTGTAATTAATGAAAAAAAAACTATATTGGGAAAAAACATATGAATTTGAATGATGACATATGATATTTATTGAAAACTGCAACATAAGACATGACATATAAAAAAAATGATTAATGAAAATGACAGAACATCTAAATAGAAATGAATAAAATGACCTGACAATTGACAATAAAAATGACCGTTAAAAAAAAAATGACATTAATACAATATGACATTATGACATGATGGACATTGAATGACATTACATAATGATATGACAAATGATGACATTTTAAATAAAATGACATGAATGACATTTATAAATTGAAATAAATGACAATGCAAAAATGTATTGATGGACATTATGAAAAAAATTGACATGACCAATAACATAAAAAGTGACAATGAAATTGAATATAAGACAGAGTGACAGATGAAAATATAAAAAACAAAAGAATGATGGACAAAGACGAGCAATATGTGGAACATTTAAATGACAAAAAATATAAGTATAATGAAAAGTAATGACAGACTGATCATGATCATATGTGAATTATGGACTGAATGACAATTGAAAAATAAATGACAACTGACATTTTTACTGAATTTTCTGAATGAAAAAAAGACATTTAATGAAAGATGTATGCATAATCTGGATGAAAGGACATGACAACATGAAAAATGACATAGACATGATGACATTATAAATCTGATATATGAATGAAAAATTTTTTAGATAAAGATGAAGGAATTGTTGTAGAAATGCATGGACTGAACAAAATGACTAAAATAAATTGATGAAAAAATATAAGATAACTGGGAGGAATTTGACATATAAAAAATAAGGTGATATTGAATAAATGACAGAATAATTAAATATGACATATGACATTCATTTTTGAAGACCCCATGAATGAACTGGAAATGAATACAATGAAAAATGACATTGTGTTAATCGAATGAAGTTTGTCATATGACATTAATTTAGGATGAAGACATAAATAGACTAAAAAATGAGACATTATGACCTTTAAAATGAATAAAAATGATAATGTGACATTTTATAAAAATAATGACATTAAAAAATGATAAAAGAAGACATAATGACATGAGGACATTAAAATATAATGACATTTTGTGACCATATAAATATGACATCATAATGACAAAATGAATGAAATGAGTGAAAACATGACATAATGAATGAGAAGGGAAAATGACGAAATGAAATGAAATGAATGACACAGGATTAAATGACATTTGAATGTGAATGAATGACATGAAAAAATGACAAAATGACATTTAATAATGATAATGACATTTGAATTTTTGTGGATGGAATGACATATGACATGAGATAATATATAAAAGATGACAAATGAAGGGGACTTAATGAATAATGACAATGACTGAAACATGACATTTAAATAAAATGAAATGACAAAAATGAAATGACATTTTAGAAAATGAATAATGACATTATGAAAATTGACATTTGAATCGGAACAAATGAACTAAATAAATACAATGAAAAAATGACATTTTGAAATGACATATGAACGGAATGTATGAAATGATATGACATTATGACAAATGACTGATGAATGATGATGATGAAATGAATGAATATGGGTATGACATGAATGAAATGACATAATGATAAAAATGAATGAAATTAATGAAAATATGATGGAAGAAAAAAATGAACTTGACATGTTTGTATGACATTTTATAAGAAATGAAAATTATGACATAATAAAATGAAAAAAAAAAATGGACTATGAATAATAAATGAACAATTATGATATGATAAAAAAAAAATAATGAAATTTTTTATTTAAGGAAGTTGCACACATTAAAGAAAAAACATTGATTGAACATTTATGAATGACATTTAATGACCTTATGACAAACAATGAATATGACATTTTTGAAGGGACACAAAAAGGAAATGAAATAAAAAAATGAAATAATGAATGGACATTGCTATATATGAAAATGACAGTTGATGGACAATAATGAACATAAAAATGAAAAATGACAATTAGAATAAAAATGGAATAATGACACAATGAATGACATAAAAACTTGACAATGAAAATGACTATATGAACATGACATTGACATATTAAAAAATGAAAATTACTGACATTGATGAAATAATAATTATATGAATTTAATTATGACATATGAATGAATGAAATGAATGATGATTTGAAAAATGAAAATGAAAATTGAATGAAAATAAAATGAAATGCCAGTTCTATGACATGACATTTTATGAATGAAATGAAAATATAAAAATAAAATGAATGACATGAAAGAATGACATTAAAATGAGACATAAATGTGACATAAAAAAATAGAAAAAATGACATAAATGGAACATTTTGACATTTTTACTATGACAAATAATGTGGAACTGATACTATGACCAATAATTGATGAAAAAATAATGTATCTTGAAAAAAGTTGACATACTGACAAGATTGAAAAATGCCAATAAAAGAAAATGAATGAATAACTGACATAAAAATGATGAAACATTTTTGAATAAATAATAATGATAAAATGAATAAATTGACAAAAAGAAAAATAAAATTAATGACCATTCATTTAAATAATTTTTATGACATAATGACAATGACATTAAAAATGACTGACATTATGATTGAATGATAAATAGATGAATCCCAATAGTGAAAAAGAGGACATGACCATATGAACAAATTCTTGAATATAATGAACTAGTGACATGACAATGAAATGAAAATGATGATGGACATAAATGAATGATAGATGACATACATTTAATGAAAAAAAAGACATTTACATGACATTTTTGAAATGAACTGAATGGACATAGTGACATTTAATATAAGAAAAAATAAATGAATTAAAGGACAAATGATATTAATACAAAACTTAAAAAGTAAAATGAAAATATGACATTAAAAGACATTTAAAAAGGATAAGATGAAATAATGACAAACAAAAATGACAATTGACATGACATTTTGTAAATATGAAAATTGTTGAAAAATGACATTATAATGACATTTTTTGAAAAAAAGACAATGACATTTATGAATTAATGACATTCATGACATTTATATGAGAACTGAACCAATAATGAAATGAATAAATGCCATATGACATTATAATGACATTTTGGACATTCAATGACATATGACATCTAATGCTGAAATTATGCACATGTAATGCATAAGAATGAAAAAATGACATAAAGTGATGACCATCCCTTTTGTAACCCTCTATGAATGAAATGAAAAAATGATATGACATTATGACATGACATTTTTAATGATGAAAAATTATATAAATTTGAATATGAAAAAATGACATATGAAAACAATGACTAATGAACAAATGACATTAACTAATGACAAAAATGCTTAATGAAATCAAATAAAATGGAAATGATAATGAATACCATATGGACAATATGAAAATGACAATGACAAAGAAACTTATTGAAAATGACCTTTATGACATTATGCCATGACTGGACATTTTTGAGTATGACATTGAAATGAATAAGTATGAGAAAAATGAAAGGAATGAAATGAGGAAATAAATAGATGGACGGAAAATGACATTTTTGTTTAAAAAATGTGACAAAAATGAAATGACATAATAAATGCAATGAAATTTTATGACAAAATTATTAAAAGTTGACATTTTTATAATGAATTTAAATGATGAATATAAAAATGACATTTTGAAAATGACATGAGAAACGACATTGACATGAATGGCAAATCGAATGAAAAACATATGACTTAATTGTATGGAATGAATGAAATATGACAAAAACTTGACAATTTATTTGGAAAGCTAATACTAATGGAATGAAATAAAAAATAATGTAGATATGAATATGAATGATGAATAAAAAATAAAATAAAATGACATTAAATTAATGACAAAATCGAATTTAAGAAAAAAATGAACACTGACATTTTTGAAAATGACAAAAAATGAAAATGAATATGAAGATAAATGATGAAAAAAATGAATGATGATATGGATAAAGATTGGGAAAATGATGACTTGACATTTTTTTGAATGACATTTTAAGTACATGCATAAATGACATCAATACAAAATAATATGGATGAAGGACTAAAAAGCACATGACGTGACAATGATAAATGAGTGAAATGAAAATGAGGAAAAAAGATAATGATGACTGAAAAGATTGACAACTGACATAAATGACATATATCAAAATGGAATGACATTTATATGAAAAATATGAACATGGGCATGGGACAATGAATGAAAAATGGACATGCAGCGCCCAAATGACAATTTTTTAATGAATTACAGACATTTTAAATGACATAGTGAATGACAGTAAAGTGACGGCAAATGCTGACATTATAATGATGACATGACTATGAAAAATGGATGATGACATTTAAGACAGTTTAAAAGAATGAATGAATGACTTTTAAAATGACATTGTGTAATATGACAAAGGATAAATAATGATGAAATGAACATAATGACATTAGAAAGGAATGAACATTGACATTATGACTAATAATATGACATTTTTGAACATTTTTGTGCAAAGGAATATAGGAAAAAAAAAATGAAATAAAAATTAATAGACAGGAAATGACAGTTTATGAATGTTAATAATGAAATAAATGACATTCATGACATTAAAAATGACATGACATGAAATATAGGACCATAAATGACATTCAGGAATGACATGTTATGAATTGAAAAATGCACATTTGTCACAAATGACACATACTTAAATGAAAGATATATGACAAAACACAAATGAAAATGACATGGAAAAATAACAAAAAAATCTTATGAAATAAATATAATGACATTTTCATAACAAAAATGAAAATGACATTTTTGTAAAATGAAATAAAAATATGACATGAACAAAAAAAAATGACATTTAAATGATATTGACATGACATTTGAAATTGAGAATGATGAAATGAACAATGTAATATGAATGAATATGACATTTTTGTTGATAAAAAAATGACTGACAGATGACATAAATAAAAAAAATCGAAACATAATGACATTTTAATGAAAAATATGACAAAATGAAAATGACAAATGACTGACATTGATTACAAAGAATAAAAAATGACAAAATGACAAATGAATGAAATGAATGGAAAGAAAAATGACATTATATAGAAAGGATGATACATTATGACCATTTATAATGATGACATTTAATTGAATGACATCTGACAAATGACATTTTTAATGGAAACACAAATAAAATGAATAAATTAAGATGACATGTATGGACATATGACAAATTGCACAAGAATGATGGACATTTTATGATAGATTGAAATGAATGACAGATATGTGATGACATATGACATGACATATGAAATGAAAATGACATTTTTGTAATTTATGTGACATAATAATGAATGAATCTGACATTGGACCAATAAAATGTGATGAATGACATTAAAGAAAATGAATATGAATTGACATTTAAATGAATTGAAATGATGACAAAAAAAAATGAGAAACATTTTATAATGACAATATGAACGTAAAAAAAATGACTAATGACAATGTATGACATTAGGCAAATATGAAAATATGTGACAAATGAAAAATGACATTTATAATATGAAATTTTAAATAAATGAATATGTACAATGACAAAAATATGACTATGAAGTGACATGTGACAATTTGCGAAGGAGGTGACAAATGACCAAATGACATAAATGACATGTTATGAAAGCAATAATAGAAAAATTAATTGACATATAATGAACATTATGAATAAATTTTGAAGAATGAAAATTAAAAAAAATATAATAAATGAAAAAATGGACATTATGACATTTAATGCAATAATGAATAGATGACTGACATTTTGAATGAAAAAAAAAAAAATATGAAATGACATGTTATGAAATAAAAGTGACTAAAAGGATAAAGAATGACATTTAGATGGAAAATGCAATGACATTATATAATGACAATTAATGGATTGAAATGAGTATAATGACAATGGACATGCAGTATAAAATGAAGGGACAGTACTTGGAAGGAAAAGGACAGTATGACAAATGAAATCGAGGACAAATGAAATTCATAGCAATGACAGGAAGGACAGGTGGAGAAAAGGAATGAAAAGAAGAAAGGAAGGTAAGAGAAAAGGAGAAAAATGACAAATGAATAAATGAAAAAATATGACATTTGACCATGACCATTTTCACTGACATAATGATGAATGAATGTAAAGAAAGTAATAAAAATATAAAATGACTAATGACATTAATGAATGAAAAAAACAGACATTCAATAAAAAAATAATGAATGAAAATGACAAAATGACATTTTAGGAAATGAGTAATGACATTATACAAATGATGACAATGAACATGAAAAAAATATGATGACATATAATGACATAAATGAATTTTGGGAAATGATGAAATGATGACAACAGTAAAATAATAAATAATGACATTTGAAAAAATGACGTGACATTTTATGACATTAAATGAATTTATGAAATGATGACATTTTATGACATGACAATATATCAAAAGACACAAAGGGAAATATGGATATTAAAACTAATGGCATGTGAATGAAAAACTAGATGAAAAAAAAGGATGAAAGGAGCATAAATGAAATTACGATGAACTAATATGAAAATTATAAAATAAAAATGACAGTAAAAAATGAATTATCAGGAAATGACATAAATGAAAACACTGAATTGATTGACATAAAAATGACAAAAAAATGAAATAATGACATATAAATATGACATGATGACGAAAATGAATGACATATGAATGACATTTAATGACATATGAATATGGAACTAAGGATGGAATATAACAATAAGCAATGATGACCGTTAAATGGACATGACATAAATCAAGACATTATGACATGACATTAAAAATAAGTAAAATGAAAATAAAATGAAAATATGACATTATTTGAATCAAAAGGAATTAAATATGAAATAAATGACAGAATGACAAATTATGATGACAAATGAAAATAATATTGACTGAATGACATATAATGACACATTTTAATGATAAAAAAATGTCTGAAAAATGGAAAAATGGTAATGACAAAATGACTACAAAATATTAAAATAATGACATGAAATTTTAGAACTGAAATCGAAAATATGAATAAATGACAATGAAATAATGAAAAATGAATGACATTTAAAATGATGAATGACAAGTAAATTGACAGGCATTAAATAATGATGACATTTAAATAAAATATATGAATGAAAACAAATGAATGACAGCATGACATGAAAAATATGACATTTGAAGACATTTTGACAATGAGGGAAATCATGACATGACATAAATCATGGACCTTATGACATTATGAAATACATAACTGAAAATGAAAAATATGACATTGTTAGATGAAATGAATGAGGACAATGACAACTAAAAATGACATTTTAAATGACATTGTAATCGTAAAAAAAATGACATTTAAATTGACATAAAATGACATCTTATGAACATAGACATTCATAATTGATATGGAATTGACAAAAATTATTATGACCTTAAATGACACCCTAATGAAAAATGAAGAAGAAATTAAAAAAAAATGGAACATAATGACATGACAGTTTGATGGAAAGATGAAAATGACATTTTAATGACAATGCCATTAAAAAATGTGAGACATAATTAGAAAAAAATATGAATGAAAATAATCTGAATTATGAACATGACATCAATGGACTAATACTGAAAGTAACTGACATTTTTAATGACATGAAAAATGACTAATGAAATGACATTATGACAAAAATGGCATTGACAATAAATGACATTTTTAAAACCAAGATGGAATAAATAAATGACATATGACAATGACACTAAATATATGGACTAAAAAAAAAATAATGACTGTTAAATGACATTGAAATTGACTTTTTGCGATGAATGAAATAAAAATGAAATGAAAAATGAATGGACATTTTGGTATGAATGACATGACATAAATTAATGACAGGACTTGATGAATGAATGGACATATAAAAATGACATTTTTATGATGATGACAATGACAGATGGAACAAAAATATAAACTGAAATGAATGGAATATATAATGAAGAAAATATTGACATGCATTATTGATGACATGAAAGATGACAATAAAATAAAATGAAATGAATGACAATATACATGGGAAAAATGACATGCCATTTAAATGACATAATAAAGTATGATTGAACATATGGATAAAACTGACATAACATCTGACATTAATGAATAAAAAAACAAAAAACTATGACTGAATTTAAAAGATGACATGATGAAAAATGAATGAATCACTGAATAATAAAAATGCAAAGGACATTCAATGATAATGAAATCAAAATGCCATTAATGAATAGATATAATGAAAAATGAATAATGATAATGAACATTTTGATGACGAAAATGAAATGAAAAAATAAATGAAATGTTAAAATAATGAATGACAATTATGACAAAAATGAAAATGAATAGACAAATGACCCCCAACATTGAAATATGACAAAATTAATAATGAAATTATAAAAATTGACATGACATATGAACATTTTAGGAAAAAAATAATGAATAACAATGGACAATGATGACATTTTGAAAAATGACATTTTTTATATGACATTGAATTTTTAAATGACATATGTGGTGATTGAAAATGACATTGTTATGAATGACAGGATGACATTTAAAATAAATGAAATGAAAATGACTATGAACACAATGACCAATGAATGACCCTCAATCGACATGTTTTTTTCCTGAATGACCATAAAAATTTGGCAACCCTATGAACCATTTTATGCCCAGGAATGACCCTATACATGCGATGACCATTAACAATAACTGAATGTAAAACTGTTCTAAACATGCAGGCCA
>Ga0179591_1258097_pt1 | contig 22717 bp, 20 predicted proteins | sample CZOMad2_1_08_16f_FD_182891 | JGI IMG/M metagenome (GOLD analysis project Ga0179591, IMG submission 182891) | Vadose zone soil fungal communities from Angelo Coast Range Reserve, California, USA - CZOMad2_1_08_16fungal (PacBio error correction) | ecosystem: Environmental > Terrestrial > Soil >... | reverse complement strand
CCCCCCCCCCGGTTGACGGACCCTTCGATCTCCTTGGTTTGATAATTCTTAACTAAGGAAAAAACTTTCTTGCCAATTTTGTTTTTTTTCAGAACGCCGTGATCTCCCCCGGCAACTCATGAATTGATGTAAAGGAGGTCCTTTTCTTGATGACTACGACGATGACTTTCTGTTCCGGGCTTTGAACCTGTTCGCAACCCGTTCTTTAGACGGCTTTCCGGTGCTTTTCACTGAAGTTATCCCCCAACCCCCCCGTTCCTAAATTTCAGAGGACCCTTTCATGAAGACCGGTCACGCCTTTGCTGCTACGCACTCCCCCCCAGCTCCCTTTCCAGGCGCTGCCTTATCGTTGATTTTCACCTGACTTAATGGCCTTGGGTGGGCTTTCTTATGAAGGTTCCCAGGACGTGACTGCGTAGACTTGCGGCCCGTTCTTCGGTTTGATCGAAGGCTGAGCAAATTATTTTTCCTCAGGCTTGCTTCGAATGATTTTTTTCGTTTCACGCCTTGACTGTTCTCTGCGGAGACGTAGGAGGAGCTTGGCCCCCCGCCCTTTTGAAGCGTTCCGTCTTGAGGGTCTTCAGGTCCCTTACCTGAGCAGTGTTCTCTTTTCTTTCCTTTTCCCTATGGAAAGGAGTCACACCAGGGTTACTGTCGCCTTCCTGACGCCTCAGGATCCGTTCATCGGGACGTTTTTTTGCGCCCCTTTTTTTTTGCCGTTCTTGCCCTGACCCTCCCCGTTCAGGATCGCAATTATCAAGACTGTTACATTCTTCCCTTCCTGAGAAACGGCTATACGCCGATCTCACTCTCTATCACATCCCCGCCTTTTTTTTCCGTTTGGGATCTTTTTTTTGCTATCCCCATCGCTTGGGGCGAGAAGGCTCCTGATTTGGGTTGTGCTTTTTTCTTTTTTATTGCGGGCGCTCTTCTCCGGGGGGATTGGGAACTGGCCTTTTTTTTGGGCTTCCCGGAGAATCTACCCTCCACATCGGCTTCTTTTTCCAGTTTTTTACCTTTTTTCCAGGTCCTAAAGGAAGTTCCTCGTCCCCCCCCGCGAACTTTGGTCCCTTCCAGTGTGTGGAAGTTTATCCTGACCATTCTTCTCGCGATTAGAAGCGAGAAGATTTTCGCCTTTCAATAGCAGGCACGTTGTCCTCCCACATCCCCCCTTTTTGCCAGCGGCTGGGCCTCGGTTGCTTCCTCCCTCCCTGGGGTCTCCCCCTGTAAGGATCAAATGCAGGACTTTTTTGCCGACGGAGCGTTGTCCTGTCTCTCTTTTTTTCATTAAAAGTTCCCCCCGATCCGATGATGGGTTGGGTTTTGTCACGAGCCACGAGCTTGACCCCCATACTCCTATGCTGCTGAGATGTCTTTCTTTCGACTTCTGTTTATGGATATTTGAGAACCCTGAGGGCGGGAGGCTCTGCTGCCGGTTTCCCAGCTCGGCTGGCACGGGAGCACCCCGGCGTCCTTCTTGGATCCTTTCCCCCTTGCCCCGGATTCTCCTTCCTTTTTCACTTCTCCCCTCCCGTACTCCCCCTGAGTTCTGCTTCCCTTTCACTTTTAAGAAGTCTGACCGAGCCAGAGTTCCTCCGTTTCCTCTTGTACGGATTTGCGGCGGCCCGGATCGGTTCCTTTTTCCTCCACACACCCCTTCGCCTCGCTCACGGCGCTTTTTTGTTTCCTGCGTTCCATGGGGAGGCAGTTGCACGACAGTGGCCACCTTTTGCGTCCCCTGGCGGTCCAAACCGCTTTTCGAGGACCACTTCTGACGTTCATCCGCTCGTTCTAACCTGTTTTTCCCCCCCTTGCAGTGAGTGTTTCCGTTTCAGAAGGTCCCCGAAAGACGCGCGTCCCTGTGGTTCCCAAGACGTCTAAGGGGCGCAGGTCCCCCCTTGCAAGGAGCACGGCCGCCCATCTCCCACCGCAAAGCAGAAACAGAGCACCAAGAGACCATCCGTCTTAGCCCTCCCCTCCCTCTCACCCTCTTGCGGATTGAGTCGAGCTGGTGGCCTGGGAGGTCTTTCGCTACCTTCTCTTTATGCCATTCGTTCGACCGTTTCATCGGCATCGTTCTCGGACTGGTTACCCGTGTGGAAGCGTGGTCCCCCCCCTTCAGAACGCGATTTTTCAAAAAGATTGAAAGACACCCTACGTGGACTATCGTTTTTGTCACATGATACTGCGACCCCCAGAACACCCTCCTCTCCATTTTTTTTTTTTCATGTCCGAGCTTTTCCTCTCCCCGCCGCTCCGCCCAAGAAGTGCCGGTCACGGGATAGAGCCTCCCCTCATGCTGCCCCCGATGTTCGCTTTAACCTCCCCCAAAACCCGTTCCTTTTCGCGCGACTGGCCGCTTTTCCCACAACCTTCGGATCCCCTCAAAAAGGCACTTGACGTTTCAGCAGAGGGCACTCCTTTTTCTCCGGCACCCCTTTTTGATGGCCATCCTTTCTCGTCCCCCTCTTTTTCCCCCCCCTCCCCCCTAGCCTTTCTCGGTTTTTTTTCTTCGTGTAGGGACGGCGGAGCTTGTGCCTCCCCCTTCCCTTTTTGTGGCTCCCCGCACTTTGGAGAAGAAAGAGAGTTGCTGTTCAGACTTCCTGTGTCCAAACCCCCGGTCGACCGCTTTGCATGCATCCGCATCATCACTCTTCCCCCTTGTGCTTAGGGGAAAACACACCACGTCAGCTACGTCCCTCCGTCCTCCTCCTGCCCTAGCTGGTCCTCCCCCCCTTCCATTTTTTTTTGCTTTTTCCTATCTCTTCTCGTTGTTGTTTTTTCTTTCTTCCTCCCCGTCAGGTATGAGGTCTTCCAAGAGATTTCGTTCGTCAAGGACCGTCTTTTTCTCTGATGCGGTTGAGCCCCCCCCTCCTCCCTGTTCGTCAATTTTGCCCCTTCTGAGGATTTTTCTTTTTTTCCTTTTCAAGCTGCACCCTCCTGTTTTTGCCCCTTTTTTTTTTTTTGAAAGCACTCTTCTCTTTCTGCGAGTCCGGTTCTTTCGCAAGCTCCACTCGCCCTTGCCCCCCTTCGGCCCCTCGCCTTCACTGCTGGTCCGGGCTCCGCCCCCCCCTTTGGTCCCTTTTTTGCGAGCCAGCTCCTTTCGGGCTCAGTTCATCATCAACTTTCCCGTAGGATGTCGTTTGTTCTTGTTCAGCGTGGCCGACCGATTATTTTATGTACCGCGCTGAATTTTTCTGCCCCTCTCTGATTTCGGTATTGCTTGGTTCCTCAGGACAAAGCTATTCTCGACCCTTTGGTGTTGGCGTGATTTCTTTCGCCCCCCCTTCAGTTCCTTGTGGTCCTTAGGTTTTTTTCCCGATCGCAGAAGATCTCTTCCCCCCCCTTTTCTTCTGGATTGTTGTTCTTGTCGTGAGAAGGACCTTTTCGGCAGGCGGCAACTTTCTGTCCCCCTCTTTTTTGATCGTTTCTTGACAATAGAAGGAACCTGGCCGTCCCCCCTTGACTCCTGATCAGCCGCCTCCTCTTTCATACAGTCACTTTCCCTACACCCCTCACCAACTTGCGGCCTAACTGAGTTTGATCCTGAAGACTGTGAACTGTTAGACGCCCCCGCCTTGGGTTGTTTTCTCTTGACTATGTCAGGAACGTTATTCTTCTTTTTTGTTTTCTTCTTGAGGTCGGCCCCCAAGTGAATGCTTTCCTGGTTTGCCCTTGGAACCGTTGTTGATTGAACCTAGATGAGCTCTTAATTTTTCTTCTTCTTATTCCATGACTGCATGGCTTGAAGAGGAGGTCCTGCCTTTTTTTTTTTCTTTTTGATTATAATACCCGCGACTTCGTAGGTTTGTGTCCCCCATGGTCCCCCTTTCTTTGCGGTCTTTACGGAAAGTCATATCTTCGGACTTGTCCCATTTTTTTTTTTAAGACTTGGAGGAACCCCCCGATGCAGGAGCTCCCGGCGTTTCCTCCTTTCCAGTCTTTCCCCGGATACAGTAAGCTTTCCCCAACCAGCAAGAGGACTCCCCGCTGTCTCCAATCGTTTCTGTTTTAAGTCCTCTGTGAGATATTTTCCTCGACGGGAAGTCCCTCTTGTACTTTCCCCCTGAAAGTATTGCTTTCCTTTTTTGGTCCACTTGATAAAGAGGGAAGTCTACGTTGACGGCTCCTCTTTGTTTTTTTCCTTGACTTTAACTCCCTCCCCCAGAGCTTTTTTCCTTCCCATCCCCAGACCCTTTCTAGATAGACTCTCGTCTCCCCAAATTTCGTCCTCTCTAGTGAGTAGTAACAAAAACAAATCATCTTTTCTTGGGTCCTTTACAAGAAGCCGCCGTTCTCCTGGACGAGCGCAGGGGACTGCCCCCTCCCGGTTTTGTTTTTGTCCTTCAAGCTCTCATTTCCCCGGTCACTTTACTTTCTGGAGTTTCCTTTCTCCTCCTCTTCGCTCCCGATGGGAAAGGTGCGTCTTTTTTTATTTTTTTCTTTCACTGCTATTTAAACCCCCCCCCCATGCGTACCTTGATTGCATGCTGAGGGACGTAGCTTCCTTCAAGCTGTCCCTTTCCGGACCAAGTCGTGGTAGAGCGAAGACGGCTTTGCTTACCGGGTTGCGTTGCGTTTTTTTAGGTTCGCCGACGACTGTGGATCCGCGCTGCACATTGTGACCTTTCCTTCTCCCTTTCTCTGCAACAGGAAGGATATCGATATCCCGAAAGACACCTCCCTCAACACCCAGCTGCGCCCGTCGACTCGGTCGGTTCTACGCCCCCCCCTCCCGCCCCCCTAAAGCCCACGGGGTGTTGTCTAGAGCTTTTCTTATCCCCTCGGACTGGCTTTCAGTTATATAACTTATGTAATGTCCTGGTCGTCTATCATGACGTGTTCCTTTGGCGCCGCGCCCACGTCCTGTTGCCTTCCGTCCCTCGATTTCACGTTGCCCTTCTCTCTTTTTTTTGACGTGCGCCCCGTAAAGTTTTTGAAGCTGGCCCCTCTTCGCAACTACCTTTTTTGATCGCACGGGCCGTCACCCTTTTCTCCTTGAGGCAGCAGGTGAACTCTGGTTCCTCGACTTCCGGCGCGGTTTCGCCTCCTTCGGTCGTCAGGTTCTGACTTTCCCGTCTTCTCAATAATCGATCGCCGAGAGTCCGTCTCCCGGGCCCAAATCGACCAGTGCCGTTTACAGGCGATCCGCCCCGGCTTTGAACGTTGACTGGCGTTGCTCCTGCGCGCTGCTTCAACCTGGTAGTGAACTGGACGCCATTCCAGTGCGGTAAAGCGTCGTCACTTCCTGACAGTCTTGCTACTTTTAGTCCGTGAAGCCCTTTCCCCCATTGCGCCGTCTTTCAACAGAGACCGGGTTGTGTCCCCCCCCCATTTTATTTTACCTTGACGACCGCTGAGGTAGGATCCCCCTTTTTTTCCGCATCGCTTTTTACCCCCGCCAGATGAAAAGTGATGGGCTTGAATGGTGATGAGAGCTTTTTTGAACCACCACCCAAATTGGGCGCCGGTTGTTTCTGAGGGTTCTCTCTCACCCCCCTTTTCTTGTACAGGGAGGCGTCGTCCTCTCCCCCCTCATACCTTCCTAGTTGGTGTTTCAGAGAGTGGCAGTCTCTGTTTCCCTTCCTTTTTGACCGTTTTTCCCTTATGGGCGTCTCATACGGTTCTCCCCTAACCCTACTTTACAGCCTTCTGGACCCAGGTGGGGGATTTGTGCGTCACTCTTAGCCGCCCCCCAAAGATGGGTCAGCCCCCTTTTCTTTTCTACTGGCGGTCCTTATGCATCACCGCCACGCCTTTCTTCCCGTGGTTTCACCTTCTTTCGCCACCCGGTCCCCCCTCTGCCCGGTGCTGTTCCTTCTTCATCACCCCGGACTCGCCCCTCGCTCTGATGACTTTTGACCCTTGCACTCACTTATTCATTTGCTTTTTTCCCCCATTACTACACAGTGCGTCTTTTGTCCGCGGCACGGTTTCGCCGGTTGGGCGTCTCCTTGCGTCCTGTCAGGGCGTCCCTTTTGTCCGTCTTCCGGTTAATTTTTTGTTCCCTAAGGTTTTCGTCGATCTGTTTTTTGACCGTTTTTGATATTTTGGCGCTTCAACAGCCGGCCCGACGTAGGATTGCCTTCTTGGTCCCCTGATGCCCGGGGTCCCTTCTTCGATTTTCTGCTTTCCTAATAAGGGTTGTCCCTTCGATCGCCCTCCCGCTTTCCACACCATTTCCTTGTGACTTCTCCGCTACCTTCTCAGGCCAGTCAGGTGGTGCACCCGGCCGTGTTACGCCCTTTTTCTTATTTCGTCTGAAGACAGTGACACTTCCATCTGAGGCTTTTCCCTTATACTTCCGTCTGTTAATCGTCTAATCACCACTCCTTTTTTTTTCTTCGGTAGCGGGTGTAACCGTACCAGCGCTTTTTTGTCCGTTGCTCACGAATGGGTGTTTATGCTTAAGGGTTTCCTTTTTTTCTTTTTCTTCTGTGTGAGATCTTATTTTGGGCCGCTTTCCCCGGTCTGGAGATAAGTGTCCATTGGGCTTCCCTCCCCCTTCCGTCCTTTCCTTCAAGAAAGCCATGCTTAAAAAGAAAACGAGGTAAGGAAGTCTTTCTGCCGAGTGACGACTCCTTCGACAGTATTTATGAAGATAAAATGGACTGCCCCAGCCCAGATTGTTTATGGAAAGGTCTCACACCCCCCCCCACTTAGCCATCATGGAAAAGTGGAAAGGTCCCCTCCCTGAGGCTTTGCCCCTTCATTCCTCGGGTTATACCCTGTCTTCGCACTGTTTCCCGCAGCCTGCCCTCCCCCCCTTCCTTACTGTCTCGCTTCATTGAGGAGAGGGATTTTAACCTCCCCTTCCCCCAGATGGGTTGGGGTTTCCCACTTCGAACGAGCCTGTCTTTTTTTTCTGAAATTTTTCGTGATGCTTCTCCCAAGGTTATCCGAGTGTTCCCCCGACTCAGGGTGTATCTGAGAAGGAAACTGAGTGGAGGGATTCTCGTGCCCTGCCAGGTTTCCCCAATAACAAAGTAGCCTTTTCTCAGTCCCCACCTTTATAAAGTTCCCCTCCCGCTTACGGGTAACACCCTGGTGAACCCCTTATCCTCCCCTGTCCGATTTACTGATAAAATGGACTTTTCCCCGGATGATATTCGTAGTACTGGGAATTACGTAGACCAAACGAGCCATAGTGGTCTCCTACTCCACCCTTCTTTCTTTGGAAAGGTAATTAAGCCTGATTTTTCTTCCTTTTGCCGGCTCCTTTCCCTTGAAGAGGGTTCTGTTTCGCCAAGGGGGGCTCGTTTTTCGGGTTCCTGGAAAGCTTCCGTTCCCAAGTTCCCTCCTCTCCCCCATTGTGGAGTTTTCAAACTCCTGGTGGCCCTGTCCCCATACTGGCCTTCCCTCCGAAAGGGACGTGAATGGCAGATTAGACCAGCAGAACCGCTTCCCTGTCCTACGCTTCGAATTACGAGTCGGTCTCTCGGCACTTAGTCCACTTTTTTTTCCAGGGCCACTTGCACGAATTGCCCAGTCCTCCATTCTGCCCACGCAATAGAACACGAGCAGCCGTCCCACCCCGGTACGTCCCTTTTTTTTTTTGCCGAGCCGCTCCGTTTCTTTCTTTTTTCTTCCCTGGCAGTATGGTATGTTTGCCGAAGCGATTGCCTTGTACGGTTGCTTTTTTGCCTTGCCGTTATAGGACATTTTCTCGCGCTTCTTCCTTCAGTTTTTCTTTTTCGTTTTAGGTTGTCACTCTCCTGATCCCCCTCAAGTGAAAGACCAAGAAAGTGACCACTTATACGTCACCCTCTGCCCAGTTATTTTTTTTTTTCTTTTTTTTTTTTTTTTTTTTTTTTTTTTTTTTTTTTTTTTTTTTTTTTTTTTTTTTTTTTTTTTTTTTTTTTTTTTTTTTTTTTCTACATAACCCCAGCGCTTTTCCTTATATCTCTTCCTAGAGGTGAAAGCCCGCCTACTCCGCCGCCAGCCTTGGCCCTGTCCTTTTCCGAGCCCACGCCCACCCCAGTTCTTCCGAGGCGCGTGGTTTTTCTGAACTTCCCATCCCCCACACCCTCTTCCTAGCACGTCTAAAGATCGATTTAGAAGAGGGCCTACCCAACATCATCGCGGTAGCCCCCGACCCAGCAGGAACTCCGACAGAGAAGCGGGGAATGTTTTTTTTTTTCCCCGACTTGGCAGCCTAGCACGTACAAGGTATCCATAATCTCGCCCAAGAATTGTCCTTTTTTTCCCGGCCCCCGTTTTCAATGGGAGGCGGCTTGTCCGCCGACTTTACAGATAGTTTCTTCCTGGTTCCTGGTTTTTTTCTTCGCCAGAGGAGATTTTAAGCCCTGGCCCACCGTAGAAAGCATTCCTTGCATGCCCTACCCCCCTCACCCCGGCCCCTTTTTCCGGTACAGTTAGTACCCCAACAGAGCCCAGTAAGAATAGCACTTACTTTCCCGCAGGTTCCGACTCTTTTTTTTGGGTTAGCCTCCTTACCTTTTTAGGTTTATCTATTTTAATCCTCCTCTTTTTTGTGTTGAGCTTAGGTTTCATCTCCCCCCCCCCTTTTCTTTTCGGCTTACCATGAGCGAATGTTTTCCTTAACTTTTTTCTCTTGAGTTCCGTTTTTGTCCCCCTCTTTCCCTTTTTAAATGGGCGCCTTTCTGAGGATTTTCTGCCCTCGTTCTCCATGCCGGCGTTCTGGCACATCGACGCTTCGCTCGGCCCCGTTCGGTTCACTGTCACCCTGATTGTAACGTACCGCGCTAGCTGCCTCCCCCCGGCTGTTAAAAGGGATCGCTCCCAGTTATGGGGACAACTTTTTCGTCTCTCTTCTGGCTTCGACAGGTGTCATCTCATTTCTCCAACTACCAAGCCCGGTTGAAACCGGAGTGTCCGTTGTGGTTTATAAGATGACCCTGTTTTGTGCTAACTGCCACCTTTCCGTTTCGCCATCCCTGTTGAAGTTTTGGCTTTTAAGGTTAGACCACGCGATTCTTCTCCATGTTGGGCTACTTATGCGGCCTTCTTCATTCGTTCTGGGATTTAGGCGGGTCTTCCCCTACTCGTCTCATCTCGACCGACATGATTCTGTCGAGGGGTCTTTAGCAACTTCCCCGTAAAAAGTTTTGAACTTTCTCCTTATAGTCCCTTCCTTTTGGAATTTGTTATCTCTTTACTTTCACCCGCCCCTATTCCGGAACACTTTCCTTCTTCCTGATTGATGACGCCGAGATATAACTCCATTCCACAAGACAACACCGCATGCACAATATCCGAGGCGTGTCCAGTAAAGTGGGCCTCAAAGGGTCCTCACCGACTTCCTCTTCCTAGAAGGGGTGCTCTGTCTTGAGCTTTGACTGACGTGCCGTTTTCTGCTGTCTTTGGTGTTTCTATTGCTTTGTTACTTCTTTCCCAGTCATTGTGAAAGTGATTTCTTTCCCCTCTCCCGTCTTCTTCTAGCTTCTCTCCCGGACGCTTCTGTTAAGTTTTTAGGAGTGGAATATGATAGTCCTCTGAAGGGAGGTTTGATGAAATTTCGATTTTTTCCCTTTGCCGGCCGCTGTTAGGCGGCGCCCTTTTTTTTCCCCAGGAATAAAGACTCCGGTTCAGCTTTTTCCCCTCAGGAGTACCTCGGTAAGAAGGGAACCCCCCCTTCCTTTTTGTCGTTATTAAAGGGCTCGGGTTCTCCTTATTCCCCCTTTCGATATATGGTTTTGAAGCACTGTTTTATCCTTCTTGACGGTTTCCGTGGATAGGTTCAAGGTAACAGGATCCCTCTCTGCTCCGTGTGGCGCAGCGCGGTTATTTCAATTAGGTCCGCGGTCAGAGATTCATCAACTACTTTTCCCCTGAGTTATATCTTCCTTATAACTTCGCATTAGATTACATTCCTTCCTCATCCCTCCCAACCCCACCCATCATCTGTACTTTGCCCTCCCTTACCGTTAATGTTTCTACTCTCTCTGTACCTTCTTCTGAGTACGGGCAAGTGACGTTCAAGGGAAGTCCGAGGTAGGAGAAGGTAGCCGGGGCTGTTTGTCCCTTCCGTTTTTCCCGATGCCTTCCCCCTGTTTGCAAGTGAATTCACCCCCACTGATTATCTTTCCGGAAAGGGTACGAGGGTAATATAACTGGGGATCCCTAGACTCAGCTGGACCGTCATGCGGCCCCGTCTGGTTTTTCTCTCGACAGACTTCTTCTTTCCTGTATTTCCATCAGACATTTGTCTCTAGAGATTGAAGGGAGAACTCGTTTCTTCCCAGGGCCCCAGCCCGGATCTATCTCCCGAATCTTAAAACTTACGGTCCCCTCTCTCCCCCCTGTCTTTTCGAAAAGAAGACCTCCCTTCCCGCCCCCTTTGCGGGCCTATTATCCTACTCTTCTCCCTTGCATGATAGAAGTCAAGCATCAGTTGTAATTTTCCTCTGTTCTACCCCCTTCGAAAGCGCCGTCGAGCGATCTACTGCCCCACGTCTCCCCGGGGTTCCGACTGTTCACAAAGGATTTCCTGCGCTTTCTCCTTCATCCCCCCGAAGTCCCGTAACTTGTGGTGAAGCTTTTCCCCCGGACGCCCGGCAACTAACGAGGGACCCAGACAGTCATTCAGCTCAAGATCCTTTGAAAATACTTCCACGCAGCCCCCCCAAAAAACCCACCTCCCCAGTTCCACGTCTGAGAGAAAAGGCTTGTCACGTCACGGGTCCGAGAGACATAGATGCCCGATGAGAGCCCATCTCAGCCGGTCCAAAGAAAGCCGTGAAAATGACCCCTTCCCCCTCCATCCCTTGACATGGGCCCTCTATTAACCTTTCCTAGACCCCCTCCCCCCAGTCAATACCACAATTTGAGTCTTCTCAGGAAGAAGTTCAAGCTAGTGACCTTTAGTATCTGAACCCTTTATTCCTTATTAGCCTTTCAATGCCCAGAACAAGTCCGCAGAACCCTTGACTTTTTCTGCCGAAAAAGGTTCATGGAACCGTGCCATGAAACCCCCGTTCCAGACCTGCAGCCTCAGTTGAAAAGATTCCCAAAGGATGGAAATTTTTTCTTCTCTTGGCGTGTTCCAAAACCATAGCCCCCCTTGGTGTCTGACATTCTCAACCCCTTCCTTTCAGTAGTTCGTCCAGTTGGAGGAGGAGAAATGCCATCTTCCTTTCTCCCTGTTGTTTGTTTTTTGTACTGAGCGGTCCTAGACCCCTGTCCTTACGTTGACCTTTCCGATACTTTTGGGGATAATCTACCCTTCCTCAAGAAATGGTTTTTTCCTGGATTTTCAACCCTGATGGAAAGAATGAGTACTGACCCTTGTTTTCACACGCTTCCGTCGTCTCCATTCACCGCGCCTTCCTTTATTCCAAGTTTCTTTTTTCCCTTACTTCTAGCTTGAGGTCTCCCTTTTTGTCATTTTTCAGCCTCTACCGGAATCTAGAGATTAGGGAACCTTCGACCTCCCCCTTTTCCCTATTCTCAGGGTAAATTCGAATACCCAGGTTCAGCAGGCTCATGCCCGGCTTCGCGGTCTTCCAGGGTTCATGACGGTGGTGCTTCATCCCGGTTTGATTCAATGGTAGAGTATTTTGGAAAGTAGGTATTAGCCCCTCCCTCTCAACCCACTAAGGGATCAGCGCTTGAGTCTTTACAGCTTTTACTATTTAAGAAGGGGCTGAGGTGACCCTCTCTGGCTTCTGACTAGGACGATCTTTCACCTTGTCAAGATCCTCGTTAACCGTGAAGGAGTGCCTTTCGGACTGTCCTTCTGATAGGGAGTCTATTAAGGGAAGGAGGGAATCCCCAACCCGCCCACCCACCATCTCCCTTTCCCCCCTCACCCCCCCCCCCCGTTCTCCCCCCCCCCTCCCCCCCCATCCCCCCCCCAGTCCCCCCCCTCCCCCCCCCCCACATCCTACCCTCACCCCCACCAACGGACTAGATCAACTGTCGCTTCCATGCAGCAATCGCCTTTTTCCTCGTCCCCAAGTGAGGTGTGCAAAAAGGCACAAGTTGTTCCTTGAAGTTCCTTCCATGCCCCAGTCAGGATTCCAGCCAAGGAGAATGAAAGGGAATGAAGTGCTGCGGAGGTGCCCAATCTCGTCGAGGCGAAGAGTTCCTATACATGTCTGATTTGCCCCTCTTTCTTGGTGAACTAACAGCTCCTGGGCTCGCGAGCGTCAGGTGTGGTGCTGGTGTGTTCGTTCGGGCGGATACTTGTTTTTTTTAAAGAACTGGTGACCTTCATGTCTCCCCCTCTCCAACCCCTAGACACCCCTCGTTGAGAGATCAAGAAAGCCACCCTTTCCTTTTTAACATCCGTCCAACTGCTCCATCCCCTATAACTTTCCCGTTTCTGAACTCTCTCCTTTGGACGATGGCCGGTTTCCTAGACAGTACCTACCCCCCTTTCTTCTTTCCGATATAATTTTATAGCAGGCACGGGTAGAACCACCCAAACCAAGCCTCATGGGCAAAGCGGCTGTCCTGCAATCCCTTATTCTCCTTCCCGCGCCGTTGACCGAACTTTACGTTTCTGGATCTGCGTTTTTCCCCTTCCTCCTGCCACTGAGGGAGTAGGATTGCCCTTCCCCCCCCCCTCACACTATTTTCTTCTGATCACTCCCTAACTATCGCTTCGCCCCCAACTCTTTGACGGCTGATTCCGTCACATGATTCAGTTTTCTTCTCTGATCATTACAATTTCGTTGGAGGGGTAGGAGAGTCCCCCTTCCCTTGTCACTCACCCCCCCTCGGAGAGCGTTGCACCGGTGAGCACTTCTTGCTTCTTTTCCTAATGAGAAACCCCTTCGATCCGGATCCGACTCACCTAAAAGTCTACTGATAGGAGTAAGGTCATCTTCGACCACTGATCCAGTGGGTCAGAATCCCTCACTTATGTAGTCCGTATTGCTGGACTTACGACTGGCCGTTTCTGTTTTTGACTTCCCCATTCCTCGGAGTTAATCTTTGTCAATTTCAAGGACCGCCCTCTCTTTCCCCTTACCTCGTTTTTTCACCCGTCATCATCTACCCCCATGGACGGGTCCCCGCGTACACTCCGGCTACCTACGCCCAGTCCGCAGAATCCCGTCCCGAAGAAGGCGTTTCAGACTCTTAAGGGACAGCAGACTAGTCTAACCTTCTGGGCCCTCAGTAGCACTTTCCTACGTTCACGGAATTCTTCTTGTCCGAGAGTCCCGGTACCTGAGACCTAAGAAACACGGGTGTAGAGAAATACACAACACCAATCCCTTCTCCTGGTTCGCTGTCTTTTCCTTTCGTTCGTTAACTCCGCCTATTTTTTCATAGGGGTCGGTACGGGCAGAGCCTCAGTCCCTCGTTTTTTTAATATTCCTTAAGGGAAATCTTGGTGTCCCCTCTTTAACTTTCTCTACAACCCTCCAATCCAACCCCGAAAATTTGTCCTACGGATGCAGTTCCCCCTCTCCTCCAGAACAACCAGCGTGTTTTTCCTCTCTGCTTCTTCCCCCCTCTCTTTGACGACCCCGTTCCTTTACGGAACAAACAGGCCCCCTTCAGTTAAGTGGGCTCCTCTTCCCCCAAAGGTCTTTGTATTCGTCTTTTCCTATGACACTGAAAAATACTCTCACAACCTCTTTTCCCCCTCTCGGTCTGTTTCCCTTTCGGTAGTTCGGGCACTCCACCCAAATCCTGAAACTGCTGCACAGCCACCATCCTACTTGCAGAAGGGATTTGGAGTCCCCCATCCTCTTAGCAAGCCCTGTGGGTGCGTCCATATAGCCAGCTTACCCCTCCCTTTTTCCTTCTGAGAAATTGTACAAGAAGGAGGATTGCAGTCTTCCCCTTTCGTTCAGTGCCCCTTGTCCTTGCTCGTCCCCTTTCTAAGAACGCTAGAGTGTTTCTCCATACTAAGGAAATGCTCCCCGGAAGGTTCAGGAAATCATAACGTACCTGCCTCATTTGCATACCCAGGTTACTTCTTGGTTCACGCAGTCCCAAATAGTCCGAAGTTGGCATAAGGAAGTCTGTCTCCTCCTCCATTACCTTCAGGTCTCTCCTATATATTCATCTATTTTTTTTTTTGATATATGATTCATCGCAAGTCGGAGGATGCCCCACCTCTTGAGTACCTGAAGAGGCCAGGAAGGATACTATCTTCGTTTTTCTCGTGGGGTTACAAACTTCCTTTGGTCACTTTACTTTTACTTCGGTTGGATTTCATTCACTCCCCTTTGTGATGCGTTATGGAAAAGCCTCTTCCTTTTCTGTCTTCACCAGGGTATTTCGCCAGGCACCCCCACCTTTTTTCCAGTCTTTCGAAAAAACCCTCCTTCTGGATTTTCGCAAGGCTGGGGGAAAAGGTTGCCTTCTTTTTTTCCTCGGAACCCCTTGTACTGCGACGTTTCCCGTACTTGACCACTGACCCCTGGTAGAGTTGGTTCCCTTTAGGTGTTTCTCAGCCGACTTTACATCATGATTGTTGATGGAATCTCGTATCCCCCCTCTGATCCGTAAAGGAGGAGTTGGTGTATTTTTTTTCATTTCATCTCCTGATAGTGGGTGTGTAGCGAAACCGCCCCTTGTCTTCAGAGGAGAGGCGTGCTCTCCCACCTCTTCTTCATCCATCTAGCCCCCCCCAGGCTCTGTTTTTTTCTTGTATATGCAGAAGCCTTGACCTGTATCGGTCCCCTGGTGAAAGCGGTGGGGATATACTTTAATGTAAAGTTGCCCTCTGGATTCCCCTCTGCCCACTTTTTCCCATGACTCCGCTCTCCGATGTAGCTTAGAAAGGTACAAGAAACTCCCCGACGTCTCTTCGTTTTTCGATCACCCTGAGAAAAGAGGACAACCCCGACCATAGAAGCCTCCTCCTATTTGTTTCTATTGAGCGGGTCTCTTAAGGCAAGTGTTATTTCTTTGTTCTGTGAAGTTTCTGGTTCTCTTGCGGGTCTGGAGTTGACCATGATATGAAGAAAGCTACTTAGATTTCTTCTTTTCCCTTAATCTTTCTTTTCTTTATGTATGTTCGTTCCTCGAGTCCTTTGAGTTTTTCATGCTTTTGGCTTCAGCACCCTAACCGGTCGTCGGTTTAGCGGTCTATGTGGAATCTGTAGGCCCTGATGTATTGCGATCGTTTATTCCTACCCTTGTCCATTTAAGGAACTAAAGCCCCGACTTTATCTCCGGCCATTCCTCATTAAAGTCTTCTTTTCAGTGGCCTCGGGAAACAACCCGTATTGGAAGATGATTAGTCGTTCACCACTTCATTTCTCGGTCTTCGTCCTCTTCCAAAGGTGACACCTTTATCTCCTCCTTGAAAAGTCTTCGGGTTCTCACATGTCTTCTCCCCCTTTTCGGTCGTTTACCCCTGGTCTCCTTACTTCTCCATTTGCGTTCTCTAGATGTGCTACCTGACGTAATCGTCTCTTTCCCACCCCCATTCGACAATTATAAATACCCCTACCCCTTATTTCTTTGAGAATCTAGTAGCCTTCTTCTGCTCTACACACCCTAGAGACCCTCTTCCGTACAACCCCACATACCCTCCCTACGGGGTTCCCTTTTACCTCCCTACGCAGGACTCACGGACTTGTCCTCGCGTCATTTGCTGTTCCCGAGTCCTTACCTACGCCCAGTATCCCCCCCTGTTCGACTAGTATGGCTGACGTTGCCAGACATTTTTCCGGCTTCTTCTTTTTCTTGTTCGACCCTTCCTGCCTCTTTCCCCCAAATTACGCTCTTATCATCCCGTCGAATTACTTCTATTGAGGCGCCTCCTAGTAATAGGAGACCGTCCTTTCCGTCCCTTCTTGTAGCTCCTTCCTGCTGGCCTTGCGTCACTTTCCTTTGGTCTTGCTTCCCTCGTCGTCCATATTCTTGTTAAGGGCTCCTCCTTCAGTTGCAGGATACGTCTTTACAGACAGTCCCCTCCCCTAAGTCCCCACCCCCCCAACCAGGCGGATTCCCCAGATCCCCCACTCTTGGTACTTTACTCCCCCCCACTCCTCCCCCTAAATAACTAAGTGGATGGTGATGTAACCTTCGGTAGTCTATTTATCAGTCTCTAATCCTGCTTCTTTAATTCCTGATCCTGTCGCCCGATAAGTCGTCAGGAGAAGATCGTCCCAAATCCTCCTTTTTTTTCCAGAAAGAAGGACCTTTCCTCGTCCCCTTTTCCGTAGCGTCAGGACGACCGCCCACCCCCCCCGTACAAGTGGGGTTCCTCTTTCCTTGGCGATCCTCCAACCTGTGCAGAAGGTCCCCTAACGTGCCCGTGGACGTCACGAAGTGTGACCCCCAGAAAGTATTGTCGTCTGGTTAAACCCTCCTCCTTGATTCGGTCTAATCGTACCTTTCTAGCCCTAATCCCCCGTGTACCCTTTCTCTGTTGCGATCTCTCCTTTCGAGGGCAAGACTAGACCAGTAGGCAGTTTGGAGATCTCCCCGACAAACCTTCCAGTGCCCCCCCCCCCCCCCATTCATTTTCAGTTTTGAAACCTTTCCGCGGCATCCCCTTTCCCCTCCGCATGAACTTGTGGCACGGGACTTCGCACAATCCGGGTATTCCGGGACGGCGTCCTAAGATAGAGTTATTTTTTCTTTTCCGGGGTCGTTCGGCCACTTGCCTGACATCCTTTCCCCTCCTGCGAACTGGAACGGGTTGTCTCCTTTTTTCTAACGCCCCACGGATACGATGTGGGATGGAATAGACTCTCCCCCGGTGAAAGTGGCCTTTTGTGGAAGAATGTGGCCTGCGTTTTCGGCTTTTCTCCCACACCCCTTGTTTCCGCCTTTTTGATGGTGTAGATCACACGATTCTCCCGGTTGGCGGCGCGCGTCTTCTTATTGTACAGAAGACTCTTTTAGTGTTGTTGTATAGACTTGTCCTCCCTCGGCAGGTCCCCCCCTTTTTTCCTGACGGACCGGGACTGAGAAGTGTGATCTCTCCCACTCAGCACACTTCTGGCTGGGGTGGTCTGACCTCTTCCCTCGCAGACACCATTGAAAGACTGGTTAAGGGGGGGTCACGCTTTCCGTATGACCCCGAGCTGCCGGTCTTCCGTTTGATCTGCCTGTCGAACCCCCCCCGTTTCCTTTTTCGAAGGATAAGTTTTTTTTTCATGCTCCCTAAAGACCCCGGACCTCGCCCTGCTCGGCTAATTACCTACCGAAGTCATTTTTCGGCGGCCACGTTTGCGCCCCTCCCCCCAGTAATGCAGGATTTTTTAATGTGTCGCATCCCCTCCCTTCCCCCCCCTGACTCTTTCCGGGTCTCGGCTTATCGGTAAAGGCGGTCGTCTATTGGGTCCCGTAGATTCATCGCGTTACCCATAAGTGCCAAGGATTCTGGCCTCACAGTGATTCTGTTAAGAAGGTCCCCCACGAGTCTTTCTTCCGCGTGCCGTCTGTTGAAAATTTGCTTGAAGTTTTCCCCTTTTCTTGTATCGGTGAATCCGTTTGTTGATCGCCCGTTTCAAGTTACCCTTGTCTGTACTGGAGAACCCCCCTTCTTCCCGCTAGGCACTGCCATCGAGGACGGCGTATGCAAAGGCGATTTGGCCGTTGATCTTTCAGCCGCATGCAAACGTCAGGATTCCTGAGATCCTTTCCTTACCATACCAGTAGGACATTTTACTTCACTGAGTAGACTCTTTCTATAACCCCCCAAAACCACCTCTTTTTTTTTCTGGAATTCTCCCTTTCGTTGGGAGTACACTGACTGGAGTGCGATTTCTGCTGTGGGATGTCGCCTTCGTCCCTTGGAGATTTGTCCCGCTTCCCCCCGGCTTCTCCCTTAAACTTTCCCCCTCGAGATAATATTCTTCCCGAGCCCCCTCCAACCAACGCTGTCTCCATGCACCTGCCTGTAAAACTCAACTTTTCCCGGCCATGGAAGAGGAGTCTTTGTCCTTGACGAGGCCCCCCCCCTTTCTCCTCCCCTTCTTTCGAATAAACTTTTGCGGAGTAAGATCGCATTTGTGTTACCAGCCGGCAGGGTGCCCTGAAACCACTAAGCTGCCCGCTGCCCTGGGCAGGTGCCTAGGTCGACCGCCTCCTCCCCTTTTGGCTCCCAATTTAGGATGAATTAATCACGCGCCGCCTGTCCATTCCTCGTTCCCATTGTGTCACTGTTTTCTGCTTTCAAGTCACCTACATATGATGTGTTTTTGTTTTTTCAGAGAAGATCCCTTTTTAAATTCATCGCAGATGACTACGATCTTCTCTCCTAGGTATGGCCTGGACGTAAATCAGTGGTTTTTTTTTTTTTGCGCCTTGAACCTTCCAGTTCCCCCATCACCCTCGCTGAGAAGGTCATGAGACACGGCCTCGGTACTTTTCCGGGAAACTTTTCCGACTTTTCCGATTAGTTCCCCCCCGATAACAAACGAGATCCTATCGTGACTTCCTGGTGGAAGAGGATTTCCCCCCTAGAACTATTGGAATTTTCCGAAGATTGCCCCGGGGCACTGCCAGGACCGGAGTTAGGGCGGAAAGTCTCCTGTTCAAGTTGCCTCCCTTTCCCGTCCCTAGTTTGTTCTGAGTCCACGTCGGCGGCAGCTAGGAAGCCCTCTTCCGGTTTTAAAAAGGCCTAATAGACCCAAGGCCTCCCCCCGCCTCGGCCCCTCCGCGGCGACCTCCCGAACCGGCAGTCCCTCCCGAAGAAGAAGTTCCCCCAAGCCGTAATTCTTACTTTGAAGCCATTCAGTCCTTGGCATTTCAAGCTCTGCGTATGCTTTGTTTAGTGAGCAACGGTCCTCCCAACTGAACCTTACAGCCCTCTCCCGTGACTTCTTTTCACACCGGCATCCCTAACACGAGCGGGGAGCCCTCAAACTGGCCTTTCATGAGCACCGCTGCCCAGCAGAAAAAACCCGTTTTCTGCTTCTCGTGTCTTGTGGGATTGCGTTTTCTTTCTCGAGTACCGGCTCGACTGCTGAGGGGCCTGTCCTGCTGGGCGTATAGGCATCCTTTTCTCTATGATATAATTTAAGTCCCCTGTCGTGCCTTTTCCCTTCTGGCCCCACGCTGACTTCCCACGCTCTGTCCCTGAACCCTCCAGTAGGCCTCCCCTCTGCCTGAGTCCCTTCCCTTAGCCTGAGAAAGAACACCAGCCATTCCTTTTGGTCTCGTGGACTTCTTAGACACGATCTCCTCTCCAATCTGGCCTTCAGGGCCGAGCCATTCACGTTTCCCCCAGTGCTTATTTTTTTCCGAGTGTTTCGATTGCCCTGCACCACCCCCCAAACCCCTTCAGCTCCTGTCGACATATCGTTTGTTATCCTCTCGGTCATCAACAACATACTGTCCCCTCTGACCCGTGCCCCAAAGGACCTTTAATGGTCCTGGAGTCAAAACGGCGAAATTCTCCCGTGCCCCACCCGGGTTTCTATAAGTTCTCTCCCTCCTTGTTCCCGCCTGTGCTCGCTAAGTGAAATCCTCTAGGGGAATGCGTTTTTTGTCCTGCTTGATTTCCCCCAAGATGGCTTCCCCTTTCGCCAGACGTGGATGAACTCTGATTGCTGGTTCACGCCGTCCTTCCCCAAACCAGGGTGACCGCCTGTGACCTACATATCAAGTAAATGACGCATTCATTTCCCCCAGTGTCCTTGAGGTCCCACACGCCTCCACGTTTCGATCATTTCCGTCCCTGGCCGCAGGCGAACCTCGATCAGTTAGAAGTAAGCATATGAATCCTCTTTTCCTCTATACTGTATTCAAGCAAAGAAGTCCTGTCTTTGAACATAGAGTTGTCTTGTCCGGCGGTTTGATCTTTTCTATGGTGAGTATTTGGTCCTCATTACCCTTTTGTCATGTCCCGAGGCAACGGCGAATTAGTATTAATGTAACCTTTTTTGCCCTGGGTGATTCTCCTGGAAACAGCGAAGAGTTATGCGCTGAACAAGGGTTTTGAAGCTGAAATTCCACCTTGTTACAAGGTCCCTTCCCCCAAGAGAAGTTCCCTTTATGTTCCACCGGGAGAGAAAGCTTTTGGAACCCGGTTTCTGAGCTGCGTACTCACTTTTCTTTACTGGCAGAACCTCCTTTCTGCTTTGACCCAGGCCGGTTTCCCTTGGAGGGCCTTGGTGTTCCTCTCATGATTTTTTTTATTGCCCTGCGATCTGACAGATTTTGAGCTTCTTGCTCTTGATGGTTGTAGTTAATTCCCTCATCTATATCCTCCCTTTTTTTTTATGGTTCTACTCGCAATTTTCTTCCCGTTTCGAGTCCGGGTTTAGGATGTCCCGTACCTCTCTCCTCCGAGATGCCGGTCCCAACCCTTGGTGTTATTGGAAGTCGGAGTTGTTCCCCTTATCCTTGCTCGAGGGCCACTTTCTTTTTTTTCCATTTTTTGGTCATATAGTTTCTTGTCTTCCCCCCCCCGCTGACGTCCCGGGAACTTAATGAGATTTATCCCGCGCCGTTCGACCCCTGAGGCCACCCCCTTTCAGCCCTTCAAAGAGGCGGAAGGACGAATAAGAATAGGAAGAACCCTCCATCCTACGTTCCTCCTAGGGGTGTTGCTCTACGCGTTTCCTTGAAGTTTTTTCCTCTTTTTTCTTCTACTTGACGTAATACTTTGCTCTTCAGGTTCCCTGTAGTTATGCTTGAAAGTCTCTTTTTTTTGCCTCCTAGTTCTTTTTGACCTTACTCTCCCCTTACGCCTATGCTGCCCGAGCTTCTTCTTTCCTTCTGGGCGGGCTCTAAGGATAGTAATAAGTTCTTGTTTGCCGGCATCGCAGTCCCTATTACGGAAGATTTTCCGTGAACTGCTCTGGCCGCCCCTTGGCACTCATGAATCAAGACTTTTTTTCCCTACTTCCTTCCGAAGTTCTAACGGCTAGTAACTACCTGTCAGCAGTTCCCAGCCGGTACCTCAGCTTCACAATTTTTATAGGGTTAGACGGATTCCATTTTCCCTATCAGGCTCCGTTTTCGCTGTTGTTTCTTTTTCCAACAGGGTAGTTTTCTGGGTTTCCCCCCCCTTATCGAGGACTACCCAGTTGCCGGCGCGCTGTGTTATTCCTTCCGTATCCCAGAAAATAGAGATGTACTTTTTTCAGTCTCCCCTAGTTACTTTCGTTTCAACCTACTCTTTCTTTTTTTCATTATTCAGCAACTTCTCCTATAAGGTTTTTTTCCCCCCCCCCCACCAACCCTAATATGAAGGGGGTATCCGACGCTTCTTCCTCGCCGGACAGAGATTATACTTCGAGTACTCCATGAGTACTTACAGTACTACTTTTTTCGGACGCCTCTCCCTCGTTAGACAGTTCCCTTCCCTTTTGGAAAGGATGGAGGATTGTGTACCGTGAATGATATTATACCAACCCTCCGCCCCGTGTATTTGCAATAAATAATTCTAGTGACTCTTTTTAGTACTTCTTAGACTGTAATTCTTCCCCTTTCCCCTTTGGTGTAGCTTTCCTTTCCCTTTCACATTTCCGGTGGAGTAGGGGACTAGACTTTACGATGATATCGCGCGGGCACCTCCTTTAATCGGTCGGGAAAAGACCGGGCCCACTTCCCAGACCCGTCCCCTCCTCCATTCACCCACGTCGCCCCCCCCCCTCTCTGGTTAGGGCCCACTTCCCCCCTCTCCCTCCGTCCGGTGATTTCTCTAGAGAATTTCCACCTCGGCCGGATATACGTTCCACGCCGCTGGTACCATGTTTTTTCGAAGATCCGGCGTTCCCCGTAGGCTCCGGACCCTGACGTGAACCGTTGAAGCTTCCCGCTATTCCTGAGCCCTAGAATTCACCTTGACCCCCGTACCGTTTTTTACGTTCACTCCGATGCAACTCACCCGGCTTCGCGGAGCGACCCCTTACGTGAACCCGGCCGCGAAGTGAAAAAGGCAGCATTATCCTTTGGGGTACAGCCGCGAGGGATAATCACGGTCTTTTCTTGACCGTCTTGCGCAGAGCGATCCCTTTCACGAATACTTTGACCAGTTGCAGGATTGTCATTTCGCTCTCCACCCTCAGGAATGGTACTCTGGTCTCCGCCGTTCCTCCCCTTTAGGTTCTACGTTTTACTCCCCCTCCCTATGCAGTTCGGTCGTAAGGGAAGGGTCAAGTTTCAGTTTTGTTCGCTTGATGAAACCACTCACGTGCCGCACGTAAATTTTCCCTCACCGGTTAAGCCATGACCGTTTCCCAGAGAAGAGCGGCGGTCTACGTTACTCCTCTTGTTTTCCACCGCCTTAGGCCACCAGGTACTTGCGCTGCATGCGTTGCGTCACAACCACCTGACGTCCCTTCTGTAGTATCATTCTAGCCCGTCGTCAGGTCCAGGGAGGGTGGAAGACTGTCTCTTCCTTCTCCTTTTTTTTTTGTGCTTTTTCGATGAAGCGCGGCCGCCCCAGGTCCCTTCGACGATCGTTTTGCTCATATACAACTAATCACCACCGGTCCCGGTCCCCCAAGTTTTGTGGTTCCTCGAGAGTAAACCCTTTGGCCAGGCCTGAGTCAGCTTCCTTCTCAAGAGGCGTTTGTGATTCCCCTCTTTCCTGTGACGTGGCCAGGGCTGACTTTCGAAAAAAATTGTACTTTCAGGCATGCACGGCTGGGTCCTGCTTCCTCCACTTTACTCTGATAGAAGTATGGATGTTTAAAGACTTTATGCGGATTCCGTATCAATATGTCTCATTTCTTCACCTTCCCCTTCGACTCGTTTTTTACCAAGGAATTAATTTTTTCTTTATCTTGTTTACCCCCGTCTTAACTGGTTCCTATTAGTAGGATTTGTCTCTCTGCTCACCATCTAAGGGATTCCATGA
>Ga0179591_1347251_pt1 | contig 22724 bp, 19 predicted proteins | sample CZOMad2_1_08_16f_FD_182891 | JGI IMG/M metagenome (GOLD analysis project Ga0179591, IMG submission 182891) | Vadose zone soil fungal communities from Angelo Coast Range Reserve, California, USA - CZOMad2_1_08_16fungal (PacBio error correction) | ecosystem: Environmental > Terrestrial > Soil >... | reverse complement strand
AGGCCTCCGCCCTTCTCCGGAAAGTCGCCCAAATGTGTTTGCGGTTCGTTGAGTCCCTGACGACCAAGTAGCCCATGGCCCATTCCACGAGTGATCACGACCCCCTTAGAATTTTACAGCGATTCCCTGTCTGTCTATTCTTGAACTTTTTCCCCTACTAGGTGACGGAAAATAAAGTCCCACCTTTTTGCGAGCCACAGGACGTATTTTTTCTTTTTTTGGTTTCACCCCGGCAGGGTTGCACGCGGGATGCCATGCCTTCCCAATACCTAAAGTGGATTAAATTACTTTTCCCTCCTCCCAGACGAGGTCGCAAGGAATTTGCCCTCCTCCCTTTTTCCTCGTCCCTCGGTTTGAAGAGGTTTCCCCATATAATGGCGATATTTGGTTACTTCCTTTCCCGCTGGGGCTACACCCTCTTTTTTTAAGTTCAGTATGTCCTTGGTTTCCCTCAGGGTTCTCTCAAATCACTTCCAATCCATACCGCTCGGCGCTCGCTCATTTTCTAACTTCATGACGTCTCCCCCCACCCCTTTTCTTTTCTACCTTCTGCTCGATGTTATCAGCATTCCCATTTCACGTGATTTTCGTATAGCACGTCGTTCCCCCACTCAGGTGTGTTTTCGTGTCGATTTTTTTTCCCCCCAATATAGAGGAATCCGACAAAGCTTTTGCCCCCTCGAACAAGATTTCAATTTACGCTTTTTTACGCCTCCCGGACAAGCTTATTTCCCCATGCCCTCTTTTTACCCTACTCAACGACGGTCTTCGCGCCTCTTTTGCAGCCGCACCTCGAAAATGGGTGGGTTTTACTAGCGAAAGATGGCTGCCCTTCCGGTTTTTTTTTGTTCTTCTTCGCCCCCAACACCCAGGTGTATCTTTCTGTTCAATCCCTTCAATAAGTCCTTCTGAACCAGCCCCCCAACCGTTTAATTATTATTTTCTAATTTTTTTTTTTTTCAACCCCGTCCACCAAATTCTAGTGTTCTATTGCTCCTTCCGTTCTCCGATATGAGATGGAGGACGGTCAGTCTGCCCCTGTGCGATTGCCTGGAAACCCTAGGCTTTTTTGCCAGCGCGGTCCCAACCAGCACGCGGGAAGGGAAGCACGCGCTCTTCATTGGAGTTTTCAATCATCAGACACTTCCCAGGTCGTGGGCTGCCCAAACCACGAACTTTAGTAGGGCACGCACGGCGCGTCCCCGAGTACCAGTTCTCAAGCCAGGGCCATTCCCAATGGCCTGCTACGTTTCAGTGATGAAGGTGCTCCTCCTCCCCCCCCCCAGCCCGGGTCTTCGAGATTTTTAGTGGTTTTCTTCGGATTTCCTCTCCTTAATTCTCCCAGGGTAAGCCCCCTATCACCCAAAGTTTATCCTCCGTGAGTCCACGAGGAACCCTCCAGCATGGAAAAATCACGGCACCCCCAGGACTTCAAAACGTTTACCCCACCCCACCGTGCTTCTTCCTTTTTTTTCTCTCACCCCATTCCAGCGTGAAGGCACACCCACGCTTCTTGGCCCGCAGCCGATTGTGACACCTCTTAAGCCGATTCCCACTTGTAAAGCTCTAAAGCCGTAGAGACGGGCCATGATGCGATCCTGACCTTTTCGTCGGTCTTATTACCACAGCCTGTCTGACCAGGAACATTTTGTTTAGGGCTCGCTTCTGTCCCCCTCCCTTTACGATCAAGTTTGATTTTCACCCTCCCCCACCGTCTTCCTCAACCATGTGTCGTGTCATCTCGGCTTTTTGCCTAACCGGCGAAGCTCCTAGGCCGCCCCCCTTTCTTAATTCGGGGTGTCGGCTTTTTTACCCCCTTGAGTCGCCCGTTGTTTATAAGTATCGCCACGTCTTTTGTCTCTTAAAGGTAACCCCTTTCAATGTTTTTGGTGTTATTTTATAAATTACGGGACCTAATGTCCTGGTCGCGTTTTGGTGGGGTGTAGGATGTTCTTCAGGGTCCCATTTCGTGGTTCCGGGTCAGGTCTTTTTCTCCTTTCCGCATCATCTTTCCCGAGGCATTAAAGGTTGCTTGACTTAATTTTGTTTTTTCCCCCTTTCCCCGAAGCATCTTGGGCGACCTGAAGGTGTCCTCCATAGTCTTCCGCCACGTCAGCCCGCCATGGGCGGTGAATTCACCCGGATGGCCCGCCAACCCTCTATGCGTTTCATTTTATATGTTTGGTTGGCTGGATATTTAAGAGCTTGTGGTTGTTTCCACGTCCTCCTGCCGGCCACCACTAACTTCTCGACGTACCCGCATTCTGGGTGCCTATAAGATCGTGAGGTTTTTTGTAAACCCCACTATCTTCGCGAGTCCTTTCACTCGTGTGAGGGCTCCGCACCCTTTTCCAAATGGCAGAAAGTGACTTCCAGCCAGTACGGGTGACTTTCCCCTTCGACCCCCCCCTAGCATTTTGTATCCCTTCCCTACATCCCCAACCGTATAAGAACCCCGATACCCCGCGTGCGATTTGACCGAATCTGCGGACGGTGATTTGGCTGTGGTTTACCATTCGAGAGCCAACTGTGAGCCCCCTGTCTTTCAGGTTTAGTTGTCCCGTCAGTAACCAAACCACCCCGTTGCCCCTGGCCCCTTGCTTCGAGAACTGCTTTCCTGTTTGCTCACTCACTGACGATCTTTCGAGGTCTCGGTTGGAGTGTCCGTCATCCTTCGTGGAAAAAGCCCGCGAAGCAGCCTTTCCTTGAGATCTTTTGTAGACCCCATATGACCTCCCAGTTTCGCGTCCAAATTTGGCCACGATCGGCACTATCTTCCACTCTCTCGACTATGTTGTTCAGTTTTGATCGATGCTGGAGCTCTAGCCTCTTCTTTCCAAGGTTTCGGCCGGCGCCAACGATTGAGATGCTTTTCTTTCTGTAGAGATGCTTTCGAGGGCCCCCAATACCCCCCCCCCGAGTTGATATCCCCCCGAGACCCGGATCGGTTTCATATGCACACCCCTTCGTCACATTTTTCCCGGCACAGAAAACAGCTGCTATAGATTTTCGGAAGCTCGACGTTTCCCGGTGCACTGTTCCTACTTCACGCACCACTGGCTGGACCATACCTGGGATGTTCGCCGTGGCCACCATTTTAATTTTAGGCGAGCCTTTCACCGTCGTCAGAACTAGCCCTTTCAGCTTGGGGGTGTGCATTATTTTATTTTGGGTTGTTGAGTCTTGCCTCCTCCCCACGTGCGGGCTCCGTGGACCACCTCACGTTATTTTGTGTTTGTGAGTCGTTTTCACTTATTCAATTGCTTCCTTCCCGAGTCCCTTGAAATCCGCCTCCCTGCCGCTTAGTGTTCACACCCACGCACCTGCTATTGTTTTTAGCCCAAACCAATTTCCGCGGGACTACCGGATCGATGACTTGGCGACGAGGTCCCAACCCCCCGGGCATCGGTCCCCCCAATACAGCAACCGACCCACCATGCAACCCCTCTCCTCGCCCGCCACTCGCTACCTCGGATCGTTCGGCGTGGTCAAACTGCGGACGATCGATTACACGTTCACTCTTCCCTAGTTTTAGGGTGACCCCCCCTCAACGAAAGGCTTTCATGTTCTTGGCACCATTCACCGGCACCCGACCCGCAACCAAGAAATTCCGTTATTGATCTTCCCCTTTTCACATGCAAAAAACTCTACCTGACATAAGGCTCTCTTCTGCCCACCTCCGTAATGACATTTTCCTCTCCCCCAGACCCCGTATCGAGCGTCCCATGTGCCTCTCCGCAATTTTAAGATTCAAGTTAATCATTTATTCGCCTTCTCATGCAACGCTGAGTTTAGGCTGGGCAATTGAGGATTCAGGGAGAAACGGCGCTTCTTATTCCGCCCTGATTGCCCCGCAAACACGAGTCCTACCCGGACTCCAGTGAACAGTCACCATTTATGAGTTTAGGCGGGACCTCTCCCTAAAAGTGATACTACCAGCCTTGGTGGAAAATCTTATCGCCCCCTCCCTCCCATTTTCCTACCCCCAAGTAGAATTTCTGCACTCCGTCTTAGTTTCAAGGGATGAACTAGGCAGGTCTGTTCTGTCGATGGAGCTGGACTTTTCACGTGGAAGTTAACTGCCTGTCTACTTTTTCCAGTTGACCCCCCTTTCTGCGCCGTCCCCCCCCTACGAGGCGAGGCATATTTTTTCCTTCCTTGCCTTGAGTTCGCATTTTTGTTTTTTCTCTTTACCCTAAGGCCCCGTGACTGTGTTGCGCTGTTTTTTCTTTTGGGTTTTTTTTATTTTTTCGGTTTGTTTGTCCCTAAATTTAAAAAAAAAAACACGCCCAACCAATGACCTTTACTTTCCATTCCCTCGGGTCTGCTCTTTCCTTGTTTTACGATGACCTTGGGGCTCGGATCTTCATACCCCATGAGCTTCGTTCCTTAATGTCACCCTACCCGACTCTGTTGCACGTCATGTCTGCTCTTTTTCTCCCTAGCACCGGCATCATCACACCTGTCTATTTTCGGTATTGATCGCTTCATTCCTACTTTTTTGCCCACCGGTGTAATGGCTTTTTTCTTTTTCCCGCGGTGGGTCTCCCCACAACACCTTCTCCCTGCCTATTTACGGGCACTGTGGATGTTCGTTATTGGTGCTTTGAGTCTTTCATTACACCAACACTGACCTTGCGACAGCTTTTTCTGGACTTTTGCCCGTTTTGATACCGGGGATATATCCCCCCCTCGTGTGCTGGGCACGTTTTGACTTTTTACCGCAGAATTGTCATATTGCGCTTTCTGCATCGCAACCCAAACCCCTTCTCCGGAGACAGAGCACCGCACTAGCCCTCAGGTCCCGCCCCCTGCGCTTCAAGTCCCTCAAACATTCCCATAAGCACCTCATCATTTTTTCGCTTTGTACCCCCCCCAGTAAAACTAATTTTTGATCACCGATTTTGTTTAAAACACACTACACTAAATTCCTTTTGGGTTTCCGGTCTTCCATTGAAGTTACATTTGATTGAAACATGATCCGGTGTTTTTCGCGTAGTAAGATAAGGTTCCTTCCCTCGAGCCCTGTATGAATTGTTTAACGTATTCATTGATCCCCCCGTGAGTTATGGTGCCCACTTTGACACCAGGTAACGGGGCGGGGAGGGTTTTGGGGTTGGCACGTGCTTGTGGGACGCATAGGTGGTTCTCCGTATTTTTACTGCCTCTTTCCCTCTTGGTATCCGTAGCCGGGGGTTTAGTGCTTCGTGCCGTACCCCAGCCTTGTCAGAAACCGACCTAGTAGTTTTGGGCCATCGTAATGTCTTTTGGGCCGGTCTGTCCTCGTAGTCCACTCGGTTGTGGGTCCCCTTTTCGATGGTGCCACCACACACATTTAACGAAGGCCACTGTAGGGTCTCGCCAGCCTTCCGGACCTCTGGGGTGTTGCGGGTTTTTTGACCCGAATTCCCGCAGTTTCCTCCGAGTCAGTGCCTGTGTGACTACTTAGAATACTTCGATTTTAGCACGTGTGAATCTATACACGGTATACACACTTTTTCAGATAAAAAACCTCACTCCGTATAGACGGACTCGGGCTGTGCCTTTTGACGAATGTTTATTTTATCGCCGCGAAAGGACCGGGATAAATAGGTCGTACTTTGAGCCTCGCGGGGTCGCTCGCGTTCGCAGCCCTGTTTTAATCCGCCTAAGAACCATTCTTGTCACCACTACAGATAACTGGACCCCGTTCTCTACCGTTTCGCTCTTTGCTTTACTCTTGCATATTGTGAATTTCATATCGTCATTATAGCACGTAGTTTCCGTTGTGTTACCGGAAATTTCCCCTGGCGCTGACCCCCTCATACCGCAGCTAGTGTCGGCCTCCCCTAAATTTGCTGTTTTCTTGTCGTATCATGCTGACGCAAGAATGGACGCGCCACTACGGCCTTTTTGTCTTTCATTTTCCGGCCTCCCCGAATGTCTTGCTCTGATAGCGACCCCTGTTTTTTGAACCTCCCGAGCCCCAAAGCCGTTCCCGCTCCGGGCCGGGTTTTTTTTTTATCCTGCGTATTTCGCTCTCACCCCATCCCGTCGTCAGTGCCGGTACCTTCACTCCACAAACCCCTCCCACAGCGCGTCCTTTTACGCAGTGGCGTCCCCTTCTGTGTTTTTGGTTGAGGCATGACGGCTATGGTTAATTGCCGTTTGCACAACTTTGCAGCGGTGACTGTAGACGCCCCCCGCATGCTGTTTCCTATGAAGACGTTGTATGTACGGGATTTTCATCGGCCTTATATGATCCAATTTGTTTTGTAGGAGTTTATTTTGTGTATCTGCCTATCCGAGTTAAGAGTAACGTCCATTTTTCCTCAAAGGTTAACAGCTTTTTCCCCGTCTGGTTTTGAGACCTGCCCCCCCCCCCCCCCCCCCCTCCCCCAAAGTTCTCTCCGTGTGGACCCGATGCCCCTCTTTCACTCTTCCCCCCCCCACCTTTATGACACTCAACACTGCTGCTGCTTCATTTCTTTTTTAGGTTTGAGGACCAGGGTGCGAGCACCATTGACCTTGCCTGTTGTTCCCGCTTCTGTCCATATGTTGCCTGGAAACATCCTTCATGATGCGATTCTTGAATCCCAAGACCCCTGTCCCACGGACCGGCCGTTGTTTGCGTGGCCTTCTTTCCCTTTTTTTTACTTGTTTCCGTCTTTTTTTACCCCCAGTTCAACAGACGGCGGCACGGCGGAGCTCGTGTTGAGGCCCAAGAGCTCAGAAAGTCCTCCGTGGGACTGCCCGCTGACACGGTTATTCTGCGAGTCTTAGTTGGTTGCCCGAAGCCTGCCTTCCGTGGACTTTTTGTTTTTTTTTTTTCCTTAGTAATTCGTATCCCAGCGGTTTTGCGTTTTGTTCTTTCTCTTAGTGTTTTAGTTGTCTGTGCTGATTTCAGTGTATGCGGCTCGTCCCTCTATCTAAGTTGTAGGTATAACTCCAGCTGACTGCCTGGTTGGCCCTGGCTTGCTTCTTAAATGCCCTGGGCGATATCTGTCACTCAAGGCATTCTCCGGCGGAGAAGATAGACCCTATTTCTACCACCATTTTTGACCGTTCGTGGATATTCTCTTTTCGAGTTTGACCCGCATTCCTGGATGAATCGTGATTGTTTCTGGGCTGCTTCCCTTTCCCTACTCTTTTCCCGTTCGCTTTCGATCTGTCTCTTTTGTTACTTTAAACGAGGGGGTTCCCTTTCTTGTCGATATGTTGGCACGACCTCAGAGCCACGCGAAAGGTACACACAAGTCTTTAACATGGCCCTCGAACACCCTTCCAGATATGCCAGGAGTGAACAGAAAGATGCCCCACCCCGATCTTCTCCTAATGTTTCACGCACTTTTAATGACAGTTTATGACTCAACGACGACTCGTGTACCACTACCGCCTCGCCAGCATAGGCAGGTCTCACCGAAATGTGAGTGGCCTCGCTGGTGTACTCTAACATTATGCCCCCGCCCCTCGGGTGGGCTCATAGCTGCGTGGGAGGCGCCGTCCACAATTAAATAAAAAAACCCACAGTAAGGCTGGCTCAAATGTCCCCATTAAATGAATTGTTTGCACTTAGGAGATTTTGTCAACCAAGTATTCCGTTCCTTAGTGACCCCCTTCCCCACTGGAACAAATTTACGGTTTGAAAGTTATTTACTGTGTCCATCAGTAACTCGCGTAACTCCCTGTTGTCGGCAGTGCAAGGCGACTTCCACCTCTCTTCTTAGGTTCGGGCTGTCGATGCATGACTCCCTGACCCTTACGCCCCGAGGCGGTTTTTTTTGCTGCCCTCCAATGTTGGGAGTACAGGCCCAGTCCTCGCAGAGTCCTCAACTGTTTTTCTCATCCGCCTTGTACCCTTCTCTAAAGTATTTTTTCAGTCCCACAGGGGTCAGCAACCATTATAATGTTGGTGTGCCTCGACTACGGTCCCATTGTCACCCACCTTAATCCTCTGCCCCTTTATTTCAGTGGGCAGCGCGCCTCCGTCTCCTTTTGTCCTTACCCCTGTCCATGCCCCAATTGGTAAGCATGCCGTGACATTTGTTTCCTCGTTGCCGCCAGATAAAACCGTATAGGTTAGTTTTGGGAACTAATGGTCATTCTTTTCTTCTGTACAATGTCTTGTGACTTTGCACACATGTATGATCCAGGGTCAGCCCGATCACCCGTGTCCCCAAGTAATCCTCCCCTTTAGCACATGTTACAGCCTTCCTCCCTTATTCAGAAGCACTGACGACAAGGATTGTCCAGAATCCACCCCGTTTCGCAAACACCGGCCCGGTCGTGTTTCGCCCGTTTTTCCATAAAAAAAGGAAGCTATCATGCCATGCTTCGCGGTTGAGGGGGGGAATTCCCATGTTGTAATCCCACTGTATCCCCCCTCCGCTCGTAGCTCACCCATTTTTTTTTTCCCCGCATCACACCCCAGCCTTTACGTGTGCAGTCAGATGGCGATCATTCGGAATGCATTCGCACAGTTGCGTGTTTTTCCAAACTCTGTGTTCGATAGGAAATACAACGGTGATCCTCGGCGTCCTAATTTCATATTCCATCCTCGTCCCCCCGATCCTCTCTCCCCCTGCCTCAGGGTCGACCAGGTAATGAAATGGTACGATGCATCTTGATTTCTTACTTGCTTCGACAGCACAGCGAATCTCCCGCATCGATCCCAACTAGCTCCATTACTTACGACCCTACCTATGTGAGGATTGGCCCCCCCCTTTTTTTGTCCCCTTATGCAAGTCCTCTACCCAAGTCTCGGACGAGACCCCAGTCTTGGCTTTCTCCGGTCATTATGTGAGCCCCTTTTGGTTTGAAGCCCCAAGGGCTACAGATGGTTTCATGTTTGCGGACTGTGACACACTCTCGTGGGATTCTTCAACCACAAATTTTTGGGTGAACTTTTGTTGAAAGTTTGCCCCGTTATCCCCCTACACATCGTAACTATAAAGTATGAATCCGAGGTTAGGTGTCCATGTTCCCTTTTCTGTCCCCTTTCAAAACACGCCAACACCCACGGATTGCGCGTTCAGTTATTCTTTGTATTGTATCCGAAGAGGATTGTTGGTCCTTGAACGACGTGACGCTCTTTCCTGGTGCGATGGCCTACCTTGAAACTTCGGGTTGGATAGTTGGATTCGTATTTTTACGAACCGCTGCCTTTGTTGGCCCTCAGTTTGTGTGTTTTTGAAGGAATCGGATGACCCCCGTCCCCCCGTCTCCAAGTCATTCGTGACGGGTGTTTTGTCCACTCTCGCTCGTTGTATAGTTGAAGAAAGAGCACACTCCCGTGGCGGATCGCCCTTTCATGCGTTTTTTTTGATTTTCGTTTTCTTTTTTCACCGGACAGAACTATCACAAAACCCGTCCCCCTCGAGGCGCACTTTGCCTCCACCCACTTTTTAACCATAGCTGCCCCCTGCCATTCTTCCGTCTAGAACACCAGATGCTCGTCGGGTGTTCTGGTGTTAGGTGTCCCTCTCGAGGGCCGCGCCTTGCTGAAGCCGCTGCGATACGCCCAGTCTTTTCATTACCAGACTTTCTTTAAATTTGGTTTAAATACAAAAAATCAGTTGAACAAGCCGCTTCCGCCCACCAGAATTCGTCCCGTTGTTCCTCCGGAGCGTTTTACTACCACGACGTCCGTTTCGTTGCATTTTTTTCTTCCCGGGTATCCAAAGTAAAGTCATGCGTTGGCACAGCCCGCCCACCCCAGTCGATCCCAGTCCAGAGATTTGATGCAACAGCCGGGGTAGAGGAGACATCTCCTGAAAATTCCTCGGCCAACTTCGAGGGACGATAGGTCACATTTTCGTCTTTTTCCCCTCCTGTATAATATTGAGTATAGCCAGCTTGCCGAGGCTCTAGTGCTCGTCCCGCGAGGTTGGTTAGAAAGGTCTCTTTACGTATGATAGATGTTTCTACGCGATTTGGTAATGCGTTTTCATCTGCTTGAGTGTTGTCATTGCGATGTTTCACTCGTAGCCCCACAAGCAATCCTCCCGGACTCGGCCTATGGCAGCTCAAACTTTTTTTTGGCAACCGAACATCCTTCTGCGGAACAAGCTTCACTCTCGCCTGCAGTTGAAGCCCTTACAACTTGTTTTTTGGTTATCGTCGTTCCCCGCACTTTTGGCTTGACCTTTTTGTTCGAAGTGGCGCGCGAGGTATACCTGTTTCAGGATCCTCGAGAGTTTCCCACCCGCTCCCTTTCCCCCCGCCCATCTTTAATTATCTCGTACTTCTAGGACTCAAACTTCTGCGCCGCTTCTGTCCTTCAAGTGCCGTTTTGTGGTTTCATCGATGCGGTTCTGGCCCTTGTGTGAGTGCTTTTCCGGCGGACCGAGGACAGAGAACTTGCGAATCGCCGATAAAGTACCGTAGTGAAAGGTATGTCACCCTTCCCGATGTATAGTGTCCACCCCAATTAGTTGGCCCGCTCTTTTTTTTTTTTTTTTGTAGACTTCCTTGATGATGATTTTAGTGTTCTGCACGAGTCCAACACCGGTCTGTCGAAAAAATAAAGAGAAGCATCCCGCCGCCCCCCCGCCCCAAACGCTACCCCATTTTTTGACCACCCACGTAATTTTCCCTCCACTCGCCTGGACACTGGTCCTTTGGTGCTGAAGAACGCTCGTGACATTCCTCCGATTAACCCTTCCACCCCGCCTCATCTTCCCAATTCTGTCACATACCCCGCCCCAGTTGCAACCTATTGGCCGCTTACACCTCGTGTGTTCTTTTCCAGTCACCCTTTCCTAACCTCGGCCTCCCCCCCGCCCCGTGTTCAACTTCATGTATGTCACCCATCAGTAGAGTTGGGACACCCCCCCAAAAGGACCCCGCCCGCGGATCATTAATTCCTTTCCCGCTGTGCTTTCTACGTCAAAACTGTTTCTTGCGTAATTACCTTACCTTCGACTTGGAATTGTCGATTTCCTTATAAATTCACGTGGCGCCTGGCTTTCCCTTGCGGTTTTTAATCGGTAACATGCATGAGTCTTTGCCGAAACCCATGAAGGGATGCTTTTTTTTCGGTTCCCCTTCGGCTGGAGCCCCAACGACGGCGGTTCTTTCAGATCAAAGCGTCAGCGACTGTTGCATGACATTAATCGACGCAAGAGAATCAAGGTCGTTCTTTGTCCACCTTTGTTTTCGGTGGTTTGGTAAGCCCTGTCTAGAAAATTACTAGTAGAGTTGCGACCCATCACTCGGAATATTCTTTTGCCATTTATTGGTCGGTCGATGAGCTCACCGTTTAGATTGATATTGATATTATCTATAGTTGCAAGTATATTGCGCGAATAGGTCGATGGACTCTTTCCCTTGGACTGTTACAGACTGGGCCATGGATTGTTCATGGGCAAGAAATTCCCTTCCATCGGACTATCAGTGGTTGCGTGCTGCCGGATTCCGATTACCCCTCTAGGGCCCGTCTGGTACGAGACTGAACTATGGTGCATAATCTTTCTCCTGTGTGTGAAGGATTTTCCGGCTGGGTCGTGTCATCACTTATTGGATGGAATCTCATGGATGGGGGTGCTGGGTTTGGTATACATAGTGTAGCCTACCGATTTCTCCGTCCACATTGACCCCACGCTCCTCCTTGTGATAGACAGCGTCGCAGGCATAATAGATGGCTTACGTACCTTGATTATCTTGGCAAACTTGGGCCTTTGTCTCATTGGGAGAGCCCACTGTGTGTGGCGATGTTCCTTCGCCTGAGGCCACGGTACTCTGTCTTGTGTACATTTGAACCTCAGTTGCCTAGGGACAATGTGACCTTTTAGGACTGGATCACTGACATGCCCTGGTGTGTCCTGACGGATTAGCTACTACGTCGTGTACCCACCACCAAGTGAGTGTTCTATCTATAATTGTGACGCTTCTATTTTTTGCCCCCTTTCCCCCATGCCGGTTTTTCAAATCTTAGTTAATAGGATTTGATACTTCTTTTCGTTCAGCCCGGCGAGCCCCCTTTAATACGGATCTGTTTTACCTACTAACTTGCACGCATCACCCCCGGATCCTGTTACTTACACACCCCCGAATCCCTGTTCGCCTGATTGAGGGTAATTACCTCTGTTGTTTTTACACACATGCAAACCAAAACAGAAGTGTGGATTTGTCACCGACCAGACTTAATGCAGTCTTCCCCGTCATGTTTGCAGCCCAGAAGTAATTTTTGGACGATGGTTCGGCCACTGTCGATGTCCCGGGTGTCGCGCAGTTTCGCTCCCGGTTAGGCCCCCCCCCCCCCCTCGTTGGTTTTTTTTTTTTCCTTGCCTTTGTCCCCCTTGGTACGCTCGTCGGTCCGTTTGATGCCGCCCTAGAGGAGTCGCACACTTCGGAGTTGCATTGGTCCCATCATTAAGCTCTCTTGCCACGGTTTTTTGGTTTAAGTTTTGTTGTGGGGGTGGTACTATGGGTTTGTGGGTGTTCCCCACCCATTAGCGCCTGTCCTACGGTTGATCTTGGGCCATTTCCCGTTATATTGCTCGTCTTCCTAGGCTCTCAGTCGTTTCCGTCACGAACCCTTCGCCCCTTTCCCTGCGGCCGCGCTAATTCCCCCGCCTCACTCCCTTTTCTTTCCGAAGTTAATTAAACATTCACGTAGGGACTCTCGGTATCTTTTATCCCCCCCACGACCTTTTTGTCCTCCTCCCTGAAGTGAGATCCTTGTTTTTGGGTGGTGGGCCCCTCCTGGCTTGTATTGCAATACGGATCTCTCGCAGGCTTGATAATGTCCCTTATTCTATCTCCTTCCCTTCCCCCTAACGATGTGCTCCCATTCAGCGCGGAGTTAGCCCGCGATTATTAGCCCTCCGGAAGATTTGTCAGCGTATTTCATTATAGTCGCAGGTCGACCCAGCGGTTCTTTCTTGTCAGTGCCGGAGAAAGTCGCGGGAGTTCTGCTTATATTCCTTCTCTTATGTGCTCTGAACCGATGGAAAGAATGTCTCAGATTTTATGTGCGGCCGTCACTCATCCCCTCCACTTAACAGTGTTTTGAACCTCACGAGCCATTCACGAATCCTAATAGTTCCGGAGCAAGCTGTCTTTTTTTCCCGTGCGGCTTTCCATTTTGGGGTAAAAACCACCCCCCCACTCCCTGTCTTTACTCACTTTCAAAGAACATTGATGGAGGGAGTCTGGTCCGTTTTCCGTTTCTACTTTCTGGTGAAGCTCGGAATGGATTGCATGGTCTAATCAGCATGGTGTTAGAATTTTAATCCCACTCAAGGCTCTGGCCCCTTTGCCATTTCGAGACGTCTCTTTTTCTTACTATATTTTCCTCATCTCGTTTTTTTTTATCTGACCTCTAGTAAAACCCCTTCCTTCCCCCATGTTACCAGCTCCTCTTCATACGTTCGCACCCCCGAATTGCGTACCCACACTGGCACTTCATTGAGTCCGCTCACCCACAAATTTCTTCCCTCCCCCGCCTACCCCCGGTTGAAAGACTTCACTCGCGTTGTTCATTTCTTTGTGAGTGCGGAGTTTCACTGACTCCACTTGGTGGATTGGTCCAAGGGAAAAATTCCCTTGCCCCTCCCGCCATGTCCCAGGATTCGGATGGGCTATTTTCAGGCTCTTGGAGGTTACAAAATCATTTCCATGCCCCTCGGAGGGCCAGTTCCGTTTCACCCTGACCACATGTTTTTGGCTTCAATTCTTCCACGGTTATAGGGAACTTAGCAGGAATTTGACATTCGTTGGACACTTATCATCTATATGCCCCTTCCCCTCTCACTTCCTCTGTTCCTGTTTCGATCGCAATCTGTCCACTGCTATCGCAGTATCCTTTGTCAACTACGCGCTACTCTTTTGTTCACCCTCCTTTTCTAAGATGGCTTTTTTGTTAGAGTCACTTAACTGTGTCCGTCCACCTCTCCCCGATCTAACTTCCTGAAGTACGCCCCTCCACTTTATCTTTCGTCGATACGACCCGCGGGCTGCTCGTCGTTATCGTCACGTCCGTACTCATCGTCCGTGAGGAGCTTCTCAATCGCACGCCCAAGATTTTAGTTCGGTCTTGCGGCCCCAATACTCCTCTCGTGACAAGACGCTTCCGCCGTAGGGAAATGGCCTGTCAATTAGGCTCTTTGTGGTTACTGTGAAAACAGACCGGGCCTTTTCATGCTACTGACACACCCCTCCGATTTAATCTACGAAGGCCTTGCCCGCACACTTAGTCCTATATGCACGGACGGGTCAGCCCTCCTGTCCCTTTTTTACGACCTGTGATAAAATTTTTTACTCTCCGGGACCTCCTGCTTTGCCCAGAACTTTTTCCCCCCCCCCGCTTGGCATGTTCAATACTTGCGATCCCCCTCTACCTTACCCAACACAGCCCCCCAAAAACGTCTTACTTCGTGTTCGTTTTTCTTAACCAAAATCGTATAAAACAAAGTGCGTTCGCAATTTGACCTACCCCCATAGATCGACGGCTTTCTCCTTTCGGTCCGTCTGTGGAGCGTCGGGTTGACTCGCGCGTGGGTTTCCCGTCTTTAAATCTATCCACGAGTCCTCTGTTTTTTTTTCCAATCCCTTTCAATCAAGCGTTTCTTACCGCCCGCCCTTTCTGCCTCCCCCCCCCACTGGCCGGGGGAGATCCTCGCCCAGATGCTACACCCATTTCCGTCCCCAGCAAGGTGGCGCAAGATGCCCGCACCGAATTCGTCCCCCTCAGCTAAAATTTTGCCTGACTTTCCCCCACCAGCTTGCCGCCAGTGGCAATGACCAGTCATCTCGTGTGACTATTTTCATTACCGCCACATCCAGTTTGATGCCGGAGAAGGTAGCAACCGCCAGGAAACAATTCCTTTGCCTTCTGTCTCCTCCTTGTGTCTGCGTGCATCTTCTGATATGAGCTCATAGGATGAATGGCAGGGTACACGGCGTCCGCAAACCGATTCCTCCCCAGATCTGTCCAGCCATAGAGGAGTGTTGTTTCCCCGGAGCAGAGCAACCCCCGTCGACTACCAAAGAATCCAAACCCAAAACCACCCTCCCTCCCCCCCCACCGGTAGGCATGTGGTATGTCCCACCAAGGGCGAGCAAGGACAGGGTACCCCTGAGTTTCCGGCGTCAGGATGGCCAACCGCCTCGTCAGAACCGAATTAGAAGGGCGTCCTCCATCCAGCTATTCCTACTCCATCGGGTTTTGATTACATGCTAACTCATGCGCGGCTAGCTTTTTTCCGACCTGTTGACCAGCTGTCCCCGCCTACGACACATTTGGGCGCTGACTGTTTTCGTTCCCGCTTACATCCGTTGATCTCGTCAACCGACCCTCTCCCTCCAGCTACGCGTGGGCAGCGCCTCTGTGATCGTGAATCTCTTTCGTACACCTCTCCCCTTTCCCTTCGCCCTCCTTCGTGAATTAGAATTATTTGTTTACCCCCGACGACCTTCCCACCCTCTCAGTTCGCCGCTTCCGTCGACATCCCACTCTTAAAGGTCATGAATTTTGTGCCCATTGTCATTTTGAAGCAGAAATACGGGGTTCTGCAGGACGTCCTTGCGTTTTTTGCGTTGCTTGGGTGAGTGGTCCACCCCTTTTTCTCTCTGGATTCCCCCATTTTGTGTGATCGGGTTTTGTCGAAGTGACCGAAACATCGTTCTCCATCCCTTTTTCCCTGAGTTGTGTGGGGAAAATTCACCTTCGTTGTGCCTTTTCGATCTTGAGGTGTCCGCATCGTTTTCGTCTCGAACTTTTTCGGGCTGGTAGGCATGATACCCACTGATTGGTACCGGGTATTTTTGGAGCCATTGTCTTCTCCCTCTTTCAGGGTTGCGGACCTCGTTGGTCAGTGTCGGTAACACCAGCACATCACCTGGAACGTCCCTTCCCCCCTCCTACCCCGGTTGGTAGACTCTTCCTCTCGTTGAGGTTTTGCCACACTAAGTCTTCTTTTGACTAGTTACTCTGGTTGCTGTCTACGCCCGATAAATGCCCGTTTTCCCAAAAAGGCCCCATCGCGAGGCTTCCTTTCCCCCTTTCTCCCCTCCATTACAAGACGGAACACTCGCCGATTCATGCGTTCCCCTCACCTCCGACCTTCTGACTTCTGTGCGACTCCAACTTTCTTCACGAGGACGACCCAACATTTAGAGACGACCCCAGGTCTTCCAGCCACGGTATTTTTGATGTTTCCCAGTCGCCACCCCAACTCCCTGGAACGTCTCGTCGGCCGCAATCTATTCGTGTTTTCGCAAAGAAGGCATTCTCCAAACAATTTTTTAATTCCCTTCTGGTTGGGTGTCTCGGGGTTTTTGAGCTCTCCCGCCTCCGTCGTGCTACGCATTACTCGCAGATGTCTCGCACCCGGTAACCCCTGACTGCCCGTCCGCGGCCCAAACTTCGGGGTGTCCCGCATTAGTTACATATCTCCCCCCCTTTTGTTGTGTTCTAGATGATGGAGATCTTTTGTTTTTTTTTTTTTTGTTATGTCAAGAGTTTGGCGCAGATCACGGGGCTTTCGTGGAGATGTCTCCCCATCTTCCTTTCTGCTGATCTTGGCCAACCCCCCCCCGCGACGCCGATTACTCAATTCCCCCAGACCCCGGCTCGAGGACCTAAATCAATGCTTCCCGCTTCTTTCCCCGGAAAGGCTGGAACAAGCTGCGAATAGATTTGAGGCTTTTTCTTCTGTGACTTTTGGTTACGACGGTTTAATCACCCACCTGTCTTCTGACTTGAGGATAATTGCAGCGTGTCGATGTGGCGTGGTTTCGGCCTCACGTGGTTTAAACGTCATTCTAACTCTCCACCCCTGCAACGAGGGGACCCTAGGAGTTTCTAGGATTTGAATCTATCGGTTGTTTGACATTTTTTGATCACAAACTTGTCTCTGGCTACACCTTCAGCATACCGACAGTTCGGCTCGCGTTCGGAGTAGTATGCATCCCCTCTCGGTCTTTTCCCTCCCCCTTCACATCCCTGGAGAATTCGACCTCTCGCAAGATTAGTGTTCACAACACGATGCACTGTGTCTGTCAAACCCCCACCCGATGTTTTTTCTCCCACAGTGCTTCCCAATCGGAGGGGTGATCTGCACTATACGGTTCCACCCCACACCAGGTCATCCTTTTACGCCCACCTCCAATAAAAAACTAGCCGCACCCACAACCCCAACATACGTATACCCCAGTCCTCCCTTTTTTCTCTCGCTCGCACTGGATGCCGCCAGTGCCGTGGCTAGACTATGCCACCTCCCCCCCCCATTCCCAGATCGAACCCGTGCACTTCCTTTCTTGGCCACCTCCCCGGAGTCAGCCCACCACTTTCTTTCCCTCCAATATATTTGCCTTTCCATAAGGTTTCACTTTCGACAACAACACCGACCAACGCCGTGGGACCCGCTCCCCCCGTTTAAGTGAAACCAACCCACCAACTCCCCAAAAGACCAGGCCCCCCATGTACAATTCCCTTAAACGACACCAAACGTACACTCCTTTTCGCATGTAAGCACGAAAGTAGTACGTTTCCCGTATTGATATGAAAGTCATTGGGAATTCCCCCTGTCCCAGTTCACCAGACTCTCTCTTTACGAAGTCAATCCTGTCGAACGCCCCCCCTTGAGGTTCTAGTTTCATGGGGGCGGAGCATTGTCACGTCGCATTCAATGCCCTCGCCGTCCTGGCAATGACCTTCATGCAGGGAGGTGTTGTTTGAATACTGATCGGGTTGCCTTTAAGAGCATTTCATCAAAACTTGTTTGCTAACCCACATGCTCCTACCCTTCCCACATTGTGCCAGTGTCTTCAGGGCCCCTTAGCTGAGTGCAATCAGTGGCTGCCTGCTCCTTTGAAAGAGTACATAGATGGTCTGCCCCCCCCCTTTGTTCCCTGGCGGTTTCCTAGTCTAAAGACTGACGTCTTTATTCTGACACTACCCCATGTCCACCCCTCTCTCTAAGCATGGGTTGCCCTCCTTGGTCCCCCCCTTTTTTTCCTCGACGAGCGCTGATCCTGAATAATTGGTTAACTTCATTTGCATTTGCGACGTATTCGGCTGTGTAACACGGATTTTTCCATCTTCTTCTGACACGTCACCTTGCGACTGACTGGGCAGAGAATTTGGGTGAACTTTTTATTTTAGCCACATGGGAATGAATTCAATAGCCCCTCACGAATTTCTCCCCCTTCCCGGCCTTCCCCGATACTGAGAAATTTGATGGAGGTTTTTCTCTGTTGGCACTTGACCCCCCTCGTCAGGGGCCATTTTCTAGATAAATTGTTTCTGGATGACCAAGGTGGGAGTCCTCTCGCCGCGGCGGCACCTCTGGGCCTAAATTTTATTCATTGTGCCTCCTCAGCCACCTCTTTTTTTGAAAGACATTTTTGGATCTTTTCCCCCTTTTATATCCCCGGACAGTGTCAGTTCCCCTTTGCTCCATTCGCCTTTCCTTTCCCGCGTCTAGGCCCAATCTTCGGCGCTTTGCTTTTCGTTAAGGCATCTCCTCCTCTCTCCTACTCCTTCAAGCATCACCCCGTCTTCTCTATCAACTCCCCCCTCTTTCCACCCGATAATTTGTTGCTAAATTACTGTAAAACACCTTCCATTCCACACCTTGACGTGTTTTCATCATTACACTCAAGGGTCCCTTCCCTGAGGTCCATTATTTCACACTTTTTCCTTTTACGTAGGTGCTGACTTGAACTTTATGCCGAGTCGCTTGGCGGCCCTTTCGCTACCCTCACCATTCGCCTTTTTTGCCTCGCTGGAGTCTTCACGTCCAACGTGTCGCCTTGACGTCGTAGCTATGCACTTACCTGGAGGTCAATTTGTGGCATTAAAAGCTTGGCCCCTGTTTTTTCCCAAGGCGGACCCTTGACAATCCTGTTTTTGTTTCTTGTTTACCCCCCCCTCCCTCTTATTGTTCTGGGAGTCGCGTTATTGCACGAGACACTTTTGAACAGATCGACCTCACGAACCCCTTTCGCTTTTCTGGTCGATCCGGAGAATTAATCAAGATTGTTCCCTCTTTTCCAACCTTGCAGAAACACTTTATACGTCCCAAGCGGGCCGGTATCGACAACCCCATGCCATGCCGGTGACCTCTTCAGGGAAGTTATCTTATCTGACCCAAAACAAAACAGCCTGTTCTATTTTATCCTTCAATGCTTTAATCTGCCCCTAACCCGGCAGCTGTCACATTTTTGAGGTTACCTCGAAGGCGCTTATATGTAGCCCAGTCCTCTCCTCAGATCTCATAACCCCGGAAGTTTTAACTAGGAACTTGGTTTACGCCTTCTGCAAAGTCGCGGTCCCTTGCTTAGGCAACACTTTTTATATTTCGACCCCGCTCATCATGCCCATTTTTTTTTTTTTTCCTTTTTGTTGTCTTCCCTTCCCCAACCTGGGTTTTTTCCCCCATCCTATCCGCACAATAACCCTACTGCCATCCCACGCTCTGCAGCTTTGCAGCTTTTTAACTGGCTCTTGTCCCCCCCCTCTCCCCCTTTTGTTTACACCTACTTACCCCCCTCCAAATAGCGCGTTTATTTTTTCCTCCCGCACGTGTTTTTCGTTCCATTCCTTTTGTGCAGTGACACTCGTGTCGCTTATAATCTACCTCCCAACTTTGTCGGTGATGATGACATCCCCCCCTTGTACTTACCTGCTTTTTTTTCGCATGTTCGAGCCGAAGTTTTCCTTCTGTGAACCTGATTGTTCACCTTTCTCATCTCTCTCTTTTCACTGCTCTGAGTGCTGCGAGCTGACTTTCATCTTACCCCAGAGTCCTTATACCCGAATGCCACGGGTCCCTTCCGCTCCCTACTTCCTCTCCAATTTTAGCCCATGGCATCCCATGCCCATCACTCAGCGCCCCCTGTAGAAATTGACGGCGCGCCTCCCTTTCCACCTTCGACAGTTTCGGAGAGTGAGGACCGTTTTCCGTCGACTTGGTGGACGTGCTTGGACCCGCACTGACCGCTTACTTTTATCTCCCCGGCTGGTTCGGTTATTTCCGGTATGGGTGTTTCAAACTCCAGTGGGACCCCTTCATTTTTACTCTCTTCGGCTCCCATCGTGTCCGACCTTCCTCCACCTCCTTCTCCCTTCATTTCCTGCTGTTTTGTTCTGCACGCGTCCCCCGTCTGTCAATTGCCCGATATCAAATGATACGCTGTCTTTTATATTCCCCCCCCCGGAAACCTCCCTATTGGGCATATTCCTTTCCCCGATCATGAATGCTATGCTCTTTCGTTCTCATTTGGCCGCCCCCACCGTGATTCGTTGGTCAACTCCGCGTTTTTACCTGGGTTACCTTCCCTTTTATCTTCGATTAAATGCATGGCTACTACTCCGCCCCCACTTTACGCACTGGCGATCATATTCTTTTCCCGTATTCCCTGCGTTTCGATTTCAAAAAGGTAGTTGCTAAAACCCCTCACCGCCCCTGTCTGCTCCCTGTCTGGACTTTTCTATTTTCCCAGCATTTCCCTACGTTAGTTAACGTCTATGTAATTGTTTACTCTTATTCCCTGCTTCCCCCTTGTTCCGTTCGTGTAGATTTCCCTGTCAACCCATCTAGCAGCTACTTCAACGACGATACCCCCAAAAGCTTCTAGGGTAAATGGCCCATCGAACACATTCCCATTCCCCCTGACCCTTCATGGACGATGTTAGAACTTGGCCCCCCCAACCCTACTAGTGTGTACATACCATTTCATCTCCCGATTTCTTTTCCTCACGCTCACACACATCCAGCACAGTTACCCCCGACGTTTTGCCGTAAAGACGTCCCACTCCCTGCACCCGACACCTAGCGGTGTCCATCACGGGAGCTGATAACGGTCCTCCCCTTCGACTGATCTCTCATCCTCGCCAGACACAATTTCTCTCCTCACCCAAATCCAAGGAGTATAGGTTTCATCCCCTTCCCCGTGACCTAACTTCGAACTCAACCACAAAAACGCTGCCGACTTGTATAATTTGTCCTCGTTCATCACCAATATCGTTTTGGGTATCCAGCCTCGCATTCGCCGGTGTATGCTTTCAAAGGCGAGTAGGCGCTCGATGATTTCCTTCGTTCCCGATGTCTCGCCCCCGGAAAGCAACGCCGAACGCTTCCTGGGTTTTTTCCCTTTTGTAAAAGCGCGTCGGGACTTACTCCCCCGACGTCCCGTAGAACAATACTTTTTTTTTTAGTACGGGAGATCAAGATCGTTAGTCTAACCACTCCCCCCCTCCCAAAACATTCCCGGTCATTTGCCCTGGTGGCTGCTCCCGGTTGCAAAATTGCCCTTCCGTCCCACTTATCTAGGAAGACGCGGACTCGGTCCAAACCCTTTTGCCCCTACGCTGGCTGTGATTTTTCCAATTGGACGAAGCATGCTACCGTCCATCCTTGTGTGCCCGTTCCAGCTCGTTTCCCACTCTAGTCACTCACAAGGTCTAGTGGTTACATGCACGTTTGTTTGATATGAAGTCTTCGGTCGATGAACGGACACCAGTTTATCCCCTCTTTACCCCCCCAAATCCCACTTTAGAGTAACTATATTCAGGAATTCGCCCCCATTCCCACACGACCCCTGGAAACCCGCGGGCCCGCCCACGATCCACGCACACACATTTACCTTAGAGCGGCTTATCTTTACCGTCTCCACACCCCCAATTGCTTTCTGTAACCACACTGCGTTCGTTGAGGGGGGAAGGCTGCTCGGCAGCTCGTGCGCTTTTCCCTCGTATTAGTCGAAGTCCCCACCAGCGCCTCTTTTCCTGCCTTGAAATCATCGCACACAGCGACTTGTTGCAAAAGCTTTATAGACGGAACATTGTTGGGCTTTCCTGTTTATGCCCTCCTGACTCACACTCCCGTGGTAGACCGGCCCGCTCCCTGAAGGTCATTGCCATGTTCTGCTCTGAATTTGCGCTTCTTCTCTTTCCTGCTGAATTCTCACTTCCTCCGTTGTCCCTCGCTCCCTTCTCAAGAGAGGCTTTTTTGTTACCCCACCTGCAAGGTTGATCGTTCGTGACATTCTCCCTCGCCTTTTCCGCGTTCTTTTGTGAAAGGTAAGGGAAAGTTTTGAAGAGCGTAGTCCCTTGTGTCGTTGTCTGCGTTTTGCCCGTTTTTCTGATACACAATATTATTTTTATCTTTCAGGACACGTAGAGGTTGGTGGGGTTCAAGTTGGCTTTTTTTTAGCATCATTGAAGTTTCCATAAAGTTGCTTTCCTGGTGGGGGAAATGCCTGGCAGAGTTTCACGGGGTCGATCTGGAAGTCCGCAGAGGCGTGACCCCCCCGGCCGCCTGTTTGTTCTGCGAGGGCTGGCCCTTTTTTTTTTCATGTATTGTTGGGATTCTTCTTACTTAGAATCTTCGTTGGGAACTTCGTTTCCGCCGCAGAGGTCTGGATAATCAGGTTCTTTTAAAAACACCTCTATTCCTATCAGCTCTTGTCGTTAACCACTAGGTCTGTTCTTCTTTCCCCCCTTCACTCGCTTTACTTCCTCCCTTTTCCTTCAGCTCCCCCCCCTTACCGCCCCCCTCTTTTTTTTCCCGAGCCCTTGGCAGGTCCCCACCTAGTCAACCCCCTCGCCCCCTCATCCTGCTACTGTTCTTTTACAGTGTAACCTTTTACAGACACGTCCCACGCCCTGTTTTTGAGTTTTACAGGTTGATCCTATTCCCACGCCCTTTTTTGCGCCACCTGACCCAAATTTCCGTAGCCCGGTTGCTGGTTAACCGTCGTACCCACAAAACAATTGCCCTTGACGTCCCGCACAG
>Ga0179591_1352006_pt1 | contig 22727 bp, 24 predicted proteins | sample CZOMad2_1_08_16f_FD_182891 | JGI IMG/M metagenome (GOLD analysis project Ga0179591, IMG submission 182891) | Vadose zone soil fungal communities from Angelo Coast Range Reserve, California, USA - CZOMad2_1_08_16fungal (PacBio error correction) | ecosystem: Environmental > Terrestrial > Soil >... | reverse complement strand
TTCCTTTTTTGATTCTTCACTGTCCTTCCATAAGACTTTTCGTAGACCGAGAGCAGCATTTCTGCCTTCCGCGTCGTCTTCCTTCCTGGCCCTTTTTAGAGGACGAAATCCTCTGAGCCCCCTTTTCTTCTTCTTCTTGCCTCCGATCACATCATTATTTTTTGCATCTCTGGTACCCGCCTCACTAGATGTCCTCCAGACTTTCGTCCCTCGCCTCCGTGAAATTTCAGTATGTTAGCTTTCTACTCTCTTTCCACGAAGTATCAAATTCCGGGGCTCTACCGACCGACTACGGCCGTTTAAGAAGCGGACTCACTTCCCTTGCCTCCCCACCTTGAGCAATACAGTTTCCCCCCTTTTTCCAGTTCCTCTCCTCCTTACCATCCCAATCTAATTTAGGTTTACTAGGCTTGCGGCCTTTTTTTGATCTGCATCAGCAATACTCCCCACTTCTCTCTTTTCCCCCCTTTTTTCTTCGTCTGCTTTTGCCGTGCCGCCCTTCCTTGAAGAGTGAGACTCACGAACTTAGACCCCCCTTATTTACTTCCGTCCTCTTTTTAGCTAGTATCGGGGTTAGGTTGAATAGTTTTCCCTCTCTCCCTCCGTTCTATAGGTAGAGAAGACGCTTTTTCTGTTTTTTTCATCTTCCTGTAATGTTTTACTATCTCAAGTGATGTCAGCTGTAGAAGGAGTGATGCTGTTCTTCCTTCCCTCTCGATCTCTCATTTCCCTGATGCTACATTCTTTCAGGTCCCTTTTTCCCCCAAGAAGCCAGCGAGTTCGGCTTCAGTGAACGTATTTTCCCTTTCCTCCCCTTTATACTTCTCCTCCACGTAGATAACATTACACTCCCCCCCTCCTTGCTTCTCTCTTCCTTTGAAATGGGACTCTTTAACCCCACGTGTTTCTAGTTGTCTCCGTTCTTCTCCCTCGGCCTCTATTCGAGTTTCCTCCTCCTTCCAGCCTTTTTATCCCTCTTTTCTTAGCCCGGACTTTTACGCCTCTCTCCGGGATCTAGGCGGAGGACCTTTTCACCTTCTTCTCCTCATTCGTGTTGTTGATAGAGCCGGTTTTTTCACTACTCCCCCTTTGAGATCGGACCCGTAGTTCTCTTCCCTTGCCTTGGTAAGACAATTACCCCCAAAAGGTCCCAGTTCTCGCCCTCTACTCCTCCTGTCTAAATTTTCGATCTCCCCTTCTTTCCAGATAAACCACGTCTTGAAAAGGCCTTCAACGGCACCGTAGAAGATTTTGGGATCGACGTTCCTTCTTCTTTCAGCTCCCCTGTCTCCCTGAACATAATTTCCTTCCGAATCTCCCTCCTCTGTGTTTTTCCAGTCAATCAACTAGATGGAAAGAGGTAGTTTCCCTTCTCTTACGAAATCACCCTCTCTTCACCCCCCCAAGGTCGACAGCGCCATCCGATCTCCTCTCTCCCCCCCTTCAGTCTCTTCATTATTCTAGAACTCCCTTTCCCAGCGACCTTCCTTAGAGGGAACTTCTGTGAAGCCGCTAGAGATCCCTTTTCTTCGACGCAACCTACTTCGTGATAGTAGACCCATCCTGTTTTTATTCTCCCCCCCTCCCCTCCCTTTCCATTCTTACTTTTATTTCAAATACAAGGATTTTCATAACGCAGAGCCATGACCAACTCCCTCCCCTTTGATACCCCCTTCTTTTTTTTTTCAGAACTCAAAACGCCTTTTCCCCCCCCCCCCGTTGCCCTTCCTTTGACTTCTGCGAGGCCCTAAGAGGATTCTTTTCTCTTTTTTTGGCTTTTATTTCCTGAGTTTGCGGCACTCCTCTCCTTCTCCCTGCTTTTTCCCTCTTATTGCCTAGCGTTTTCTAAGAAGAGACACTTCCCTTCTCCCGGTTTCCTTGCTCGAGACGCTTCGCGCCGAATTCCTTTTTTTTTCCCTTCCCCTTCGTTCGTCTTATGTCCTAACAGTTCCTTTCTTGAAAAGGTACTTTCTGGATGGATCTAAGAATAGTTTGAGCCTTTCTCTTCTTCATCATTCTTCAAAGGGGTTCTCAGGGTGAGTCCTCTTTCCCTTTCCCCCAGGCCCTTCCGAGAGACTCCCCCGGAAGGAGTTCTCGAAGGACCTGCGATCTTATTCTTCTGCTCCTCTCTTTCCCCTTCCACCACTGAAATCCTCCCCTCATGCGGTTCTCCCCCTTTCCCCCCTCCCCCCTTCTTATTGTCTTCGTAATAGTGATCACTACCCGGAGCGTTCTCTTCCTCCTTTTGGGAATTTCCTCTAGAGACCCCACGTTTCCCCTACCATGTTTTTATCTGAGGCCGGACAGGCGAAAGTGTTTGGCTTTTTGTAGAGTATCTGTTCTTTTCCATCCCCTTTCTTTCTCCTCCCCTGCAGCCGAGCTCTTAGAGATAGCAGCCCCTCTTTTCTCAGCCTGGTGTTGATTTTCCCTTCCTGTCAGTGAAGCCCGTGGTTTTCCCCGACTCTCTTTCTAGTCCTTGACGTCCCCCTAGCGAACTTTCGACCCTCCCGAGGTTTTCTTTTATTTTTGAGTCTTTTTGAGCTCTATGTTTGATTTTAGGGGGTGAGAGGCTTTTCATCATCTTTCTCCTCCTTTTTTCCTATTATCCTTGAATTTTTTTTTCCGCTAGCCCTTCTTTCCCCCCCCCTATCCCCCCAGCGAGCAGATAGTGTTTTGGTAGCCACTCTTCAATAGAGACCCGATCGTCCTTTTTAATTATTCAGCTGAAATGATGCCTTCCCCTCTTTTCTTTTTCTTACTCACCCGTTGTCCTGGGAGAGTGTCGGAGGCTCTAAGTGCGATCTTCCGGTGTTCAAGCCGGCTCTCGTGTTTTATTCCCTCTTGTTCTCCTTCCTTTTAGTTAAGGTGTGGAACCTTTCCTTTTTCCTGGCCTCCTTCTTTGCCTTCGTCTTCTGTTTGGGAGAGAAGGTTGACCCTTTCTACGGATGGAAGCGTTTTGGTCGTTGCCCGTTGTTTCCCTAGTCTCGTCCTCTCTAAGGACCTTTCCCCCCCCTCCCCTCCCTAGGTGGCTTCTCCTTATGATACTCTAGTAGAAAACCGTTTCCCCTGGGTGGGGTTGTTGGTCGTTCCGTGAGGAGGGCAGGGTCCCTTAAGAAGTAACATTTCCTAACAGGTCTTTTCTCCTTCATTGTAGTCTTCCAGATCCCGTTAGATATGTTCGGTATAAGAATCACCTCCCCTCCTGCATCCCCATATAGAATGTTTCTTCTGTTTATACTCTTCCTCTACCCTGACCTCCCCCTTTTTAAGATATTACGGCCTCTCTAAGCTTTGTATTTTCATGGAAAGTTTTTCTCTTTTTCGTTCCCCCCTCCGGCCTCCCCTTCAGAGATTTTTCTCAACGACTGACCTTTTCCTCTTTTCGAACCTATATTTGATCTTTATCCCTCTGGGATCAAGTAGTTCGAAGTGCCTCGAACGCCCTTGATTTTTTGATCCCCTGGTGAGTGTCTGTGCATGATACGCAAAGACCTAGATGTTCCCCTTTTCCCTTCCCTCCTTCGGTTCGAAAGTATTGTGACGAAAGATTGCCCTTTCAAGCAAGGAAGAAGCCTGGAGATAGTGCGGGAACTATTCTTTCCTTCTCCACCTCCACTCCAGACCTTTTGGTTTCGACTTACGATGCCTCTCTCCCTTTTCTTAGAAACGTCATCGTCAGCATTTCGTGCTATACTTACCCGCCCAGAGAAGCACCGCTCTTTTTCCTGCTCGCTCTAGTCCCCTTTGCGAATTGAGTTCGATCTCCTATATCCTTCCTCCCCTTCCCCCCCCCCTTTTTGGTCTTCTTATCAAGTAGACCGGAGGAGAGAGTTGGCGACGTAAGTTTTTACAATAAGCGTGAAGTCGCTGTGGTTTGTTCCTTCGAGACAGACCTGTCCTTCATTCTTGGATGACAAGTATTGCGGACATTTCCCTCCCCTCTTCCTCTTTAGTCCCCTAGTCCTCTCTTTTTGCCCTCGCGCGAGAGTTAGGAGAGTTCAGAAGACGGGCAGTGGATTCTGCAGTGCGTGCCTCCCTTTCCCTTCTTATTCCCCCCTGACCTCCTTCTTCCCGCCGAAGGGCTGTCCCCTATTCATACTTTCCCCTTTGTCCTCTACCTGAAAGCTTTTTCAAGCTACATCTTGGAAAGTCGAGTAACCTTTCCCGGAGGAGAAGACCGATCTCCGTCTTCGGATGTATCGGAGTCCTTCTCTTCTTCCTAGAATCCCGAGGTGTGATCCCTCGGCCCATGACGTGCCTGATCGGGAGAGGAAGAGAGCCTATCAGTAGAGACGAGAATCCCCACTTTTCTCTCCCCCCCTGAACGCGTCTCGATTGGCTGGAATGCGAGTTTCCCCTATCCTTTTCCTTCTCCTTCTAGTCTAGGGGGAGTATCTTCTCAGCCACTTCCCGCACAACCTTTTGAGGAAATGTTTCTTTCCTTTTCCAGTTGACCTCCTCTCCTTCCCCAAACAAAATACCCCTTCATTTCAACCCGTTTTCCGAGGCGTAGCCCTCTCTGAGACTCCCTGTTTTTGGATTTCGTTGAAATAAGCGCACCGACTGAGAAAGTCTGTAATCCAATCCAGAGATGGAAAACAATTTCCCATCCCTCCCTTGAAGAATCTTCACCCCTCTGAAGAGCTTGCATCGGTCTCAGGAACAAGTTTTTGCTTTTTCCCCCTCCCCCTCTGGACTCGGCTTTAATTTTTAATGTTAGTTCTTCAAAATAGACCTCGTCGCTTGAACCACCCCTCCCTCCTCCCTCGCTCTTACTTTTTTTTTTTCCCATATACCTCTGGATACTCCCTCCTTCTTTCTTCTAAGTTGGTCCTCGTCCAAGAGATAGGTCCCAGTCTGCGAGGATCTGATAACTTCCTTTGATCTTTTCCAGCCCTCTGATCTCTTCCGCGGACCCTACTTTCCCCCTCTTGACAGTCCCCAGCCTTATGAAAGACCAGTAGAATGATATATGAAGAAACGGCTCAAACCTACCAGCAAATCGAGCTTCTCCTAGCCGCTTTCAGTGTAAGCAGTCGTTTTCCCCCCTTCTCTACTCTTTTTGAGATTCCCTTCCGCCCCCCAGTTCCCCTTAGTCTCTTTATTGAAAGGCCGAAGACTAACCTCGTCTCCGTCTCCTCGTTCTCGCAGCCAGGCTCATTCTAGTCTTTCTTCTCCCCCTGCAAACTTAGCCCTGACTTAAGGCCACGAAGCAATTTCGCCCATGACATGTTGAAAGATTTTTTTTTTCTCCTCTTTCTTTTCCCGTTGAGCGACTTCTGAGGTTCTCCCCCTCTTCCCTTCGATTCGTGCAGAAACGAGGTTACCAATTTTGTAGAGTTTATTTTTATTCCCAGTAGGCCACGAATCGTCTCTTTTTTCTTTGATCGGATGCCCCTCATTTCTACCGAAGGTGATTTTCCTATCAGATACGAAGTCAAGTCTTCCTCTGTAAAGGAATTTTCTTTCAGGCTGAATAACCATGTTGCGAGGAGAGTTCTCCTCCCCTGCCCCCCCCCAACTCCTATAAACAGCATATAACATTTAACGTTTAACCCCCCTTTCCCTTTTTACCCCCTCTCGCTACTTGACGAGAAGAAAGCTCCAATCCTTCGTATGAGGGGAGTTCGAATATAGAGCTTCTTCCCTTTCTAGTTCAACCCCGGGATAGATTATAAACCCTCCCCTACTTCCCTTTCCCTGCGTCTGTCAATCTCAGTTTTAAGACCCGCCGGCTACTCAGACCGGTCGAGCACGTTTCCCCCTCCTCTCCTACGACCTTTTGTGCGCCCCTATTCCCCCCCCTTCCCCCTGGTGAGTTATCCCGGTCTAGTCTTTTTGGTCGGATTTAGAAAAATGGATAAGTTCTCGTTTTTTTCCCTTTCTCTTAGTGTCTGTCCAGCCCCTTTTCGTAGAAGGGCAGTGCCCCGCGTGAGGTTTGCACCTTCCCTTCTCAAAATCAACCTTTTCCAGTAGTTTTGTAGTTATTGTCCAGAGCTTCTTCTAATCAGATTATTAGCCCTATCCCTCCTTTGTCATCGGTCCCTCGACTCATTTTTGATCTTTCTCAGAGTGCGACTTTATTTTTTTCGATCCTGATGTAATGCCCCCGAATTGCTTTTCGCTTTTGTACTCTCCCCGATCTTTCAAGAGACAGATTTGCTGATTCTTTTCCGTGGTTTCAGCCTCTCCCTCCCCTTCCATCTTTTTGACTCCTTTTGAACGTATGGAGAAGTCTGACTATCGTAGATCTTACCTACGTACCATCAGAAGACGGATTTCCCTCTCTCTTTTCCCCTTTCCCTGTTTTTCCCTGTCCTTGGATTGATTCTTTTGATTCTTCCAACGTCCTCCCCTCCCCCTCTTCCTCTTCCCCGCCTCCTTATCTTAGTCTCCGTAGCAAGGGTCATCTCCCGAAGATCGTCTTGCTCGAGAGTTCTATTCCCTTCTCTTTTTTTATAATAATTTTGTTGTAGACTCCTGCTCGAATTCCCCCCTTCCCCCTCTTACGACATTCTAGAGATCCCGGGGATATTGCGCCTCTCCGTCATAACGGAAATTTTTCTCTTAGTTCTTCTCACCTTTTTCCCTCTTTTTCCCCCCCTCCTCTGTTTTTCCCTGCCCCCTGTATGCCTCCGTCTTCTTTTCCTCCCTTTTTTTTCTTTCATTTTTTTAACAACCAGCGCCCTTCTTTCTCCCTACCTTCCATCCTGCCCAAGCTGCTTTGGCGTTTTTTGCGATTACATTCCGCACCCCCTCACTGAGGCAGTTTTTCTTGTTAATCTCGCTTCCTCCCCCCTAATAGACCTTTTACAGATTGACCGCGCTCCGATGTTCAAAAAGGATATTTCCTTCTCCCTCTGTCTCCATCTCGACCGGCCGACCTCGACTTTTTTTTCCTCTTTCAGACTTTCTGTTTTTTTTCAAGAACTCTAAGAGAACGACTTAGCAGGTCTCTTGCTTTCCTCACACTCCTTTCCCCCCCCCCCCTCCTTCGACCCCTAACGCCAGAATAGTTGAAACTTTGGGTACATTCAAGAGTATACCCCTTCCCACTCCTGACTTCTATGTTTGTGGGTTCCCTTCAAGACTTTCTCTCCCCCCCCATGTCTTGTTTCCAAGTCTGGCTTATAGGATAGGCCCCTTTGGACCTCCTTCTTTGGTCTGTCTTTCCCCTGAAGTTTCGGTTTTCGTCGGTAATTTTTTGTTTCCTTTCTTGTCCCCTCCTCCTGGACCGTTCCGGTCGTGTTCTAATCCAGAGACATTGATTGAAGGCCCGTACTCTTACGTCTCGATCGTGCTTTCTTATTTCTGCCTGTTAGCTCTCTCTAACAGCCGACCCAACCCTTCCTTTCTGGGTTCTCATTCATACTCCTTTTCTGGATCTGTATTTCTACTGGCCCTTTTCCCTTCTCTAGAGCGCGCTTGAAGTTTTGCGTCTCCGGTCCTTCAGGAACTTCCCGATTTAGACTCCTTCCCTTTTCTGAGGCTCCGTGTTTTTCCGCGAGAGGAGTCGGAGCGCGTTTGCCTCCGTAAAGATTTTTTCGCTTCTGGTCCTCCCCTTTCCCCCTGATAGAGATTCGTGTGACCCTCCTTCTTTCTCTTTCACTCTTCTTAGAAGTCCGTTGATCGTGAAATCAATCCCTCCTTTCTCGTCCCTGTTTTTTCTACCAAAAAATCTACCAGCTTTCCCCCCCTTCTGGCAATGGCGTTTCCGTGTTTGTGCGTAGTCAGGGAGCTCTTGGAGAGGCCTAACGTTCGTGGAGAACGACTAAGTTTCCTACTCTCGTCCTTCCCCTCCTTTCGCTACCTCTGCCGTCTATCCTCTTTGGGATATTCGTCGCGTCTATCTTTTCGAATAAGGTTTCCTCTATCTTCTCTCCGGAACCTTTTCTCTCTATCTTTCTCACCGCAACAGTTTTTCTCTAAGTCAGCGTTTTTTTCTTCTGCCCCCTCTCTCTATTTTTCTGTCCAGTAGGGGATTCTTTATAAGGATACGACGGAATTTTTCTATCTCGGAATCTTTCTGGACTCTTCCCCTTTTTCTCCGATCTCCTCCGAAAGATTTTTTCGTTTTTCCTCTGTCCTTTTCAGCTTTATCCGCGCATAAGGGGGCTGCCGATTTAGAGCGAACTTTTAAGATTCGAGAAAGAATTTTTCTTCTCTCCCCTCGAAGTCTTTGGACGTGGAGAATATATGACCTGACGGACCCTTTGTCCAGATCTTCTCGACGGGGATTATTTTAGATCAAGGCATACAGAGTAAATTCTTTATCCTCTTTCGGTTTTTCAACATTTTCCCTGTTTTCCTTCTCAGCGCTTTCCTTAATAGTGTTCACCGAGATAGGCCTTTAGGCTTCTTCGCTTTTTTTTTTCATTGTTGCTTTGTTTTTTTTCCTTTTGATAGAAGGCTTTTCAACCCCCAGACCTACCTTTTCTTCCTTCTCGACTAGAATACTCTTACTTTTCCAAAGGTTTCTAAGGCTTACGGTGGTTTCTTGGTAAGGCCGCGGTTGGACTTCTTTTCCCTTCTGACTTCCCTTAAGAACGGGTTTTTTTTTACTGAAAGTTTTCTTCTTTCCTCTCAGCCTACTTGACGTGAGGTTCGGAGTTGAGAGGTGCTCCCCATGATGACGCGCCCCTTCTTCCTACTTTTTTCTCTGATATAGGAGAGAACAAAGTCCTCCCTTTTCTCGGTCCTCTCCTCCCCCTAGCTTTTTTTCCACGAGGGTCGGGGTATTACACTGATTCGGGAGAGGATTTCTCGCGGAAATGGAGCTCGCCCTCTCCCTCGTTCTCTTCCCCTCGCTCAGTAGTTTACCACGAGAAGTTTATTGCTGGATCCCCTTTGTGAATCCCTTACCTTTTACCGAGATCCCTCTTTAAAGAGAAGGCTCGCAGACCATTCTCTCTTTTTAAGACTCCCGTTTCCTCTGACCAGTTTCACTTGGAGATATCCTCCTCCCCTAGCCCGCCAATCATCCGAGTTAGGGTATGTCTTATCTATCCCTCTTGCATGTTCAAGAGGTCTTTCAGGAGGAGACCCCTGACTTTTTACTACGTTCTGTCTTCCTCTCCACTTAGAAACCCCACTTGACATCCCCGTATTTTCCCCCTCTTCTTAGAACAAGAGCGCATCGCTTTTGGTTAGACCTCCTGATCCTATTTCTCCCAATATAAGGTGTTGTACTGTCGCAAGAATTTTCTACCCCCTCTCTCCTAGTCTTATTTGTCTACTTCTAGAGGCACTAGAGAGTCCAGTAGAGTGATAGTGTCTGGCTAGCAGAAACCCTTCCAGCTCAGTTCTTCCCGCTTGTCGCCCCCCCTTGATTTCCTTTTTCCAAGACTACAGCTGATAACCCATCTCCTCCCCCTTTTTGTTTTTCGCTAGTGCTCTCCCAGGGCTCCGAGATTCAAGTTTCATGCTTGCTTTTGCATCTTCCCCTTCTTCTCACCTTTACAGAGAATTGGAGCCGGAGAGGTTATCCTTTCCTCTTTTTCTCCCTTTTTCCGTCACCCTGAACTCCCATTTTTACTCAGCTAAGAGGTCTCTTGATGGTAACATTCCTTTCTCCCTTATTAGCCCTTTTTTAAGAGAGTTCTCCGAATTTTTTTTCGTCCCCCTTCCCTTCTGCTTCATAATCCTAAACTATCCCTCAGGTTGACAAACCATTTTCGCGCAGAGGCTATCTTTCCTCTGACCGGTCTTCCCTGAAGGCAGTCCCCAAGACTCGAAACCCCTGCGAGGTCCTTTCCCTTCTTGCCTGAGCGTAGGATTACGCATCGAAGAAGCGATAGTCTCTCCGTTTTTTTATCTCCCGAAGCCATCCGTAGTTATCCCCCCTAAAGTTACGGAAATGCCCTTGAAACTAGAAGGCCTAACCTCCAAAAAACCTGGCTTTCCCCGTTGCGACCCTAGTCCCCTTTTTCCAGCGCGAAACAGGGGTTCGGGAGTGTCTTAACTTCTCTCTCCTTACTCCCTTCTAAACGAGAGGAAAACCAAAGGAAAAGAAGTTCCAGACCTATTAAACCCAATATTAATCAGGATTCAAAGGTTCTCTTTTTCGGCACCCCCTGTGTCCCTACCTCTCTTCTCTCTTTACACATTGGATTCGCTCCCCCTCCCCCCCTGAGCAGAGTTCCGATCAACTTTATTATGCCGACGACCCCTACACACCAAGGTTCTTTTCTGCATACAGGCCCGTAGGGAGCGGCATCATGTTAGCTCTCCCTCCCTCTTTTTTACTCACCTCTGAGTTATTAAGACCCCATCGGTCGTTAGAGTCTTCGCTTTTTTTCTTTTTCCTCAGTTCCTCGGCCCCCCCCTCCCGCTTAAATCGGAAAGTCTCGTTCTCCCCTTCTCTCTGTCCGCCAAGCTCATCCACCCAGAAAAATCGAGATAGTAATACTCCAGATAGAAGGGCTTTTACTCCAGCGTTTCGCTAGACGAATCTCTTACGGTCTTAGACGCGCTTCGCAACCCAGTTCACTTTTACGAAAGTTTTTCCGCAGCTCTAGCCCGATTTGCCGTTCTCCCGCTTCTCTCTCTTAAGGGCAGCATCCTTTCCTTCTTACTCAAGAACGGAGTCCCTCTACCTTCTCCTCTCCAAGCCGAACGTTCTCCCTTTCCCCTCGGTTTTCCGGGTATTAGGCTGTCTTAACCCTGTTCGCGAGCCGGCTTTTTTTTGAGTCCAAGACCTCTTCGAGAGCCTGTCCTCCTCTGCGTTCTCAAGAGCGCAAACCCGTACCCTTTTTCGATGTCTATGAGTAAAGCGGGAATCTATTTATCGAGGTTTTCTGATCGTTCCCCCGACGCGTCCTCCGACCTCCCTCCCTCCGTCCTCCTGCCCCGTAAGAGTCTAGTATCCGTCCTTGCCGCCTATGAAGACCATTTTCCCTCGATGACCCGGATTGCGCGATTATCCCTTCAGACCAACCCCATATCATTAGTTCATATAAGAGCTTTTCCCTCCCTGGCCTTTTTCGAGATGTCAGTCTTCCCTTCACCCCTCCCTACCCTCTGCCCCCCCTTCAATTTCGGCGTTAGTACAGGGCCTACGATCTCTTTCCTTAAAAGTTTGCAAATTCATTTTTCTTTCTTCTCAACGTACGGCCTTGCGTCCAAGACGCGGACTTGACTTCCTACCCTCCATGAGAAATCAACAGCACTCCCTTCCGTCCTTCCTTCCTCGCTGTTGCCCATATTTAAGATCCGCCCTACTTTCTTGTCCCTCCCAGGTAACGTCTTGTTTTTCTTACTTCCCCTAAACTCATTATACAGTTTCCGTTGTAATGGATAGATGAAAAGGTGTAGGGTGACTCTATTCTTCAGTTCCCCCAGACCCCCGGACCTTTTTTTTTTCCCCACTAAGGTCTTCGTTAGAGGAATTAGAGTAGAGATTTCTTCCCCCTCTCCTTCTCTTTTGGAAACCCCCCCCAAAAGGAACCCTGGCGATCCTCTTCTATTTAAAGCGAACACGTGCATTTCTCTATTCTTTTTGCTGTACTCCCGTTAAGACTTTCTTTTTTCGCTTTATTTCTAGCCTTAGAGCCGATCCCGCGTCAGATCTGTTTTCCGGCGACTAATCTCACTCCCGGCAAGATCGCAAGAGGATGACTTGTCCTTCTTTTCCTCCTGGAATTCCGTGAAGAAGACGTCCATCAAAGCCGAAGGATGTCATCATTCCCTTTACCTGCTTCCCCTTTCCTTCTCCCAATGGATGTAGCTGCCTTTTTCTTCTCTCAACTTTTTTAGGATGGGCCGCCGACATGTTGCCTTTTTTCTTTCGATAGTTCAAGGATATCATTTTCAGTTTTTATCCTTCTTTATCTGATCTTTCTTCTCTCCCCCTAATCTTTTTTATCCTCCCTTTTTGTGAGGTTCTCTTCTTTCTCCTCCTCAGATAAACTCGATTCAGAGCTACTCCAGGGCCGGGCAGCGCCTTAATGACCTTCTTTCTTCTCCTCTGCAGTCTCCCGGTGAGACACTTCCCCATAAAGCTCCCACCCCTTTTTTCCTTCAACCTTCTTTAACCATTGATCCCCTCCAATTTTACGTCTTTTTTCTGACTTAGTGTCAGGAGCATTTCTCTCTCATTTCCAAGAAGCCCCTGCGTTGACCGTTTTCTTTTTCTCCCCCCTTCAACAAAGCAGTTAGAATCAGGTATATGACTTCCTTCCGTAAGAAATACCTCCCCTCCATCCTTGGTGCGCCACATCACGAGCTCCGCGAGCGAAAAGTACTGCCTATCCCCCTCTGGATCTTCTCAAGCTATCCGTCTGAATAATGCGCCTGAGTTTGTTGGAGATTTAGACGAGAGCTACCTACCCCGACCCCTCTTTTCCTCTACCTTTCTTAGAAGGTCCGTCTGTTGAGAAGTTAAGTGCGAACTTCCTGATTCCCTGTTATTCCCCGAGGCCCACCGGAGGGTTCCCCCTTCCCCCTCTCAGGTACAAAAAGTTCTCCGGTGCTTGGTCCCTTTTACCCATTCTGCTTTAAATAAATTTACTCTTCCCCAGCCAATTCGGAATGAGGTGGCCTAAGAGGCCCTTCCTTTCTTCTTTTTCTTTGGTTTGGCTTTTTTTTATGGACGTAGGGAGTCTCGAATCCCTTTTTTTTTTTGGTTAAATACTTCCTAGCTTTATCGGACACTGCCAATGCCCTTCAGATGTATCTCACGACTCCCCCATTAGAGACTAACTTTCTCCTTTCTTTTCTTTTGCCCCATTATATTTCCGACCACAGTTTCCGTTAGGTACGAGTAACGTATTCATGCCTTTCTTTTCTCTCTATTGGCCTTTTGCTGAGGTCCTGCCATCTAGCTCTTCCCCTTTTTTTTCCCTCATTGTTCACTCTCCAGGATTCCCACTGAAAGGTTGTTACCCGATGCTCGAGCCTCCTATTATCGACCCGCCTCTATGGGCTCCATGAAGGACTACTATCACTCCCTCGTCTAGTAAGCCCATCATCCTATACCCCTCTCCTCTGGAAGGTTCCTATCCGGACAAGTGCCTCTTTCAAAGTTTTTTTTCTTTTTACCCCCCCCTCTTCCTCTTTTCTCTCCCCCCTTCTTCCCACCCCCCTCGATCCCCTTCTTTCCCCCTCTTGAAGGCAGGAGAGGAGTTCGTGGGTAGAGAGCTGCGAGGGAGCCAGTTTTTTTTTCCCCTCCGATTGCTACCCCCCCCTTCCGTTTCTTATCCTCTTCTATCGAACCTTGAGCCGGTTTTAGTAGTTTGGGTATTAAATACGTTTGTCTCTCTTAGTATTGTCAGACGTTCCTTTTCGAAAGCCCGCCCCCCCCCCCCCCCCCTTCTTTTTATCCTTCTATATGAGGGTTTAGATTTTCGTTTGGGGATGCGTTTTCTCCCCCCCCCTTTCTTACGGCCCCTGATTCTTTACACGACGCAGATGACGAGGGCTTCCTTCCCCTTCCCTTCTGGCCGCTCTCTCTTGTCTTGGACTGCCCATCGTCTGGAGGAGCCCGCTCAGCGCCTAATTTGTTCCTTTCCTCGCTTATCTCCCGGACTTATTCTCTCCTACTCGTCGATACGGGTCCCTCTTGTAGGCCTACGCGCTGCGAGTTTCCTCCTCCTTTTTTTTGGTACGATTATTCTCTCTCCCTCCCTTGTGAATTTATTCTCCCTATATCTGGGGTAATGTGACCCTTCCGACGAGATGGAAGCCGTTTTATCGATCTTCTCGGTCCTTTCTTCACTTCTGGATGTGCAGACGTTTTCCCTTTGGAAGGTTTTTTGACCTCTTCTCTTTAGCCGAAGCGGAAGTGACAAGCCCAAATCGGGAGGAAACGCACGATCGATGAATAAGATCTTTTACCCCCCTTTTCAAATTCATTGTTTTTTTTAAGGTGGGTAGAATTTTTTCTTTTAGGTCAATTCCTGGGCGCTCGGTACAGTCTTGCTGTGATTTTCTCTTCTTTTGGCCTTTCTTTTATCTTCCCAAGACGACCTTCCGCTTCTTTTTTCTCTTCTTGGCATAGAAGAGTCGAAAACAATCCCTCCCTCTTTTTCGCTCTTCTATTTCGTCTTAGTAGTATACTTCCTATTCGGCGGCATATCGAAGTCAGCGGTTGCATCTGCTTTCCCTCCTTTTCATTTCCCGGTTGTTATAGGGGGAAGCCACTCTTTTCGATCTCGTTCTCTTTTTCAGACTTCCTCCATTTTTTAAGCTCGATGCCTCCCGGGCTTGTATAAAAGGTATCAAGTTCTTTTTTTTTCGTCCTTTCCCCCCTATAGCGTTTCATCTTCTTATCCCTTCTTTCCCTTTTGATAACCTAACGAGAGGACACTTTCTGAATGGATGTGATTCCATTCATGTGGGTGTTACTACTCTTCGTCTGGCCTCCTTTTTTTTTTTCTGAGAATTTTTTTTTTCTGACTCTCAAGAGATCCCTTCCCTGATCCTAATCGTCGAGGTGAGAGATTCTGAGAGATGTTCCTTGGGATCACGATTTTTTTCTCATTCCCCACTTCCCTTCTTTTTCCTTATCTAAGTAAAACGTCTACTCTGACCTCCTCCCCCAGATCATCGTGATTGAAATCCTAGTATCCCCCAAGGACGTCTTCAGGGGTAGCCCCCTGGGTTAATATCTATTTCCCTCCCTTCCCTTTGTTAGAGTTATTTTTTTCCGCTCCCAGAGTCACTAGTCTTCTTTTTCTGAACTCGGTCTAGATCTTTTCATTTCTTCGGAATTGTTGGAGATCCCTCCCCTTCTTTCCCACTACTTTCGTTTTTTTTTTCACAGCGTAGCAGAGCTTTACCCCCAATAGTCTTCCCTCGCTCCTCTTCCTTTTTGACCTTTTTGATCTTTTAGTTAGAGAGTACCCGACTCCTTGTTCTCTTCTCAGTTTTTTCTCTGAAAGGTCTCCCCCCAAAGGACAGTCTCTTTTCCCCTGCCTAGTCGCTTGCCAGATAGTAGTTATGTCCTTAGGAAAAGCCTGGGTATAAATAAGTCCCCGTTTTCTGGTAATTAGACGAAACCTCTAAGTTGCTCTCCTACTCTCTTCTTGATCATCGCCTTGACTATAGGATGTTTTCGATCTACCTGACATAAGAGTGGATCCAGAACAGAGTTTCCCCTTACCTTTATCATTTCTCTTAGCAGAGTAGCCCCTAGAGGGCCCCTCCCTCCCTTCTCTCGATTCTTGAGATCCCCGATGCTCTTTATACTTTATCAGTCCTGTTTGCGAGATGTCTTATCCCCTACCTGATTTTCTGAGCTGATCTCTTTTTTAGTCGATCCCAGACCTCAAACTTGTATCAAAAATACCATTAAATGGTAAATCTTTTCCTCCCTTTCCGGAAAATACAACCCACCCCCCCCAACCTGTCTTCCCTTTTTCTCCAGAGCTTCTTTCATCTAACTTTATCCATCTGGGGTTTTGAAATTAACTTTCGGCTCCCCTTTTTCACCTCCCACCCCCTCCCCCTCTCTGGCCCCCCTTTTTGCTCTCCAGCTCTTCTCCCCCCCCCCCTCTTCCGCGGCGTAGCTTCAACTTTTCCGTGTCCACGACCTCCCTGGGAGTTTGCGGACTCTATTCCTCCTGTCAGATCTAACTTGTGTTTTTTTTGTGTTTTTGTTCTTTTTTTGTTTGGCTTGGTTTTGGTGGGTTTGTTTTTTTTTGTGGGTTTTGTTGTTTTTTTTTTTTTTTTTTTGTGTGTTTTTGGTTTTTTGTGGTGGTTGTGGGGTTTTTTTTCCCCCACCTGATTTTTTGACCATTTTCCAGCACTCTCTTCTCCTCCTCCAGACATCTCCCCCGAGAGCGATCTCACTGACGTTAGAGGAAGCTTCTTACTGCTAAAGAGATCGCCCCTTCGTACCTCACTTACGATAAACTACCTTTCTACCTCCACCTCTTTCTTCCTCTTGTGACTAAGAGCCATAAACTATTTTCCCCCCTGATAGCTTTTTTTCAGCTCTCTTATCCGGATCGCTCACGCCCGCTTCAGACAAGACTTTTCACAATAGATTCTTCCCCTCCTCTCCCCATTCTCCGAATTTCAGGTCAGGTCTCCATGGAGAGAATCGTACTTCTGACCTCTCCGTCTCCCCCCTTTTTCTTCTAAGCAGTTTTTTTCCCCTCCCAAGGTTCCCTCCTCTCTCGAACGCTCGAGTTCCTCAGTGAGAGCTCTTTGCCGGCCCTCTTGGCGGCCTTCATCCAAACCCTTTTCAACGGTCCCCTCCTCCCCTCTCCCAGCGCATTCCTGCATGTGGGCAAGATTGGAGATTCCTCTTCTTAAAAGGGACGAGTCTGATAGGCGGCTCATTAAAGTCTGTCTCACGTTATCGCTTGTTAATCTTCCACTCTTTCCCCGTAACTTTAGCGTGATCTGTAGTTTAACCCCTTCTTGAAGGCTTTTTATTGTAGGAAGATTTGATAGACTCATAACCGCCTAGAACCTTTATTTTTTCCATACCCTCCTCCTTTTTCCCGACGTACTATAGGTCCAGCCGTTTTTTTACTTTACCAGTTGCCAAATTCTATGCCTGGTCTCTTATCTCTTCCCCTACCCGTCCCTGTTAAAATATATCGACTCCTCTATCCTGAGTTCCCCGTTTCCTCCCTTTGCCCGTGTTCGATCGTTTTTTTCCCTCCTAGCGGCCTGCCTCGCTTCTTTTAATCTTTCTTTTTGAAGTTCTCCCTCCTCTCGTGATACAGGGCTGAACCTGCGATTCTTATCCACGCGACTCGGACGAGGTCCTTTACCGGATACAGTTACTGCAATTGTTCCTCGACCACGTTCCGCTCCCTCCCCCTCACAAAAAAGTCCCTTTTTACGTTGCATTCTTAATCTACCGGCAGCAGGTCTTTTACTCCTCCCTTGTATTTCCTTTCTTGGCTGGACCTCCCCCTCCCCCTTCTCTCAATTATCAGAGGGAATGGCGTGACCCGAGTTTCTTTTTGATTGATCTCTTTCGCCTGAAGGTTCTTACTGTACTTTCCCCCCTGCCCAGACTCCTCAGTCGTTCAGGCTGCAGGTCTATCTTTCTTCCCCCCCTCCTTTCAAGTTTTGCAGTTTTCTTTCCTGTAGTAGATCAGGCGCTCTGCTTCTACGTCACAAAACACGTTTGATTTATTAGCTGCTTTTCGTTCCGGAGGCGCTCTTTTTCTTACCTCGAGTAGTCCTAGAATTCTGATGTGAAGGGGCTTGAAGCAGACCTCCAGAGCATGGGTTAAGTTGATTTGGTAGACGATTCTCCCCTAGATATTTTCTCCACTTCTCCTAGAAGGTAATTGTTTAATGGTCCTTGTTTCTAAGCCACCCCTTTTGGTTGATCCTTGTCTAGATAGAACCCACCCCAGTCTCCTCTCCTTTCTTTAAGCGCCCATGTCTAACGTGTTGAATTTTCTTAGACTAATGGGTTTTTATATAGGAATGAAGCTTTTATCCTCTTTATCGATCTGCTTCCTAGATATACCTCTCCCTCCTTCCTCATCTGTGTTTTCCTCTTGAAAATTCTAAGACGACCTTTTTCCAGCGATAAAAAGGGATCTCAGCTGAGTCGATAAACCCCGTCTCCCCCCCCCCCTTTACTTCTAGCAACTGCTTCCTCAGTTTTCTCTCCCTTACAAATTATCCACGTTGATCGTACTTGCCAGTTAAGGAAATGCCAAGTCTTCGTTCCAGTATGTATAATTGAGCACTTCACCAATTAGCACTGTTTTCTCCTTGAACCCGGAAGCCCACCCCTTTTTTCATATCTTTATACGATCGACGTAATTAAACGAGCCCCAATCCCAATGCGGCAACTCTTTATCTGATTCCTTCTCCTCATACCTCAAGCCTGTGCCTCTCCCCCCCCCTCGCCCTGCCCCTAGCCCCCCCCAGACTTCTCTCTCCTTTTCGATTTTACCTTGCTTCGTCCCCAAATTCATGAGAATTCAGTTAGAGTGAAAGAATTTTTTATTCCTATCTCCTCTCTCCCCAAGATACAGTTTCTAATCCTTCGTCCGATTCTGGTGTTCTCTTCCCTTTCGGCGCCTCCTACACTCCTACAGGATCCAATAATGACTTTTTTCCCCAATCCGTCCCAACTTCCCAAGGAAGTGATAATGATGTTTCTGGTTAAGTACAGATCCCCCAGTCCCATCCCCCATGGTACCCCCTTACCCCCCAGTGTTACTATTCCCCTACTTGCTCGCTCCCTTTTAAGAGCATTATTTATTTTTTGTGTCTTCCTCCTTAATGTCGGTAACTTCTCCCCCTCTTGTTAGGAATTTCTGAGCCGCCAGGCCCCTCTTAGGTTATTTTTTTTTCTCCCCGCCTGTCTCTGCGTTTTTTGACCTTTTTGTATTCGCTCCCCCCGCCTCTTTATCGTATTTCAGCATTTATCTTTCTCCTGCTTTTCTTTAGCTTTCAGACACCTTCCCCTTTATCCAAAGGAATCGTCTTCTCTCTTCATGGATATACTTCTTTCCTTTGTGAGACATATTCAGTCCCTCTCTTCCCAGAGCACCTAAATGGTTATAGATTGTTTTTATAGGGTGAAGTAACCAGAAGATTCCCTTCCCCCCCCTGTTTGGACCTCTCTATGAGGAATTCTTTCGGATTTCTATGACTAGCGCTTTCTGCGAGAAGCCAGTCAGAGATAAAGCATTTCTTTCCTACTCTCATGGGCCCACTCCATCTGACCCTCTAATTTTTAAATATGCTTCTTCACCTTTCCTTAGCTTCTAGAAGTTTTTATTCTTGCGTAACGATACCCCTATAGCTGACCTTGAAGTCTTTTTTTCGAAAATTGAGAACCCTGCTTTGGAAACCTCCGGACCCTTCGGCTACATAGGACCTTGGTTTGAGAGGAGACTCGGATCTGGGCGTTTACCATTTGTGTTTTTCCCGAAGATCTATTCCCTTATTCTGCCTCCACCCTGCGCTAGAGTCTCTTGTTGTCGAGCTCGTCCCCCGGTAGTCGACTGGAAAGAAAGGAATTTTTGTTCTCCTTCTTTTATTACAAGAATTTTATAGCTCTCTTTCTACAGAACTCTTTTCCCCCGTGAAGAGAGTGACGAGCCCCCTATGCTTGTTTGAGTGTTCCTTTGGTTTTCCTGAGTTATTCTTCCTTCCTCCTCTCCTTTCCTATCCCTATTGGACTTGGCTTCCGCGGACCCGTCTGGACTTCCCCCTGAGAGCAGTCATCTTGTTTTTTTGAATTATCTGTTTTTCCTCCTCGGACTAGGTTCCCTCCCTCTTCTTTTAGAGAGACACATGTACTCTTTTTGCGCATTTTCGTATTTACCTCTAGGAGTCTATGGCTTGCGGTCTCCCCTTCTCTCTGTTCCTTGAATTGGTGGGACTCTCTCAGGCTCGCGTTGGCGTTCTTTTCCATCTTTATCAGTGATTCCCAGCCCTTTCTTCTTGAGAAATTTTTCCTTCCTCAGATCTTTTCACTCCGGTCGTGTGGGTTTTCTCCTCTGTTTTGCTCTTTGCCGCTGTGTTCCGATTTGGATGGTGCCGCGTGCCTTTTTCCTCTTCTACGGATTTCGCCGGCAGTTCCCCAGCCTCCTGTTCTTCCACCCTTTCGCCCCTCTTCGAGAATACTCTCTTGGCTAAAAGGTTCCCCTCCGGGGTTTTTTTTGTCGTCAGATTTCTCTCCCTTCTCCTTTTCTGGAAGCCCCCCCGCGGTGTGATAGAACGGAATTTTCGGTCCTTTTTTTTAAGGCTGCTAGCCCCGGCTGGAGCCCGACCCTCCTCCCCTCCCCCCGACTTACGAGCTACCCTTGATTCCTTGCGCCGTCGATTCGGAGAGAAGAAAGTAGCGGACCGCGCGTCCTTCCTTTTCATCGCGTTCCTCATTTCTTTGGATTCGTTATTCACCCCTCTTCTCTGCTTTCTTTTTCGACTTATACGACTCCCCTTCCTCCTCCCTCGCACCGGTTTCCTGGTATAATACTGTTGATCAATGTGACTTTTTTTGCCCGCGACCTGCTGATTTCACCCTTTTTTTTACGCTGCTCGGCTACGCAAGTTTGATTTCCCCTCAAGCGGGACGGGACTCCTGTTTTTGAGTACGACGAAGGTCAGTTCGTGTCCTACACTTTGCCATTTCTTTTTTCGGTCCTTGCCGCCGCGAATGCTCGCGCGCTGATCCCTTTCGATGTCAGTCCCGATGATAGATGGCATCCTGTCAGTCGCTGATCCTCTGTTCCCCCCAGGAATGCGAAGAATTTTAGTTTCTCATTCCCCCCCCGAGAATCCTGCTCCCTAGGTGACACTTTCCCCAAAGAGTATCTCCCCTTGGGAAGTATCAGTCCCTCCTTTCTTTCCTCATCCTTCCCTTTGTTTTTCTCTCGACTAGTCGCCTACCATGGAGGCCCCCTGATACTGAGCTCGCGTAATATAAACGTAGCGTTACCCATCTAATTCTCAGTCTCTTTTGACTTTCGTCCTTGAGAGTCCTGAACGGTTGCATGGCGTGTTTTATGAGTCGCACCGAGTCTTAATATCTTAAGCTTCTCTCCTCGCCCGTTTCCTCGCCCCTGCCTGGATCTTGAGCTTGGCTTCTAAAAGTTCATCCCGATTGGTGACGATTACCTTCGCAGGAAGATGGACTCAGGCGCTTTTCCTCTTGCATCGGCTGTGCTAAGTCCACGGCCCAGCCCAGTTTCATCCCTCATATTAGAGGTAGATGTCCGTCTTTTCCACGACTTCATCCTTTCCTAGACGAATGTCCTTCGTGGCTCTCCTCTTGAGCCGGTCGGCGACTCGTCCCCCTCCTTACGAGAATCCGACGGGAACACTATACCAAGTTTTCCCAGTCCTGATTCCGCGATTTATCTACGCTCCCCTAGGTTTTTTTTTTCTCTTCTTTCCTCACCGCTCGATTATAGGCCCCCGAGCTAGTCCAGGGCCCCCTTTTTTGTAGGATCACCCTTCCCCCCGCCTCCTTCTCCGCTTTTCGAGCCTCCCCTTTCCTTCTCCCCCTACCGTTTCTGGCCCCCTTATCCTTGAACGCGCACCTGCCAAGCACCCCCCTCCACACCCCACCCTTTGGAGTGCTCCGTCTATAGTATCTCTACTTGACCTTCCCGCCCTCTTATGGTACCTTTCTCTTCTTGAAGACGTTTCTTTGTTCCCCCAGTCCCTACCCTCGATGTCCCCCCCTTTCAGTCCTATCCTCCCCCTTCCCAAACCCCCCACTCTTTAATCCTTTTAGCAGAAGAAACGTTGTCCCCCTCCCCTCTTGTCATCTCCGATGAAATAGGGCGTCTCCCTCGGTTTTACGCGAGCAGCTCCTGCCTTATCGGCCCTTCGCGGGAGACGAAACTTCCCTTATCTTTTGCCTTTCAGAGTACTGTTCCCTCCGCGTCCCTTTTCGCGCCTGGAGTAGGTAAGATCTCGCTCCCTTGCCGAGTACGACCCGATGTTTCTCTCGCTGGCAATCCGGCCCAGGATCCCAGTTCGCTCTTGATCGTGCTCACCAGACATCCGCCCCCTCCGCGTCACGAGGATGCATTACGTGCAGCCACCGCAAATGTGCCAAGAGCGCCCTCAGAGAAGCAGATACGTCTTATAGCTCTTTTTGTCGCCATTAGCGCCTTAAGATCTCGACCCACCCAAGTGACTTCGTTTCCTCGCGAAGACAACGTCGAAGAGATCTACCCCGACCCCTTTTCGCTCGAGTCCGCGCTACGCTGTAGCGGCTACGACCCTTTGCCCCTCTCCATTCTTAAGGACCCCCAGCCCCACGTTCGAGCTAGTGGAACTTGTTCTCGACCTGCTGGCACGGGGTCTGAGCGTCGGAGGTCGCCCATATCGTTCTGAGCCCGTCGCCGTTCGAGCAGCTCAGAGTCTACCTTAAATGTCGCGTTTATCGGGGGTACAGTTTTTGCCCGCGCTGTGTTCTGGGGCGGATGCGGCGCCCTCCGCATGCTAGGCGGCGCAGACGCGCGTCGCCGGTCCCGGGAATCAGCATAAGGAAGTCCCCCTACCGGCGAGGACTTTAGCCTCCCTCGTAGATTCTCCAGCTTTCCAACTATTTACCGAGAAGGTGATTCAAGTGTTCGTTCCGAATATCGGACGCCCCCAGTTGAGAAATCTTTGCGAAGGTCGTGCCGGCGCGTGCTTCCCACTGTCGCGTTCTTCAGGGAAAGAGACTCGGATCGGGCACCGAAGCCGGTTCAAGGACGTTCGACCCCGGCGCGCCCCAGCCCACGCGTAGAGAAGGCCGCGGGTCCTCGCCGCCGGCCGTCCTCTTATTTCAGGGTGCTTTTAGCGGAATGCACCTCACGTTCGCGTTTGTCTGGAGTGATGTCCCCCCTCGGTGTGAGTTTGCGCCTCGTCTGCAGTTGGCAGTTGAACGGAACTTCAGAGAGAAGATTTCTCGAGCGTTCCGGTCGAGGCCATTCGCTTGACCGGAAGGCTGCTGAAGGTCGATGCTGCGTTGCTGATCACCTGACCGATGGGCGGGCGTGTGTCTTCTCAATCCGGATTGCTCGGTTCTTGCGCCCGCGAGTAATCAGCGCCCGCTGGCTTTCCTTTTTCTTGGACGAAAGAACCTCCCTCTTTTGCTCTTTTCAGTGCCCCCCTATGGAAGTAGAACTCTCCCCTTTGATTCTTTCCCTGGCGATTCGATCCTCGACGTATTCAGGTCCCTTGACTTGGTACAAAGTGTGTCCTGTAGCTCGCATCTCTAGGCGAGGGGACGCCGGTACCCTCCGTGTGTCCTGACTTTCTCCGTAGCCCGGAGTACGACGCGCAGATCTCTTCCG
>Ga0179591_1277987_pt1 | contig 22732 bp, 28 predicted proteins | sample CZOMad2_1_08_16f_FD_182891 | JGI IMG/M metagenome (GOLD analysis project Ga0179591, IMG submission 182891) | Vadose zone soil fungal communities from Angelo Coast Range Reserve, California, USA - CZOMad2_1_08_16fungal (PacBio error correction) | ecosystem: Environmental > Terrestrial > Soil >... | reverse complement strand
CGGAAAAGGCCTGAACTTTGAAACATTCCCCCCTCCTTCGCGTCTTTTTTCAAAATTGGCCTTGCTCCCCCCTCCTGCAGCTCACCTCCCTCTATCTCTTTTCCTTTCCTTTAATAATCCTTTTTTTGTGTTGATTCGATTGTTTTTTTGATCTGTTCCTAGGTGATCGTTTCCCCCCGGACCGACTGTTTATGGCGACGACCGAATATTTGGTGATTGAGGTCCGGATTGGTATTGCAACAAAGATGCTTTTCCCCTGTAAGCTTCTAGAAGGACCGTCTAGAATAAGTATTGATCTTTCACAGAACAACCTGCGGCCCCGTGCCCACCGCTCCCCCCTAAGGTTCCTAGTGGTTGCCTCGGTTGCCCATCGTCTCTCTAGGCCCCGACGTGCCCATAAGCGTTTCTAATCTTTCTGTAGCTTTTCCTCGGAGCCCCTCATTTCGGTTTTGGCGGTGACTCTTTCCCCTATCTATGTCTGGTCCCTGACTGCCAAAGCGGCGTATTGGAGACCGTGCTACTCGCAAAGGGAGTTCCTTCGCATTAGTTTGAGATTTCCTGGCAGGTCCCCCATTCCTCTTTGTCTGATCACATTTTGAAACATGCCATCCTCACAGGTGCCATCACGGATTTTCACGGAACTCTCCGAGTGCTAAGATGGCGGTACTCAGTGTCCTGAAGCTCATTCACTCATAGAAAGGCTCTAACAGGCTTTGTGCATTTTAGTCTCCCCCTGGGCTTTTTCGAGCTTGCGCATTTGATTTTTTTAAAAAGCCCCCGCCAAAAATTTGGGTTTTGCTCTCAAGCAGTCCTCTTCCTGGCCCAGTTCCGGTTGGGCCTTTTTCCTCGTTTGCAGCATCTTCCCCTTCTTCTCCGTAATAAGTTTTAACGTGTATGTGCTTCCTTTTTTTTTGGTCAGTTTCCGACTTCCCCCACATGGCCTGTCCCTCCTGATGGAGGATGGATTCCCCCAGTTGATGTTTTAGTCATCTTTAGTAGATTAAGTTGTATCTTTTGTCTCCCTTTTATCCCCCAGACGTGGGCAATAAATTGTTCTGGTTCGAAAGGGTAACAATGGACCTTTTTTAAGTCCCCACAGCCCCGTTACGTACACTGAGTTGTTATTTCTCGCGTGCGGTCCGCAGTCCCCCCTCCGGCATTTTGGTTTGCTCTTATACTCTACAACTTGTCCCTAATAAGCACTTAGCGGCTTACCGATTGCTACTTTCCAATTCTTCTTCTTCTTTCCCCTGGTTAGACCCCTTCCCAAGAACCCTGTTGAACCTTCATTGGGTCAAAAAGGCCCGTGTTTGCTGCCCCTAGCCCGGACTCCCCAAGGTCGGGCATTATGCACAGTCATTTTCAAGTCCTTTCCGTTCTTGGATTTCTCTCTATTGAAGTTCCCCCAGCGTTCCCCGTAGGCTTAGGTTACTTGGCCTCTTTCTTTGCCAGCCTGGTACTTTTCTCCTTTTCGACTTTCCCCTCTTTTGTTTCGTGTTGCCCCCCTCTTTTCCCGGGTTTAGTCCCTGAAATATGGCTTAATGAACTCGTTCAACCCTTTCTTTTTCATTGTTCCAGTTTTTTTTTGCTGCCCCTTCCCAATTTTTTTTTCGCTCGCGCCTGATATGTGATTTGACCAGTTTCTCTAGAGCTTTTTTTCCCACCCCTTCGCTTCGCCCTTTCGTTTTAGTCGAGGCAAGATAATCTGTGTTGTTCAAATTACCTCCCCCTTTGAGCGGGATCCGTGTTTTTCGTTTTTTCGTTCTTTCTTTTTTTCTTTTTTCTTTGACAGATTTCATACCCCCCTCCCCCCTTTTAAATGTCTTTCATCCTTTTTCAGTGTCCCCAAGGCTGGGGGGTGCGTTGAGGTTTCTTTTTGGCAGTTTTTTCTTTTTTGCTTTACCTTTTTTTTTCCCGTTCCCCTTTCTCTTACCCACCCAGTTCGAAGCACATATGTGTCTCTTATGTGGATAAGCTGTTGTCTTTGGTGCACCCCCGAGCCTTTACGTCCCTCCCACTGTGGGGATTTTTTCTGTATACGCTCCCCCCTTCTTTCTTTTCCCTACTTCTCAGTATTTTCGAGATGGCACCCACCTCTTTGATGATATTCCCCAATACCCCTCCCCTTCAATAATTTTGCCTCACCAACAACAAGAGGTGGTCCCTTGTCACCCCCCCTTCCCTTTCCCCCGTATCAGGCCTTTCCTGCGACTGGGGGCAAAGGATTTTATTTTCCATCCCCCAAAGTCAGATCGTTCAAGGCTCCTTCACTAGCTGTTCTTTCTTTTCCCCCATTTTTTTCTTCCCATAGAGTCAAGCTTCGGTCTTAAAACAGTTTTCTTTCAGAGTCGTTTGTAAAGACTTTGGCTTTTTGCTCCCCGTCCCCCCCCCCTTTCAGAGTCTACCGCTTCACGTCGGGTACCCCCCCAGGGCCGTTCCTTTGGACGTTTTTGGTTTTGTTAATGGTCCTTTCATCGGATGACATCTTTCGACTGAAGGTGGTAATTTCTCCTTCCCCCCCCGGGAACCCCTCTTTTTCCTTCCCTTCCTCACTCCGAATGTTTAACCGAGGACCTTGTACCCAAGAACCCCTATCTGTCTTTTCCCTTATAGGTCTTTTCCCCCCCTCTCGAGTCTGCTCTAAGTCTCCTGTCTTTTGGCGACAACCCCGTTGACCTGTTTTCGTACGAGGAAACAAGCCCCTGTAGGGATTGCTTTTCTCCCTCTGTTATTGGCTCACCTTTCCCAACCACAATCTTTGCCCGCGCTGATGACCCTGATAGAAGGTTTCGAGTCTTTCACGCCACCAACCCCATTTTCCATGATTCTTCAGTCCCGGTTGTCGTCCTTGCCCCCTTCCCCCCGCAAATAGAACCCGTACCACAACCTATTGTTTCAGTTACAGCCTTCTACTTGTGGCTTTTCCCACATAGTCGAGTTCTTCTCCTTCCCCAGTGAGTGACCCTGCGGAAACATCCCCCTGTCTCGTCTGCGACTCAATTTGTTTCCCAATCTTTCCGGCCCCTCTTCTCTTTCGCCCCTTCCTCAAGACAAAAAAGTCTCCGTTGTCCCCCTCTTGACATTATTGCCGTCCATCTAGTCCCCTTTTTTTTTTTTTTTTTGAAGTCCCTTTCCTGTCCAGTTGCCCACTTTCATTTCCTCAAAGGACATTCGCGTTCGTCCCGCATACCTTTTTACGAACCCTAAATCTTTGGCCTCCCCCTCCCGTCTTTCTTCCTTGTCAATACCTCTTGGGTTTGCCGCTTAGGCTTTTGCGGCGTTCTTTGCTCCTGTATCGATTACCCCCTCACTTTTGATTGGCGCGTTTTCTCATGTGCCGGAAAGTCAATTGTTTCCTTTCCGACAACTTTCCCCCCTCCTCCGCACCTGAAAACCAGTTTTCCTTTACTGTCCCCCCTTATCGTACCCAATCTCCCCCAATTCTGCTTGCGGTAATATCTTTTCATTCAGTTTTTGTTGTTGGCTCGAGATCAATGGCCGGACTGACCCTTGGCCCAAGGGAGTTTCTTCCCATGGCCATATTTCGACTGTAACACTTTGGTGTTCTTTCTTCAGGTCTGGCGTTTTTGGTTTTTCTAGGTCATGTCCGCCTTCCCCCCCCGCGGGCATTCCCTCCCCATTGCCCTTTTACCGATACCGCTCGTTAAGCGGTCCCCCCTTCCTCCATAAAGGTACAATTGTTACCTTTTCCCTCCATTGTAATGCCTTCCCCAGTTTTTGCTGGATTCTTTCCTTCTTTTGATTTACGTGTGATCCTCCCCCTATATCAGTCTCACAATGAATCCTTTTGTCGTTCCTCCTAGGGAAGTTTCACGGTCAGCTCCGTCCCCCCCTCCCCCATCAGATTTTTCCCCCTGATTTTATAAAAGCTCCTTTTTTCCTGATTCTTTTAGCTTCCCCCTTTGAAGTTTTTTCCCATGGGTACTTTAGACTTCCGTTTTTTGACAGAGCCCAACGAGGATTAATCCCCCCCCTCGGCGGCTTTTTTTTTTTTTTTGCCATAATGGCCTTGCGATTCCCTCTGTCTTTTGCATCCGGCACGTCTCCTTTCCCCTGGAGCCCTTTCGGTAATCGAATTCTATTTTTCCCCCCTTCCAGGGCGCCTTTTGATTGTTTTTGAAGAACTCTTTCGACCGAAAAAGGTAACTTTCGTTTCGGAGCTGCGACTCCTCTTTCTTTTTGTCGCTATCAATGTGTTCGTTTGGTTCTTTGCTTCCACTTCCCACCCGCGTTTTTAAGCAAGCCAGATAAACCGCCCTCATTTGCTGCTCCCCCCCGCTGTCAGAAAAATCGCCCCCCCCGTTTTTCCTTCGTTTTTCCGCTTCTCCCCCCCAAATTTCCCTTCCTTGCGATTTGTCGAGCGTTCCCTTTCCCTTCCGGGTTTGCTCCCCCCCCCCTTGGTTTATTCACCCCCAGTGCAAACTTCCTTTCAACGTTTTGTTCCCATTCCGGCGCAACCTGGAGGAGAAAATGTAGTCCCCCCCCTTCCCCCCCCTGCATGGTCCCTTGAGTAACCTCAATGGAATACCAATCCCTCCTTTTTCGAAGGACAGAGTGAGGGTCAAGCAATGTTGTCTCCCATTTCCTTTTATGTTCCGGTGTCCCCTAACCTTTTTCTTGCAAACCATCTTCTTCGCCATACCCCTCTTTTCCGAGAAGCAGCTCAGTCCCCCCCCCCCCCCCCCCTTTTGCTGCACGAGGGGCCGTGATTTTGGGCTCAAACCCCCTCCTTTCCCCAGGCTCGACGCGTGCGATCCTCACCCTCCCCTTGCTCTTCCTTTCTCGGCCCCCCTTTTCTTTACTTCTAGGAAATAAGATCAGCTTCTTTCCTCTACAGACCCTTTGTTGGCTCTTGGTTCTTTTTCTGGAGGCGGGAAAAAGGTTTCCTTGAACAACGTTTCCTTCATTTCTTGAACTCACATCACCTCCCCCCCTTTCGTCCCCCCCCCCCTTTTGAGTAGAAGTTCTTTCATATTGCTCCCTTCGGCCCTAGTAGGCCTAGGTTTCCTTTTTTTGCCCCTAATGATTAGAGTTGACCCACAAATCACCGCCCCCCCAAGCTCTAACAACAGGAATTCTTTCCTTTGCTTATGTCCACTTCCCCTTCCCCCGTGTTTGGTCCCCCCGCCCCGAGCCCTTTGATCCCTCAGGTTTGTGATTTTCCCGACTTAAGTCCCGTGCGCTTTTCCCGCCTTGTTCTTGTTCGCAGCCCCAACCCCCCCTCGTGTGAACACAGAAAATCGCCCTCCCCCTTTCTTTTTGTCCGCAAAGTCGCACCCCTGATCGTTCTCCTAACCCCCTGATGCAGTACTGTGAGGACGCTAATTACCCCTCTCCAAGGGGCGTACCCGGTGCAGTTCCGGCTGTTTCCTCTGTTTTACCCTGGCACCCTTCATGGTGTCCCTTGCCCCGAATATTATTGCCTTAACCCTGTCCCTGTGATCGGATTTCTTGCAGTGGATCTTTTTTTTTTTTGCCCCCCCCCCCCCCCCCCCCCCGGCCTTTCCCCCTTTCTTTTCAAATGGTTGTTCCCCCCAATTTACTGACCCTGAGGCGTTCTAGCGAAACACATCTTTCCTCTTTCCCCCGTTCCCCCATTTAACCTTTTCCCTTCCCCGCTGTCAGATCTTTCTTCGTGCTTTGCGGGAAGGATTTGAAACGGGCTGTCCTTCTGCGTCAGTCCGTAGAACTTCATCTCCTCTTTCCAAGGTGGGACCCTTCCCTTTCCTTGGCGCCCTCAGTTTATATTGATTCGACCCCCTTTTCGATTTTCCCCCCTGTCTCCCCACGCTACCCTAGCCTTTTCAAGTTGACACCTTTCGGCCTTGGCTTCACATGGGTTCCTTATGTCCCCCGTGCAGCCCCCCCAAATTTCAAGTTCCCTTTTTCCCTTTTCAGACGGTTTACTGATGACCCTCCTCTCCTACGAGTTGAGCTCCAGCTTCGATCTTCCTTTTTGACCCCTTTTCTCCAACTTTTCCCGGGCAACAGTCACTTTTCGTTTCCTGGTTCCTCCTCGGGATTTTTTTTTTAACTGTTTTCTCTTTTCTGTCAAAACAAAAAAATTTTCTAACCAATACTCAGCCCAAATTTCCCTTTTCCCGCGGCACGACCCCCTCCCCGGGTCCCCGCTGGGATGATTTTTAGTTTCTAGGCTGATACCATGCTTCCTCTTCTAGTCCAATCAGCCGCTTCTGACTTTCCCGGAATTCGTTCCTTTCCTGGCTTGGCCCTTAGTCCCCCTTCCAACCAGAAGAAGTAATTCGAGCCCCCTTTCACCTTCACCCCCCCCCCCCTTTTCCCTACCTACCCCCTTGGTCCGTCGTGTTCCCAGACGCTATTTTTGCGGTCGTCTTTCCTTAGCTTCTTTTCCTCCCCCCTGGTGATAGCTCTTGAGACTGATTGTCTTTCCCGCGCACCCGCTTTTTTCTCTGGCCCAACCCTCGCCCTTTCTGTTTTTCTCCGGGCCCCTGGGCGTTTGTTCCTTTGCAAGCCCCTTTGGTCTCCACCTTGACTCCACCCAAGCCTTGCGTAACTCTTCTTTCTGGACCTAAGCCCTCCCTGACCGACCCCCGTCCCTATCTTCTCTCGTCCCCCCCCCTGGGGTGTAATCGCTTTTTCCCCCCGATCCGCTCGCCCCCGCACCTCGCTTTTTTTTCCCCCCCCTTCTTCTTGCCGTGTTTTTTTGGCTGAGAGAGACCTGTTCCCTTTACTTTTTCTTTTTGGGCATTTTACTCTCTGAGACTGCTTTTTTTAGGAGCGTCTGATATTAGGTCCCCTTGTGTAAGGGGAGTGGGAAGCCCACTTCACCGCTTTGTTATCACTTTTCAATTTGGTCCTTAGTTGCTATTCCAGGTTCCCGTAGATCCTCGTGCACGACACCCCTCCTTCCAGGCCCCCTGAGTGGAGTCTTCGGAACTGGGTTTATACCTTGATCCCAATCCCGGCATCCCCCCCTAGCTTTTCTCCCACCCCTGAAGCTAAGCTATGGTAGCAACTGAATATCCCCCCCTGTGAGAGCCCTACTTCCCCCTCCCACTTTAAATCTTTATTTGGTGAACGTTATTCGTTGCCCGCTTTCTTTATTTTGGTTTCCATCTTTTGCGGTTGATCCCCCCCCTTTCCTGAGTTAAGTGATGGCCCACTGGGAGTGGCTGATGATCATTCATCCGCCTCCCGGTGATTCGGCGCAGACCTTGTTTGGTCCCTCTCCCCTTTTCTTCCCCCCCCGTGCATGCCTTTCTGCGAGGTCCTCCCTGACTTGGTCAGTTTTCCCTTTTTTAAGTTCCTCCCCTGCCGTCCAAGAAGCTGTACTGTGCCTTCTCAATTTTAAGGACTTATGTGTTTAATTTTCAAGGGAGACTCCCCAGCCTAGTTTTTCATTTTTAATCGTGATGCTGCTTTTCCCCCTTTTAGGTTTTTTGTATATTACCCCGGGTTCTTACGTTCTTTCCATTGGCCTTTCACAAGATTTGGTCTCCTCTTGGACCTTCTTGCTTTTAGTTCTTCTTCACCCTATCCTGTGTGTTTTTTGGATTTCCTTCTAAAAGCTGGATTAACCAAGTTCTTTCCTTCCAGATGTCTCTCCCCCATTTCCCCCACCGACCACAAACTAAAGTCGGTTTTAAACTTTCAAGTCCCTCTAGATGAATTCTCCTCAGCTGGTCCCTACCCTGTCCAAACGTCCAGTCGGAGTCCTTTCTATGACACTTTTCACTCGTTGTGTCTTGGCCCCCTTCATTTTTGACTGTTCCAACCATTTCCGCTTCGCTTTGTCTTGGCTCAAGCCTTTCGCGTTTTTGCTTCCCCCGCAATTTTTCGGAACCAATTGGTGACCCACCTCCTTCTTTTAGCATGGGCCCTGCGCACCCACCCCAAAACAACCCAAACCCCCACTATTCCCCTGCGTAAGTTAAGTGCCCCCCCTCCTTTGGCCCAATTTTGAATGATTTTGTGCGTTTCCATCTCAACTTCAACGGTCCCCCCACCCAGGGCGTCCCGTAATTCAGTTAAGATTTCTTCCGGCCCCCCTTCTTGTCATCCCCCCCCCGTCAGTTTCAATTTTAGGTCCCCCTTTGTAATCATTTCCCCCTCCGGTTTTTTTTTTTCTCCTCTTGCCTTCCTGACGATCTGGTTTGCTGAAAAAACCCTTTGTTTGCTTGATCTTTTTCGTTGGAGTGTGTTTGCTCGCCCGTCCCCATTAGAAAGTATTTCTCAGTGTTTTATTACATTTTGTTATATACCTTCGATTCTTCTTTTTTTCCTGATTTTTCGTACCAGGTCTTCCTTTCTTTGAGGCTCCTTTTTCTCGTTGGACACTATAAAGCAAATCCCGGCATTCTTTCAAGTAATATAGTGTCTCTTTTTTACCATTGGATATCCTGTCACTACCTTTTACCTTCGGTGTGGCCGCCCTTCCCTCCTCTCCCCCGGTTTTCCCCCACGGTTGGCCCTGGGGGCCCCTCCCCTTCCTGTTCGGGTGATGTGTTTTGTTTGGTTTGAAGTTTTTTGGGTTCTTCCCCCCACTTTCCCTTTCACTTCCGGACTCTCCGGGGCGACCCCCCCCTTACCTTCTACCACGAACCTCTTTTCCCCCCCCCTTTCTTGTCTAATGATCTCTTCTGAATGGTTCCGAACTTGTAGGGGCTCCGAGCGGCTTCCGACTTCTCCAAGCGTTCGGAGTTGCAGTTAATTTGATGGTTTATTCCTTCGGTTTTCTCTTCCTTTTTTTTTATTGTTCAAGGTTTGCGTGTCGTCTTTTTCCCCTGATCCTTTTCATCTTTGATCCCTTCTCTCCGTTTAGGCGGCTACCGTTTTTTTTCTTTTCCCCTTATTTTCCTCTTTTTTGTATCTTTGGAACGTGTCCCCCCCCAATTCGCGCCAGGACCGTGCTCATGTCTTCTCTTGGTCCGTCTTTAGCCTTACTTGGCAACTTTGCGGGCATTCGTTCTGTCCGGTCCTTAGTCTGTTCCTTTCAAAGAAGCACTTTTTTTCTTTTTTTTCATTTTTTTACCCCCTTCTTTCAAGGTGGCTTCTTATGCCCCCTTTTTATTTAGCATTTTGACTTTCCTCCCCTTTCCCCTTTCTCGATGGATTGCCGATGGCCCTCGCTGAAGGGATCAAGAAACCTCCCATTTGTAGTTTCTTTTCTTGTAAGTCGGTTTTGGCTTTTTTTTCCCTTTTTTCCTTTCCCCCGCTCTTCCGTCACAACCCCTCGAATCACCCCCCGGTCGGCGGTCTAGGGTTACCCCCCCTTGCCATCTTTTCCGTCTGTGCTTTCGTGGAAACTCGTTCCCTTTTTGACCTTTCATTTACGGTCCCCTGCGTTATTCCACACACACTCTGCTCGCTGCATGATCCTTCTCAGATGTTGCTACTAACCCCAGTTCTGATATTTTTCCCTTTTTTGCCTCCTTGCTATGCCCCCCCCCACCCGTTCCCTCTCTACTACTCCCAAGTTCTGCGTGGCTCCCCTCGGCTTGACTTTTCCCAAGCTCCCCTCCCCCGATCTTCTATGGAATGTCGGGCATTGGAAGTAGATTTTAAACAGTAGGGAATTTTCCCCCCTTGTCCAGCTCCCCCGCTCACACTTCCCTTGCAACCTCTTGAGTCCTTTTTTTTTTTCTCCCGTGTTCCCACTCTGCCCCCTGTACAAATAATCTGGGTCTTTCCTATGTCCACCCTAGTCCGCGAAGCTTTTCTTGAGTTCCCCCCCCTTTTTTTCTGAGAATTTGGTCTTTCGCTCTCCCTCCCCCCCCCACTCCCACCCACCCCCCTGACCCCTGGCCCATACTCTTCCCGTGGGCTGTTCCTTCTGAAATTGGTCTTTGTCCCCCCCTGGTTTCCTTTGGCAAAGTTGGCTCTGCTTTCCCCTTTTTCTCCCTCTTATGTACACTATGGTCCCCAATTTCCGTCTGTTTTCCTTGGTGTCAAGATTGATTCCCCTTTCCCCCCCTTTTTGTTTAGCTCCTCGACACGAACAAAACCTTCCCGGGGCAACCTTGGAAACACCCCCCAAGGTTCTTTTTCCGTCCAGTTTCCATATTTCCCCCCCCCCCCAGTTTTTTTCAATTCGTCCCTTTCCCTTCTTTTCTTTTTTCTTTCCCTTTTTTAACCTTTGAGATTTGTCATAAAGTTCCGGATTGGACGGCTTTCCTTGGTCCCCCCCTCGCCTCTTCGATGGCGTTCCACCTGGTGTGTCGTGGTGTCGGGTCGTAGATCCCCCATTTGTTCCTTTTTTTCCCCTTTCTCTGTGGTTTCCCGCCCTGGGCACGCAAATTGCTTTTACCCGATCCCTCTCCGTGCCAACGCGGAACCCGCCCCCCCTTTTACCCGCAAGCCCCATGTCTCCCCCATTGTCAGAATTTTCCCCCCCCCCCCCCCTGACACTCTGGCCCTTCCTGGATTTTTTTGGGAGTATGTGAAGTTTCTCATTCCCGGTGTACTCCCCTTTCCTTTCCCTTTCCCCCCATTGAAGACTTTGCCTTTTCCCCTATGCTTCGGCCCTTTACCGGGGGGTGGTACTATACCTTTCCCCCCCCATACATTCCGGCAGGGATTGCAAATTCTCCAAATCTTTTCAGTGGACTTTCTTTTTCCGTCTTGTTCTCTTGTCTGACCAATGATCGGTCTGCCTGTTCTCCTTTTCATTCCCCTCTTGAGGTCATATTAGCACTTGACCCTTTCCCTGGTGCCTCCTCACACTTCCAGTCTCGGCATCTGGATACTATTTGCGACTTCCACCTTTGCCCCCCCCTGACTTTTGGTGTCCTTTTCAGAGGACCTGACTCCTTCCTCTGCCCTCCAGTACCAGATACTGTGTTGATGCACGGTCCTCCTAAAGTTCTCCATTCGTCTAAGTCCTACAGAGGCTTTTATTCGGTGTTTTCCTTGTGCCTCCCTTGATCCCAACGTGTTGTCTTTTCCTAGGTCTTCTTCACGTTTGTGTTTGCCCCCCTCCCTCGTTGTGCCCCCCCCCGATCACCCTTTTTTTCCAACGGTAATTCGAGCACATCGCACGTTTCTTTCCCGGCCCTCGACCTGTCCTTAATTCCCATCCACTTTTTGGCATGGGGGACGCCAAGATCCATCTTGCGTGTTCTCCCATGGGCCTATTCCTTTCCCATGAACCCTAACATGTTTTTTCTTTCCCCCCTTTCCCTGACATGTCCTCACGCATAAACTCCCCCCTAAATGGTCCCTTCTGGGCCCTGACCGGGCGTTGCGCTTCGTCTCCTATTTTTTGCTCCTCCCTCTTTTTTTCTCTCGGGGGTTCTGACCTTTCTCCAGATGGCACGTTTTGGTGAGAATTTGAAGTCACCCACATCACTCTTACTATCAAAGAGTGACCTCTCTCCTATAAGTAATTCGTCACCCTCTTTTGCGGCCCCCCTCTTTGGCAGTTCTGTCCTATTTTACCCTTGCTTTTTTGCGAAGTCACCTCTGTCTACGGCTAATAGTTCCCCCCGTCGAGTAAGCGGTGCGGGCGCGATCTCTTTTTCCATTCTGTTGTTGTAGTAGACGGGAGGGTCCTTCCCTCCTGCCAGGACTTTTCCTAAACAAGTTGAAAACCCCCCCCTCGACCATCCCCACCCATCCCCCGGAGCTCCCCCCTCTTTTTTCGAGGCCTCACCTTTAACCAGGCTCCAGTGGTTCTCGTTACAGTCCATTCTTCTCTCCCCACGTCCTGTCTTTCTTTTTCCCCCTTCCCCCCCAACGTCTTAGGGAGGCCCACCGATGGGGGGATCTCCCAACCAGTCTTTACCTTTGACCAGTTAACTTAGTGACTTCGTTCAGTCTCTTTTGTCCCCTCTCATTCCTTTCCTATACCCGGTTTCCCCCCCTGCAACTCTGCCGGGCTTTCGGTGCTTTTGATGTCACGTTCCTTTGTCCCAATACCCCCTACACCCCCTCACCCTTTTCCAAGTTTGCCGTTTCCTTCATTTTTTTTCGTGGTCCACGTGGGGTTTCGTGTAGCCTTCCAACCGGGAATCGTGTCCTAATAACCCCTCCTCTTGCCTCTGACCCAAACCTCTCTTCGCCAATAGTTCCAGTGTGGTACGCCCCTGGATGGTTCCCTCCTCTCCCCCTTCGTTTACGTTGTTGGTACGGCACGTAATTTTTTCTATTGAACCCGTTTTATCTCAGTTTTTGCATCGTCCTCTACCTTCCGTTTTTTTCTGCCTGCTCAGATTGACCATGTCACCAATTTGAGTTGTTTTCCCTAGTCCCCCAAAAGGTCCGGTGTGCAGAGACAATCTTGGCAATTTTCTACCTTTCTTTCTTAGATACCTTCCCCCCCTTTTGCCCCCCCCCCAGGGTCTTCCTCTACTCTTCCCCGTACCGATACTTTTTGCAGCGTTGATCCCAGGGCTTTTTTTTTCAGTTTTCCTTTTACCCTACCCGCGAGTGACAATTCATCGGACATTTTCTTTTCCCTGACTTTAATTGATGTTGGCGCTATCAGTAATTGATTCTGCCCTTTTTAGTTCTCAACCACAATGTCTCTACCTTCAACGCTCCCATCAGGTTCAGACCTTTTGGTGATGTCTGTTTCCCCGTCCATTTTCCAATGCGCAAACCCCTACCCAATACAACCTTCCCTTGAATAATTCAATGGACCCCTTAGGACATCTCTTAAGAGTCCTCCCTTGCACTATCAACGCTGTTTCTGTTGGCACCTTCACTCTTGGACATTTTTGAAATTCGCGTGTAGCAGGCCGACGGTCGTTTCCTTAGGACCTTGTTCTCCGCACCTTCTTTTTTCCAACTTACTATTGACCCATTAATTATCCTCCCCCCCCCCCCCCCCCACCACTGTTCCTGTCCTTTCCCTCTTTTCGTTTCTCTCACATCTGTTTTTTTTTTGGCTATAAATCTGCTCCTCGGATCCTAAAACTTCTTTGCCTTTCGCCTTGCCTTTGTACGTAATTCGGCGTATCCCTGGCGCGACGTCGCCCCAACCTCCCCCTAAACACGCTCCTGTCCCCCTATTGGCGTTAGTGGCTGCCTTTTTTCGACCTGTCCTCTCCTCCGTTGCTTTTTTTTTCTTCTCAGGATTGACTCTTCTCTCCCCTTTTGTGGTGAGGGGCTGTCGACCGGAGGACTTTTTCCAACATCGTCTTGCTGCCGCCCTTTTGTTTTTGTATCTTTTTGCGGCTGACGTCTGAGCCCTTACTTCCCCCCCTTACCAACCTGTCCAGAGATTGTCTCCGATCCCCCCTGGGCCTCCCCCCTGCACCCCCCCCAAACAGACAGACTTTTTTTCGCTGTCTCCCCCCCCCAATTGTCTTTCAATCGTGCTCATCTTAGACCGATAACTCTCTATTCCCCACCCTTCCTTTTTTGTTTGTTTTTTTTGATTTGAGAGATTCCTTGCTTGGAGATTCTTAGGGTGTACCTATCTCATTCTAGCCTTTCCGGCTTTACTGTTCCAGGGCCGTTTGTAATTCGAGTCCTTTCACAGTCGTGACGTCCCCAGTTTGTCTTTCCTTTTCATGTTTGGTGGAATATGATTCAACTCCAAGAAAATTGGCTGTTCTTTGTGGCCTGTCGGTCCAGGTCCGTCCAAGATTCTTTTTTGAATTTCAGTCAACCCCTTCTTGGTCCAGACCTCAAGGCCCAGAACCCCCCTTCGCTGGAGGCAACCTGACAAATTTTTTTCGTGACTCGCTGGTATATTGCTTGAACTTCCCTCCCAACATTGTCGGTGGTGGTATGTGTCCCTCCCCCTTCCCCGGCTTTTTTTTTTTGCCTGCTTTTCACTGCAGCCTTGTACCGTCGTACTTTTCCTGGTCCCTATTTCTGCCATGAAAGGGGCTCCCCCCCTTTCCCTCTTTTTTTTTTTCAGCTCAGGGAAAGGGCAGGACTTCCTAACGGAAGTCGGGCCATTCTTCATTTAGCCGTCTCCCTTTGGATTTATGGCCCCTGTACACATTTCCATTTTTCCATAACTCAAGAATTGTGACTTTTTCGCTCCCACGAACTGACTTCTGTGCCCCTCCGGTTTTCCGGTGCACGGCTGCTCCCTGTTTCTCGGCTTTTCCCTCACCCGTCCTTCCGTTTTTGGACGGGCAAAACTGCTTCTTTTTCGCCGTTGTCGCCGTGGTCCGTCTCATCTTTTTATTGCGTTTTCGCTGTTTTTTTCCCATTGACCTGTAACCTTTCTGCTGTGGGTCGTCCCCGTGTTGGTGCGCCCAAACTACGTGATTTTTTCACCCGGACTCCTTCTCCTTCAATGTGCACAGCTAAAATACTTTTTTCGGACCCGGCCGTCCTTCTATTTGATTTCTGTCTTGGCACGGCCCCCAACAGTTTCATTTCGCCGGGGTTTTTTTTTTTTTTTTATTTTTTTCTAGCACTGGCCTCGTAGTCCGGAACTTCCTTTCCCTGTATTGTGTTTTCATCAACTTATTTCTTTGATGCCTCGGATAGCTACTTTGCACCAAGTTCTGGTTACTTCCCGCACCCCCTTTGTCCCTAATCGAACCCAAGTAAACTTTTCTTTGAAAAAGTCAGTCGTCTTCGGGTAAATTAGCGAAGTTTCCCCAGGAGCCCAGCGTCGAGCCCAAAGCTTCCCCCCCTCAGGAATTGGACCAACTGTGATATCCCCCAGAAATGGGAATTGCCTTGTCGCCGTACCGCAACAGGTGCTTAATTCTTCTATTAGGTCCCCCCATCGGAGGTTATTGACAGCATTCTGCTGTCCTTGAGCTAACCTTGCTTTTAGTCGTAGGGGTATTTTAGGTCCTTTTCCCCTGTTTTTTTTTCTTAGCGTGTTTCCCTACCGGTTGTCCTTTTTCTTTTCGATCCACGCTGCGATTGGCGGAGATCTTTGTCTTCACAGGGCCCCCAGCACACTAGTCGGCCTCAAATTTCCTCGGTGTTGAAAGTTAAGGCTCTCTGTGACAGTTTCCCCCCAATCGCTCTTTTGCTCGCAGTTCTCTTGCGTTGTCTTGGCCATCCTTTCTCGTGACATCCGAAAAGGAGAGGTGTTTTCTTCACTATTTTTTTTTTTTGATGTCTTTTTTGCTTCTCTATCTTCTTTTTCTGCTTCGGTCTTCTGACTAAATGAAGCCCCCTATCCTTTTATTTCCATCAAGTTCTAGCGGGACGGGCCCCCCCCCAAGTTTCTGGGCCCCTATCCCTTTTCTGATTTGTGCATGCTTTCTTTTAAGTCTCGTGATTCGCAACACCCGTCCCCCCCTCCCTCCCGACATTCCGCCCCTCTGGAGCTTATCCTGAGACGCTGATCCGGATTTTCCCCCCCCCAAAAGTTTTTTTTTTCTGAGTCCCGCTCGGGCGGGTTCTCCCTGCGAACAGTGGTCAGTTTCCCCAAACAGCGGTTGTCTGGTTGTTATTAGTGACATGAGTAAGAAGCACCCCTCGTTTGGCCTATACTTGACGTCTATTGCGCGCCCCTCCCCCTCGGTGATGGGCGTGTTAGCGTGTTCTATTTTTTTCTTGAATTTTTTTTTTCCCTTGGCAGCGTTCTCTAGAAAGGGGCTCCCATTCGTTTTTTCTTGCTTTTGCCCATCCCCTTCTTCCCCCTTTTTATTTTTTCGCTCTTTCTCCAGCGCTCTTTTTAGATCCCAAGTTCACCCCCCTTTCTTTTTTTATATGTCATGTTCTTTATTCGCTGACTTTGTTCCATGACCTTGGGTGGTCCTGGTGTATGCCTTTCCCTGACACTTAGCATGGGTTCCTAGTTGCCGGGATTTGTGCAACCAAAAGCACATTCACGCCTGCCGCGGCAATTACAGCCCTTTTCTCAATAGCCCGTTTTTTCTCCCAGTTTCCCCCTGTGCTCAGACCCGCTAAGGGATCAAGAAACCCCGCTCGTCGGGTTTTCTTCCGCCTCTTAGTTTACTGAAGAATTAGTGAACCCCCCGGACAACACTTTGTTTCCCCCCGGGAGTAGGATCTTTGCAAAGGCCAATTTAGGACGGCCTTCCCCTTTGGACTCCCACATATTTTCCGGGTGACGCGGGTGCAACCACACTCTGCGCTTTTTTTTCTTTCCATCGAAAACATTTTTTTTTCCCCCCTCCGCAATTGTACTGATCCCTTTTCATGGGCGCATGATCCCCTCGATGGCCCCCCGCAATACCCACAGCAAGTCCATTCGGTGCCCGGCCCCGATTGGCAAGCTCTCACTTGCGTATCTATTTTTAACTTGCTGTTCATGACCCGAGCAGTTAGGGACCCCCCGGAACAGGAGTGAGTGTCCCCGTTGCGCAGCCTCCCCCACTCTGCCTTTGTCAACGTTTTTTAAGGTCTTTTTCGCCTTCCCGAAGCGTGTGTCTTTTTTTTTTTGGTCCCGATCTGAGTTTCCCTTTTTTTGACAGAGCCCGACGTCTTTCTTCCCCTCCCAAATCTTCATGGTTTTTAGACTTATGTTTTTTTATACCACCATTGACCTGTTACGTTGGCCCCCGCCCCCTCCCCGCCAACCGCTGGAGGAATGTCTTACCTGTGCGGACAGTGTATTTTCCCAAGGACTTTTTTTTCTTGGGATTGTTTTTTCCGCAGTTCTCTCGGTATTCGTTCCGACTTTAATGGCGGCGTTTTGGGGCGGAGGTCCCTCCCTTTTCTGCATATAGCTGACAGCAAATTTTTGTCAAACCGCTAAGCCCCCTGTAAGTTCTACAAGAGGCGATGGCCAATGATTTTCCAAGAAGGGCCGGCAGCCTTCCTTATTTTCTTTTCATTTCGTTTGTTTGGTAGACGGCTTGACGCTCTTCGGGCCTTTTAATGGCTTACCTGGTTTTTTTTTTCTGGTTTTCTCTTTCTTCCGGAAAGCCTGGGCGTTGTGATTCTGGTGGTCATTCCCCCCTTTGCCATTCCCGGCCGAGCACCCATTTTCCTCTAACGGATTCCGTGGTGCAAGTTACCTTTACCCCTGACAACCTGTTTCCGCCTTTTTCATGGAGCCAGCCCCCCTTCTTCCCGGTTGGGGTGGCGTCAATTTCTTTTTTTTTTCATTATGTGATCGCACGCTATGCCCTCCCCCTTCGTCAAATTTAGGGACTCTTTCACACATGGGACTTCTGGTCCCACCTCCCCAGTTTCGGTTTATTCGGCTCGTTTTCTTCTTTTTTCTGCAAACCCCAATCCATTATTTTCCCTTACTTTGATGCTTGCTGTTACAGTTTTCTGCACTCGTTCGGCCTCTTGTCCTGTTTTCGCTGTACCGATTAATTTTTTTTAGCTTGAACCCCAGGCGCTCCCGGCCCGAAATTTGCCTTGCGGCCTTCGATTGTTGTGAGTATTGCCCCCCCACGACCCGATTTCCTTTTTCGTGTGAGTTAACGCTCTTTCCGATGGTCACGTCCAAGTTCGAAGATTGTTTTGGTTGTCACTCACTGCGTCGCTTATATTCCTTCATATTTTTCCTGAGCCCCTCCGCCGACACGATGTGCTTTCTCGCCCATGCCTGTTATCACAATTTTGTTGTTTTCGTTTTTGGCGAAGTTTTTTCACGACTCGCGTCCGACTTTTTCTTACACATGACTTTGTTCTTGACATTGTCTCTTGCACCCTCGGTCCCGTCTTTCGTTTGTGAGCCGAGGGTCCCCCGTTCCTCTCCCTCCACGGCTATGTGAGACTTCTGTTTCCATGCTACGTCCAGGACACCCCAGCCACCACTTTCTTTTTTTCGTCCTGACCCATGACCCCTTTCGCTCGTTTTCCTCCCGCAAGACAATTGACGGCGCGAAAAGGCTTTTTGCTCTTACCCCGTCAATATATGGTTGACGGCCCTTTTTTTTTTTTTTGCCTTGTCGTTCTGAGGTTCCTGAGAAATTTAATAAAGCTTTACAAGTTGGGATGAGCCTTGATGGAACCCCAATCTCTTCCATCCCCCCCCCCCTTTCCTGGCAATTTATCCCCCGGTCATTTCTCACACCCAGTCAGTTTGAGTGCACGCGGAGTTTATAGATTTTTCTCCCCACATTTCACGTCTTGAATCATATTTCCCTTGAATCGTCACGCGGGGTGCGCGGATTACCTCGGCCCCCCCCCGTTTTTTTGCGCTTTTTTAGGGGATAATGGTAGAAGTTAACTGTTCTTCCAGGAAGTTGTTTTGCGGGATTGTCGTCATTTCGATTTTTTTCGTCTCCTTTTGCGTGCCCCCTTGTCCCCCAGGACCCCTTTTAAGACTATTAAACTTGCACCCCGCCATCACCCGTAACGTGCAGTCTGGTTTTCCCCTGATGCCGGCGCGAGGCCCGTTTGCTTTTCCCCCCGCCTTTTTTTTTTTCCTCAAGTTGCTCCCTCACCAACCAGGAGCTCCACTCCGCCCCCCCACCTTATGCGGCCCCCCCAACCCCCCCGTCCGTGAGGATTTATTTCCCTCCTTTTTTTTTCCCCAGGCCAGAGATTCTATGTGATTTTTTTTTCCTCGCGGTGTACCGGTCTGACCATTTACGTATTGCCCCCCCCTTTCAGCCACTTTTTAGTCGGGGCGACCTACTGCTTTGGTACTTGTGGCTCGGCCCACAGCCCTCCGAACCCCCCTCCAAATCTTCCCAGTCCCTGGTTGCCCGATCGCCCCCTTTTTTTTTCCCCAAGTGCCACCCCTTGTAATTTCCAACCCTGATGCCCGCATTTTTTGAGTTGAACAAGCATCCCTAGATCTTGGCTGTACAAAGGCCTTTGTTCAGGGTTTCTTTATAAGCACTTCTTTTTCCGTTAGGGTGATCCAGTACTTTTCCTTCACACTTCTCCCGCAATTGCCAATTTTGCCCCCATTGCATGCGCCTTCCGTTTTTACATGCGCTATGTCCTCCCGGCCCGCCCCACAGGCGGTTTTCCCCAATTTATTCCGGTGTTTTCGAGACCCAGATGTCATTAATTCGCCGTCCTTTTATTTTCACTCCCCCGCACATGAGTCCTCTACGATTTTTGCGTTTTCCCCATTTTCGATCTGTGGCCCCCATTGCACTTTCTTGTTTCGTTTTCCCCGCGAGCCAACTCGACTTTTCGGGCGGTCCTACGTTTCCTGTCCGTGGTGCCTTTTTTTGCCATGGCCCCTGTGGCCACCTCTTTTCCTTGGGATCCCGCTGGGACTGTCCAACACCCTTCCTTTTTTTTTATACGGTATACCAGCCCAATCCAATGGCACGAAACTGGGGGAGGTGTGTTTCCCCTGGTGTTTACATTTGGTATCGTCCCCTTTTTTCCAAACTTTTCGCAGCCAATAATTACCTTGTCCTTTTTTTGAACCCTCAGATTACTAGCTGTGACTGGAACTGGAGAGCCTGCTAGGTTTGCTTGGCCCTTCCACCGGGTCTTGGGCCTGAAATCGTTCTGCTATTTCGGCGTCAATGGCGGCTGGCACCCTCTCACCCTTTTCCCCATCCACCATCATTCCCCTGGTTTTTTGACCCTGCCAAACCCCGTCCATGCCGTTGGCGACTTTGAGAGCCCCCTCCCTTTTCCGTGGCGTCCTCAATTTTTTTCTCTCTTGAGGAAGCAAATCGTGCTGACTCATGCCGTTCCCCCAAAGTATTTTTGACGTTTTTTTCCTGAGGAATTGTCTTCCTCCCAATTCCCTACTATATACCCCCGTTTTCAACCCCCCTAATGAGCTTTTAGTTTCTTTGAGCATCGAAATGGGAGCATCGCGGAATTCCGTGCTAGCGGATTCTTGCCCCCCTTTATAGAGTTATGTTCACTTTTCGGTGCCTCTGGAACAGATAATCACTAGGTTGCCGACCGTTTGGTTCCTGACTCTTATCGTGCCTTTCCCTGGCGCCACGAACGGCAAGTCCCAATACAAGACTTTTCGGCCCGTCGTCTTCCATACTTCACAGGACCTGTCCCTTCCCACCTGCCGAGCTTTTTTTTCGTGTCGCTACAAGGCGTTCGCTCCCGATTACCCCCCCCCTATCATCCTTTTCCCCTGCATCCTTTTTCTCTTTTCTTTTTTGTTTTTTTTTCTGGAGTTATCGGATTTATTCGGCTCTTTGTGATCATCTTTACTCCTTGTTCTTTTTTTCGTTGTGGCGATTCTTGGGTTTGGTCGTGTTTCAGGCCTTTTGGCTGTTTCTTCCCCTCTTCCCCAAGATCGTTTTTACCTTTATTTGGACTCCGCTCGCCTGGCCGTCGAATCAGTCTTCAGGAACAACCAGGGACAGTCTTTTTTCCCCTGCTTTTTGCCTTTTCTTTTTCCTCCCGGGACGTCACATGCTCTCTATGATTTTTTTCATTTTTCCCCTTTGATCGCGTCGGTGGAACGATCTTTGGAGCGGCTTCGTCTTTTTTTGATGGCCCCCGTCTTTGCTGCCTTGGTGAACTTTTTTCCCATGTACGTTCTACTCTTCGGCCTTTTTTTGTATGGTTGCGAGCGTTCCCCTTAAACGGAACCCTTACCCTTCTGGACCCTTTTGGTCCCGGTTTCGTGCACTTGTTGCTCAGGGACAACTTTCCTCGAATCAGCTTGTAGGTTCTCCCAAGTCCAGGATTTTCGTGCTCCTTTTTCTCCCCTTGGGGTTCCTGTTAATATTCGGCTTCATCGGAGCCCCTTCTTTGTTAGAGTTTTTTTAATTGAACGTTTTCTTTACATCTATTTCCAGCCCTGCCATTCCTGCATCTCCTCCCAGCTTTTTCTATGAAGCTCGGTTTGGTCCGTTTTTAATCTCTCATCTTTTTTTCTACTCCGTCTTTTTCCCTTTAATCTATGATTCGGCGTGAATCTGCATTTTCCTTAGTTCTTTCACCCGTTTTCTCAGTTTCGATCCTTTTTCCCATTCAGCACGCGCTTTTTCTTGAGAACGTGCTGCTGGTTTTCCGAGGTCTTTTATATAGGTGGTGTTGCGCCTTTGTCCCGTCTTACCCGATCAGCGTACGCTCATTCACCAAGTAACCTTCCCACTCCGTTCTGACCCTCCACGCCCTTTCCTCTCGTCCCCCTGTACCGACAGAAGTCCCACGTCGTATGTATCTTCTAGAACATTGGTACCGTCAGAGACCCCTTTAATTTTCGGTTACAACTTTCTTATTTTTTGCTGGCCCCTTTCCCCTGGATATTTTTTCCTTGTTCCCCTGCGTAATCCGCCCCCCCCTCCATGTTTTCCCTTGGAATGGGGAAACACCCGCAGGCATTTGCCTGGCGATCTTCCTGGGGTCACTTTTTTTTCGAGTATGAAAAACAGGAATTTTCCCAACTTCTTAGACGTTTTGGTTCGTAGAGCCCAAGACGTGCCGTGTAACCCCCAGCGATTCCCATTGCTCTCGGGTCCCCCTGCTTGGGGGCCTGCAGCTGTACCGACTTTTCGTGATCCTTGTTGTTTTTTTTGGCTTTGTATTCGGCCTTTTACATGTCTGGAATAGGGCCTTGGCCTTGAGTTTTTCTCCCTGGCTGGACCCCCCCGGCTTGTCCCTTCTGTTTATTTCCTTATGTGATTGTGATGCTCCCGGAACACGCCTAGATTTGTCCTCTTGGGGGTTGTACTACGCGGATCTAGCTCCCGTGGTCCACCTTTCTCGAAGTTCTCTTCCCTGGGCGTGTTCCGATTATATTGTTACAAATTACACGAGGGACAGAGTTTGGAAGGTCGATACGTTTTGGTTTTTTTTTTTCTTTTTTCTTGAATCCTTCTTTGATTCAAAGATGGCCTATTTCGAAGCCCCCATGACCGCCGGTTATTTTCATCCCGGTTCTTCCCCTCCCTGTGGCCCGGTGTACTGAGTGCCGGTTTGATTGCGTTGCAGTGGATCGTGGCTTTACGTTTCTTTCGGCCTTCCCTGTTCCCCCTTGCCACCCTTCGTCCCCGGACAGCTTACGAAAATCCCGCCACTTGGAGCTTGAGCGTCTAGCATTGCCGAGAGTCCTCTCCGACATGGGGCAGATGTTTTACCTCGCGCCCGCGTGATTGAGCCCCGCTTTCGCTTGGCCCCCCCAACTTTTTTTCCTTGGATGGATGAGGCCATCTCCGTCGTGCCGGGCAACCGGTTTTTCGTTTTTAGACTTATCTTCCTTTTCTGCTCGTCTCTTCTTGGGGAGGGCAGTTGAGAAGGTTTGTCTGTTTCGATCCCCCCCTGGCTTGAAGGGCGCAATCACAAGGATTTTTTTCAACCTGTTTGCTCTTTCCCATTTTCCGAAAGACGTTTGCGTCTTTTATTCCCAATTGATTAGGTGTGGTTTCCTCCTTTGTCTTCTTTTTCCCCCGTAAATTTAGATTCTTTTTTCAGTTTTCTGTTTTTATTTTTGTTCATGGATTTTGGTGATTTAGCCTTTTTTTTCTGTGTTACATGGTTAATGGCTCTGACCCTTGCTCTCCCCCCCTTGTTTTTCCGTTCTTCTACCCTTCCCCCACTCTCGCGGGGCAGGACTCCTATTTTGCTCTCCCCCCGCCGCACGTGACAACCCCCGCATCTTTTTGTTTATTTGTTCGGTCCTTTCTACTGGTGTCTGTTTTTTCGTTTTTCACCCGCTCGCACTCCCCAAACGGATTGCCCCTTTTCTTGCGTACTCTAAAGAACATGTTCCGTTTCCTCTTCGAGAGGGTGGACTGGTCCAATTCGGCTCTTGGTCCTCCTTTCCCCCACTTTTCTCCTGCTGACTTGAGCCATCTCCGGGCTTTTCCTTTTTCGACGCCCACAAAGTCATTCTCCTCAGGTTGTTAGTACTGCGATGGCTCTTCACTCCATTCCTCCTTTTTCTCCAGGCCCCGGGATACCCCACTACGAGGCAACGTGAGCGTACATG
>Ga0179591_1252445_pt1 | contig 22734 bp, 18 predicted proteins | sample CZOMad2_1_08_16f_FD_182891 | JGI IMG/M metagenome (GOLD analysis project Ga0179591, IMG submission 182891) | Vadose zone soil fungal communities from Angelo Coast Range Reserve, California, USA - CZOMad2_1_08_16fungal (PacBio error correction) | ecosystem: Environmental > Terrestrial > Soil >... | reverse complement strand
TCCGTGTCTTTCGACAGGGACTCTTATCCTCCGCCTGACAACTTTTCCCCCTCCCGAATCTTAATGTCATATCGGAGCGTCCCTGCTCCCCCCCCCCTCCCTTTGGCCCCTAATACACTCTGACTTGAAAGGTACGCCCTACGAAACTAGTGGGTTGCCCTATCAAGAGAGGTATGAAGTTTTTTGATTCCTCCCAATCTCTTAATCCCTCTTTCCCCCTTTCCTCAAGGAAATGGCGACGACAACCACCTCTTTCCCAAGACCTAACCCATCAAGCACCACACCGTCGATGCCCCCCGGTTGATCCTTTTGCCAAGCTGCTTTTCCCAATTTCCCCGTCGTCTTGCCCCTTTACTTTCCCCCCAAATCGATGGGGCTAGAGGCTTTCTTTCTCGAGGAAGACCCACCAGATTGACACAGGTGCTTGGAGCCCCCCCTTCTCATTAACAGAGATGGCGATGCAGGTCCGTCAGATTCAGTAGCACTCTGGATATTCATTCTATTTACACCGCCTCGGGCCCCCCATGATCGTAAAGAGACCGGTTGAGCCATCGCGTGGCGGACTGGTAATCTCCCCAGTTCAGTCCTGACTTTAAGAGGAGATCGAGCCGCCCTCCTTCCAGGTCGGGGTAACGGTCCTTTAGACGCCCCCGAGCACACCCCTTGAACACCGAGAAGAACATTTTCTGCCGCTGGCAATCTCTTTGAGCCCACCACCTGGCAATGGCTCTCGATGACTAGGTGCTTCCCCCCCAAGAAAACGCGTTATAGAAGCCGAACTAGATAGATTATCTCCGTTACACGTGGGGTTAAGAACGACCTTTCTGTTCTCCTTAAAGTAATACCTTCTGCCTGTTCCTGTCAAGGTTCCAATATTCTATTCTTACGTCGGTTCTTCAACTTCGTGGGGGTTACTTTGTCTTGTCATCGGCGAGGACAACGTTAGTTCTTGTGTCCTGTCTGTTTTTCGGTCTCTCGATTCTCCCGATGCGGACTTGCAGCGGATGGAAAACGCTTTTGATGGGTTCTCTGTCCGCCCCTCTTGCAGAGATTCTTCTTCCCTCTTCGAAGCTAAGAGAGGAAGTCCCTACTTCTCGATAGGCCGTCATTGCTCCGAGATGACCCACCATATTATCCTCCCGCATATATCACTGCTTCCCCCTGGCTCAAGTCTCACAGTAGATCAACGATCTTTCTCCTTCCAACTTTTGGTTCCCAAACAAAGAGGGGACACATCTCCGACGTGATGTTCAATTCTATTGACCCCCGCATTGAGAGTCCGTGGCATACCCACTTTTGTTCGCGCTTCTCCCATGCTATATTGTCCTAAAACCTTTTTCCGTTACATGCCTTCGCCTGCTTCTCCCTCTTAGAAAGCCCTTCTCCTGGACCTGCTGTTCCGTAGTTAGCGGTCTAGATATACCCCCTCCCGTGTATGCAAGAGGACGACCCTAAGGTGTCGGCCGAAAGCACCCCTTCCCCAAGTTTCAGCAAGAAGAACGTAAGCTACCCAAGCAAGTCAGCCAAGTTTCTCCTTTTCCTGCATGATTGTCCTGGTAATTCAATTAAGCCCCCTCGTTTACTAAGCTCGATCTCCGAAGAGAGGGTAGGATGGTCCCCAGGGGTGCCCCGCCCCTCCTTTTTCAATAGCTGTTTCCCAGGCTTACCTCCGTTTTCCCATGTGTCAAGGAGCACTTCCGAGCTACCGTCCTTTGAGGTGCGACCTGTGATGGAGCCTGCCCGCCTAGCTCGTCGTTGCCTGGACCCTATAGCGAATCCTTCAAGTATCAAACCCAGGAAGAGGCATTGCACCGTACACGTTTTCCTCCGTCCAACCCTTCCTCTTCGAATGACAATCAGGAGTTTCTACGTATTTGCATCTATTAAGGATTGGGACTCCTTGTTGGGAAAGGCCATTCTATTCCAGTTCAAGTCCCCGTACCCCTTATTAGTTTTTCACTCTGAAGAAGATATGGTGTCTAAGTCCTTTCGTACGCTTTTTCCCTCTTGGCAGGGAGGGATACCTTTTAGTCCATTTTCAACTAGACCTACATTCCCCACCGTAAGGAGAGTTCTTTGGCCTCCCGTCCTCCCGACTCCAGAGAACAAATGGTTTTTTACGCCGTATTCCCCTGGCCTTTGTGCCCCCCCAGGGAAGAGACGTTCGAGGCCAGAGTCGCAGATTCAAAGATTGGACTTATCCTTCTCACGCGCCCCGTCAAGGTATCATCTGCCTACCCCCGAAGGAATCCCCCCCCCTCTCGCCAGCCCCCTTCCTCGAAACGAGTGCGAGACCACATATTTAAAGGCATCAGAACGACGTTTTGCATTTGAAATTTGCGACATCTTCTTAAAGCGACAGTCCGCCAGGCTCTGGTTCAAGGAACAAGAGACCCGGGAGATTTATTATACTCTCTCCGAGAACTTCCCCTCGCGATCTCTTTTTCAATACAGTTGTTGCTTACTCTTCCGGTTTTAGTCGTCCTCTACTGTCCCATACCTGCATAGACGCGTTGCCTTTTGCGCGTTTTACTTTCCCGGTTTTTACCCGTAGGCGCCTTTCTGAATTGAAAGTTTCAGAAGGATGTCACTTTGTCCGATAGTGTTAGCGATCGGGACTCCTGTCCCGGTAGCTCAGGAGTTTGGGATTTTTTCTGTTTCCCGGGGCGATTACCGCATAGGCGATCCTCGTGCTAGGTGCGATGACACTTGCGGTTACGGGGACTCTGAAGAACAATCGTTCATAGAAGGATGGCTGATCTTTCTTATAATGGCAGACATTAATTTTCCTCATAACGCAGGAAGGAAAACGTGTTTTTCGGTTTGTCTCGTCCTTCGCATCGTCTTGAGTATGCCCGGTCAGTTAGTTCAGCGGGGACATGTTTCGAAATTTTTCTCCGCTGGCACCGATCAGCTGACGATTCGGGAGCTTGGACACAGTATCCTCCGCCGTCCCTAAAGACCTGAATAGTCGTAGAAATGTTCCTCTAGAAGGCTCGTCCCTAGGAATGGAAGTCACATGTACCCCCTCCCCACACTACCGTTGGAAGGTCGAATATTTCGTCTAGCCGTCGACTCGGGAAAGGGAAGAGTCCTCGCGTTGAAGTCTTTTCAGTCCCTGGTCCGAGCAAAATCAAGGTTCCGACCTCTTATGAAATCTTTCGTACCCACGAACCCCGCTTTATTGCTTTGAAGGACGGTCCAGTGTACTTACTCCTAGTCCTTCCTCGTAAAGTGTATTCATTAGCCCCCATTTTCAATCTCAAATCTGTCGCGAATGCCTCCTTGGCTTTCCCCGACTCGATTTAAATAGGGTTCCTCCCCTGAAATAGTTGAACGCTGTGTCCCCCCGGTTGGAGTTTTTTTTATTTACTTTGAGCCAGGAGTCAGGCTGCAACTCCTTGGCGATGCTAAGGAGGTGTTTCATTGCCGTCGGCTTGATCATGGGTCCTGTCCGTGGCCCTCCCTGCGCGATACGCGCTCAGTGTTCGTCGATTCCGACCTCCCGAGTCTCTTGCTTAGGTCAGTTCTTTGCGTCGATTAAGTCCGAGGACTGCACTCGAGCCCTCAAAGTCTTTTTTTCCTGATATCGATCCCCATCGACGATGAGAGGCTTCACGACATGTTTTAGTCGTTGAAGAGATATTCCCTGAGATTTCCCCAGCCGATTGGGGCGGCAAACGTTTGCGTTACGTGTGCCTCAGCCCTGATTTCTTTCCCCGCCTGAAAACTTTGACGGAAGTCACTTCTTTTTTGAGGAGCGCATAGGTAAGCTGTTCAATCTTTCCCCCTTTTAGTACGACCTGATGCGCGGAAGACTTGCTTTTCCCCTTTAATCGCACTCTTGGATCTTCCACAGAAGTAGCGGTTCTATTCCCGCCGTACGGATATTCTCCACAATAGTTGACCGTAGTTTTTTGAACCGAGAGAGCGATCTTCCTTTAAAGGACCCCGAGAAGGCTCATTCAGCCCAGTACTCTGTTTCTAGACGCGTTCTTCACTAAAAAGGACCTCGATTTAGTTCCCCCCCAGCAACCTTAGTGAAAGTGCCCTAAAAGGTCGCCTGACCACTTTTAGCCACCGGTCTTAAAGAAAAACTGTCTCTTATCTCTTCCAATCTCAGAATAAGCGGCAGTTTGGGAGGTTCCCTCATCAGACAAATGACAGTCTTAAGAAGACTTGTAAGCTTGAAGAGACGACGCTTCGTGGGTTTTTCCCTCTGATTCAGCCCAGGAAACTTCTTTTCCCGGGACAGTAGTCTCTGCCGAGACTAGGCAATGCTGCTCAAGAGTTCGAGGTTTCCTTTGGCCTGGGGGGAACGTACAGCCATCTTCTCTAGGTTATTGAGGAGTGAAACCTTTGGCCTCCCGTATTTTCTACAAGAGAAGAGGACCCTTTGTTCTCTTAACAGCGACAAGTGTTGTATGCTTTTTGTCCAGCAAACACGATCCGGTGGTTATAAGGAACTAGTCCTCCATATCTCCCACTGTTAGCAGATCCTCTTCTTCCCACGACTCTTTCGGACCAGACTATTTGCGACCCCCCCTTACGTAGTCCGGCGCGAGGACAGAGATTCTGTGGCTGATGTGGGTTGGGTGGCCCGTTGGTTAGCCACTCGCGCGTCCTGGCACAGCACGTCAAACGACTTCCCCTAGATTTTCGGTGGTAGCGAGGAACCCCCTTTCTTTCATACTCTCTGTAGACCAAACTAGCTTCAATTTAGACCGCCAGGGAAAAGTTTCCCTCGGATAAAGTGACTGTGGAGTACCCAGTGTAATATCTCAGGCCCCCTCGTTAGGGAGGAATATTGGGGTGAACGCTTCGATATTCCCACCCGGGTCCTCCCGCGCAAGGTTGAGAGTATGCGTCTTTTCTTGCAGAGACCGCACGGTTTAGAACGTCAACAACCAGGTGAGCTGTTTTTTCCCAAGTTTCTTTTCAGACTCGTGTCTCAACACAAATCCTTCCTTTGTGAGCGATGACCTCCGTATCCCATTATTTCTCTCCTCTCTCTTGATCTCCGCGTTTGTGTTGTTGCTAGCTTCTTCCTCCCTCCTCAAGAAAGTTTACGGTTAGACCCGACCCATCCAGTTAAGAGGGTAGCACCTGTGAAATACTTCAGTCGCCCTCCCCCTGTTTGTGCTTCCCCCCCAAACAACATCTTGTCATAGTCTTTCCGTATTCAACTCAGGAACACTCCCGCCGATGTCCGGTCTTTTTTCCCTCGATCGTCTCCCATCGCCGTTCTGTGCACACGGTACCTCCTCGAAGCTTACTTTCCTAAAATGGAGCGGCCCCTCTCCCCCACTTTTCAAGTGGTCCGCCTTCAGGAATTCACGGCCTTCTCCGCTACGCCTACCAATTGGAGCTCTCAATCGTTTGGGGAGAAAAATATTGTGCTCCCTTCTACATCGGCTGGACCTAGTGAAGATGGGAACCTTTTGTGTAAGAAAGCTTTTCTCCTAACCTTTCAACGACCATGCTACCCACAATCCAACCCCCAGAGATCCCGCGCGTTTTTTCCCGGACCAGTTCTCTCTTAAAGTTTTGCGCCTGCCCTGCTTAAATAATTTCTAATCTTCCCCCCCAAGCATGTGGGTCCTTGAGATTTACCATGGAATGACACAACCTTAGATTGCCTGTAGCAGAAATCATCTTTTCTAATTGTGACGGACTCTTCAAGTCCGACCTTCTAGTCTATTCCCCTCCCCCCCCTAGCAGGAACTCCTCCAAGCTATCACCTTGGAGGAAAGACTGAGAATAACTACCACATCCCGAAAGAGCTGCATTCACTCTGTACTCAGGCTCACCGAATTCCCTGAAAGAGGAGTTTTCCCAGATTTGTGCAAGCTCCCCAACCCGCCCCCAGCCTCCATGTTCATAGGAAGTCAGAACCTAGAACTTTCCCTTTTCGAATTCTTTCGGTGGCTTTCGGTTCACAGAACAGAGCTCTCTTCTGACAAGTATGAGTGTCAAGTCCTCGTCCATTTCTAAGACGAAATCGTTGAGTCATCTCCGAGAAGTGTAGCACTGTAACCCCTTCGGGAATTTTGTTTCCCCTTTAGCACTTACTGTGGATTTATACTTCATGAGTAACCCTAGCCGTCGGGTCTGTGAGAGATTTGTCCTTTTCTTTGACCGTCACCTTTTTTGTCTAGGGGTCACAAAGAGTGATTCCAATTGTGGGTGGTCCTAGGCAAAGAGTATTTAGTAGTAGAATCTTTAGTTGAATATTGAGATGAAGGAACTCCCCCCCTGATTAGTCCTCAGGCCGTCCACCCTCTAAATGACCAAAATCTCAGCAGACCCTTACCCCCGCCCCATGAAACTATCCTAGCGTTTGAGTTTGAATCTCTTCTTTCCAATTTTTTTGTCCCCCAACCTTCTAAGTTGTTACCCATGCCTGGTTATTTTTTTTCCCCCCCCTGCCTGTGAGTTAACTCAAACTGTAGTGAAGACCCCCCCCCAAACCCCCCCAATCTGCTGATACGAATTTTGGGAATAATTATCATTCATCTGATTAGCTTTAGGCTTAGAATTCTAAGCGATGCAATCCTTTGACGCACCCTAGCTTCTCCTTTGACCTGCCTAAATAGCGGGCCTTCAGCGGATACAGTTCTCGAGAAGCCCACCCAGGTTACCGACGAAGAGCGTAAAAGAATGCTTTTCTCACAGGAGTTACAGGCCGTCATTCGAATTGAATGAACATCTCACCTCCAAGTAGGGTCACTATCATTTTTCCAAGTCGGAAGTGACAGCCATCTAGAGGGAACGGCGCGGCGCGGACAGTTTTTGTTTTTCGTTACAAGAGACTTTCCCTATCCCAAGGTAGGTTGTGACCTCCAATTGAGCCCCCTCAATGCGTTCCTCCCCAATAGAGAGTCGTTACTACCCCTTTCTTTCATTGAATCAGAAAGGGATAGTCTGTGCTCCTTGGATAACCTATCGAGACATTAAGAAGACTACAACGCCTTTTGAATGACTTTGACGTATCCGGCCCCTTTCAAGAGATTGAATCAAAAATCGTTTTCTTTCGACTTCTTCCCTGATCCATTACATCATAAGAGGGATGGATCTTCCCGTCTAATACGTACACAGTTTCCGCTCTTCCGAGTACGAAGCTCTGTACACGAAGACTCCTACTTTCTCTGTATGAGATGTGCCGGTGCGGAGATAGTCCTTTAAAATTTAAGAATAGCCACTACCCCTTCCAGGACGAACTTTTATCGCCCGCATTTGCAAAGAATTAGGAACCTCTAAAACTGGTCCGCTAGGCATAAGGAGGAAAGCTGAGTTATACCCCCTCGAGGAACGAGCCTCTTTCTTCTTAAAAAGACCCTCCCCGTTCAGGTCTATAGCCCCAGATTCCAGAGGTTCACTTCTGATCGAAGACGTCGCCGCCTCCCCCCCCGACGCGCGCCGCTTTTCGTCTCTGACATATGTGACCGCGCTTACACGTTTGTTAGCACAGACGGTGTCTGTCACTTCTTTTTATAACCATTGCCGCGCTTGCGCCCGCCGTTTTCGAGGTCTTCGACTCAGACCGTCCGAGATCACCTCTTTCCTCAATGTTGTGAGATATATCCTCGTTCGTCTATTAAGGTTCGAGAAACGCTTTTTTCGCGGGGATGAGCACCACTCTTTGCTCTACCCCATGGCACCCTTTTCCGTTTAATGGAAAGACTTGTCCTGAACCTTAGGGAGCTGCCTATGTTAGAGCTTAGTGAAACGGTCAGCGACTTATTCAGCATCCTTGGAGTTGGCAGAGCGGTTTTGACCCTTGGCTCGTGAGAAATCCGGGTCCTTGCGCGGAGTCTTTTACTCCCAGCACCCCTACTTTGTCCATATAAGGCCGCATGTTTCGTACTGACGAGATCGCCTTAGATCAGGCCTAACGCCTCCCCCCATGTTGTGAGAGCTGCATGCTTTGAGCACGTATCTCTCTATGCCCTTCTTCCGGACTGTCTTTATATATCGGTTGTCCGATCTACCAAATGCTCATCCTACGACGATTGCCGTCTTGCCCCCCACCCTTAGTCTCGCAGCGTTACCTACGACGTCCGTTTCGTCACGGAAGATCGCCCTTCCCCTAGCTTCCTTTAGGTTGTTTAACTAATTTTCTTTTATTTTTTCTTCTGATATTGAGTTTCTATGCCCTGCAGACCCCTACTTCCCGGACATTCCCCCAGATTTAGTCTCCCGGTGTAGAAGTTTCGTTCTCGTTCAGAGCACGAAGTGAGCTGGTGACAAACTCCTTCTATTCGTCGCCTTTTAGAAGCAGTAAATTTGAAGAAGTATGTTCCTCCTTCCCGCGTGTAAATCTAAGTTTGTTTTCCCCAGCTTGTCGCCTCCTTTCTTTCCCTGAGCCTCAGAGATTCCCCTATAGTCAGTCTGCCCCTTTTAAGGAGTCCCTTTGCTTTTTGAGATGTGAAGTTGCCAGTTGAATAAGGACCTTGAAATCTTTGTAATATACCTCCTGGGCGCGGGTCGTCTTGCTTTCCTAACTGGTTTGTTTTTCACCTTTCCTTTCTTCCACTGAGCGTGGGCCCGCCGCTCGTTATTATCTGAGCATCGTCGGTGTTCCATTTGGCCTCCCCAGGTATCGGCCCTCTTCAGTCCCATTCGCGCGAGCATCAGCACGTCTGCAGGAATTTGGACATATCGAGCCATGACCCTTCTTTCTCGCAGCAGCGTTCCCCCTCCCGGGTGGTAGTCTGACGAGAATCTGTTTCTCGATATACACTCTTTGGGGCACTTTGCGTGACCCCCACCCCCATTTTTTTGCCGATTCGAATTCCCCCTGGGCGGTAGATTAATGAATAGTAGGTCTCTGACATTAGTAGAGATGGTCCCGTCTAGCCCTTCGAGTATATATGATCCTAATCAGCCTCGGGAATTAGGAATAGAAGTCGCCTTGATAGCGCCCCTCTCCGGGAAAGAGTTATCCCACATCGTAACTCTCTTTTCCATCAGACCCCGATTCCCCCCGTAGTATTTCACACCCCCTCCCCCTTATAGACCTGAGAAGTCACTCCGTAATAGGTTGTACTCCCTTTGATTATCCCAGGCCAACATACGAGTTTTCCCGATTAAGAAAGAAGTCGTTCCCTTTATCCCCCCCGTCTCCTCTTTGATGTCCTGTCAGAGCGCTTTTCTCTCCAAATTGTCAGCATTCTGGCCGACTCCCCCGTCCGTTAGCTTTTGTGCGGGGCCTTGATGACAGCCAGTGCCTCCCCCAAGGATTCGGAGACGCTTAGAGCATTGCAGCCCTGGCTTCCTGTTTGCGGTTGTTTTGATTGAGAATCCTTCAGGAAAGCTTAACCAGTCCGTCTAAGAGCCCCGCCTCTCCTGTAGATGTAGTTTGCCCCTCTTCAGTCCCCACCGCGATTCCAGGTTAGAGTGTAGTAGCAGGTTTTCCGAGGCACTTTCTCCTGGGAACTGTTGAAGATGGTCTCTACACGTCTCCCAGAGCCTTTTCTGAGTATTGATACCTCAAAGCCCCCCGCGCGGTTTTTCGTAAATTTGAAATCTCCGACAATATTACAAGAGCTGAAAGACCCAGGAGCTTCCAAGACTCTGAGGACTTCAAGTGATGATTCTCGGAATTTTCGTGGAAGAGCATTTTTTTTGGAGGATGTGGTAGAGGGAGTGAATTTCTTTCCTTTCCCGTACTGAGAGGGATCGCCTGGCAAGACTTAACAAAACTTCTCTTGTTTTTATCGAAGGGATGAAGCGAGGGATAGAATAAAAGCGGTAGTAGTATTCTGTGCCTTTACCCTACCTTGAAGGGGCCCCCTTTTCTTGTTGTCCATTCCGCACTTCTAACTCTCCTTCACGAGTAGTAGCTGATTGCGAAGTTTTCGGTTCCCCGAGGAGATCTTCCCATCCCGGGCAGCGCCCTTCCTGATCTCCGTCAGGCGTGTCCTTATCTGTTCTTGCCGGCTATGCCCCAGTTTTGCGACCCTTCCACCCAAATTCTTAGTCCGGTTCCCTTTCTGTGTATTAGTGTCACCCCCTTGGAATCTGGTCTTAGCTTTAATAAGCACGTATCCGCCCGGTAGATGGAATCTCCCTTCTTCCCACCGTGTTGTAGTGATTCTTAATACCCCTTCCCGTCACCTGAACTTTCCTTGACAGCTGCGTCGTACCCTCAACCCTTGTCAGCTGTTGTGAATCCCACCGCCCTTTCCTCACCCCCGTAAACTGTGAAGGTTAGCACCCCAATGTGTTCTAGTAGTTTAACCATAACCTTATAAACCCTTTTGACATATTCTCTGCTTGCTTTCTGCCCCTTGAGTTATCCATCCCGCGTGCCACAAATTCAACGCCCTCCCACGCCTCTTCAATTCATCTGTGGTCCCTGCTGCGCACCTACCCGTGGCCTGTTCCTACCCCCCTGTGTCCCTGCCCGATAAGTCCTACACCGTTATTTGCGCATCTCTGGACCATCGTGCCCTCTTTTTAAGAGCTCCCCTTCTTTCCCTCTGGTCCACAGGAGCCGAATAGGCGTCGACTGAAAAGAACTTCAAAGCCAGCTCCCACATTCCCCCGTCCCGAGGCCTTACCCGGTGGCAACTCCCTCTTTTCTCACCTACTCCTTTCCACCGCCCCTCCTGTGGTGAGACGGCTGGTCGAGTGGACGTTGCCACGAAGGAGTCTGGGGGAGTCAATAGACTAATCAAAGATTGCCATCTGTCGAGGAATCGCGTTCCAGACATGAGCATCATCGGGATCGGTATCCTTCGACCACCTAAACTCCTTAAAACTCAGCCACCTCGCAGCATCATGCTCACCCGCAGTGTAGCCCTGACGTACCGCTCCCGCCTCTCGAAGCCTTATCTTAGGACCTGAGCTGAGACCGAATGAGTCTGACTTCCCCCTTCAGCTGTTCCAGATTCCCGATACACCCCAAAGCAGAAGTTGCTCTTTTTTTCCTTTCAAGTTTCTCAGTCCTTTTCGCAGAAGGACTTTTTAGATTCGGGTTAGCGAATTTTGATGTACCACAACAAAGCGATACGAGAACCCCCCCAGTGGGCCCGCATATCCTCCCAATGCTCCCGAAGAAATTTCGTTGTTAAAGACCACCCCGTCGAGGAAGGGCTGTCAAGGTCCCCCGACCTCTGATGCCGTAGCCGTTCTTTCAAATAGACCTTTGCTTTTGTGATTCAGTAGGAAGACCCTGAGAGGACCCCCGAGTACTTCGTGTTTCGCGCTATCCCTACCTTGCCGCCAAGTGCAGAGAGATCAGGCGAGGCCCCGTTTGACTATTGGCCTCATCGAACTTCCCCCCTTTTTGTGGCTAGAAATTATCTTGCCTTCCCCCCCCAGTCAGGTCAAAGAGGAACTTCCTTAATCACTTCTCTCGCGCCCGGAGTCCTTAGAGAGACGTTCTCCCCCCAAAGATATCTGTTTAGAGACTCCATCCGAGCTCCCTCTGACTCAAGTGTTTCAGTTCTCCGAAGAGATATTCCCAACTTTTCCCAACAAAGTTCGTTGAACCAGAGCTATTACCCTCCTAGGTGTCCTAATTCCTCCTGACATAGTTAAAAGTAGTGAGCTAGATCCCAAACAGGGTTTCATCTCTATAAATGTTAACAAAAGGAATGCTTCTTTTCCCTTCATCTCACTCTACTCCTCTCCCCCTGAACCGGAGGAAATCCTTAATCCTAGGTTATGTTTCTTCGATCTCACCTCGCCTTCGGCAGCGTTTTTACGTTTCGCGAGACCCGAACCTTACCCCCCGAGACCCGACGAAGAAGAGCACCTATCCTGATACCAGGCAGGCTATGAGCATGGCCCTGCACATATACAAAGCACCTTCCTGTAACATAGCGGCACACTTCGGCAGCGCATATTGGGAATAGAGTCGGTCACATGTGAGGTTTACCGGCGCAGATTTTTTGTAAATCGATGGTGGAAATGCACCGCCGGATTTCCCCCCTTTCAAGTTCCGAACACCGACTGCTCTCCCTCGACGATTCTTTCGACGGATTGAGCCCCTCAGATCCCAGGTTCCCTTTTTGATCAGTTTTTCACCGTGAGAGAGAAGACTCACGCTCTCGCGAGTTGGAATCTAGGTCTCCTGAAAAATCCCATATAAGCCCCCCAGATCCTTCATGACCCAAACTTCGTTTTCAGAAGACCGTTTTACTTAACAGGCGACTTCCCTTTCTACGACGGTAACCTTCCGTTAGCTCTGTCGATAGTCGGGTTAAAATGAACTGAAATATTTCTCTTCTGGAGGTAGTGATATAGTCGTAAACTTACAGACCAACACTTCCGTCAACCGAAAGAAGAGCTCGAGAACCCTCCTACAAGAAATCGCATCGTCCCCACTTTGCCTTTTTTTTTCTCGTATGAGAACCTTGCCCCCCCATGTACCTCTCCGTTCAGAAGGAAAGAGAGAGCTACTTTAACCCAGTCTGCCGGCCTTCCTAGCTCGACACGCTGCCCGCTGCATTCTCAGGCAGACGCGTAATCCAAGCACCCCCCTTAGCTCAATGAGATGAACATTGCTTCCCCTCCTCGTTTCTACATCCCGTAGCAGAGCAATCTTTGCGAACAGGTTCCATTAAAGACATTTTTCTTCGGCTAGGCCTCGAGCCCCCCCTTCCCGAGGGAGAGTTTATAACCTTCTGCCTCGAGAAGTTTCGATCCTTTCTAATATCCTTTTGTTGTGACCACAGGTCTTCTGAATAAGCGCATGTCGACTACCTCTGCCCTTTGCGCTTTTGGGAGCCCCAGCCTTCATCAGAAGTCAGCCGAATTTAGTTGTAATTCCACGACTTTGGGACTCGGATGAGATGATCCGCTGGTTTTTTAGCGATCTGCCGCGGCCGCCTTTGGTTAATTAGGTAGTTTTTAGAGCGGGGCCGTGTCGATTCTGGCGATCAGCGTTCCCGCTAACTGCTCTGGTTTCATTGGAGATGACGCCTCCCATTTTTTTTACTAAGGAGCTAGAGACGACTATTATGTTCCCCTTCCTGTGCAGCAACCCGAACTCTTTTTCGGCCCCCGTGTGCGCTCTATGAGATTTCGTTTGAGGGCTGAAGCATTAGGGCCTGTTCCTTGCCCAGGTTTTAAGAAGATTTCGAATCACTGACAAGCTAATTCCATAGAAGATTTGGTTGTATTGACCCCCACAGTGTCCTCGCATACTCACCAGAAGAACTTGAAGTCTTTCCTGTCCTTTAGCCTTTTTCAGTGATACCAAGTCTAGGACCTCGTCGAAGCCTGATTCTTTTCCCGTGTCCATTGAGTTCGATTAGTGCCCTTTCCACAAGATAAGCGGCATTGACGCATGACGCGTTGAGACGTAGTCATTCGCTCTTCATCCCCTTCTGCACCCGAAGATCCCTGCGTCGGCCTACTCCGAGTATCGCCCCCCCGCCCCTCCCGGCCAGCGTAGTTTTAGGTTTACTGAATTGAGAAGCGGTCCTCTGCGAGGGTTAGCCGTGATTCATCCTTGCGGAAAGAGAAAAACGAGATCCGGACCCCCCTCCTTTACCGGTATGCAACTAGAGTTTCTCTCGTCACCCTTTTTTTTCGTTGCCGTGATAAAACAAATGTTGAGTTGAGATGTTCAGTTTCCAGTTCTGGAGAATTGCACGCACTTTTCTAGAGGCCCCCTCGGTTTTCTGGGGATCCCCGGACTTTTGCGAAGGGTCCTCTCTGACCCCCGGATTGAGCACGTAAGGACAGAAGATGGCAGACAGATAGGGGGTCTGATCTCGTAGTGGCCCCTCTCCCCCATTAGGAGATGTCAATTTCTTTTTCCGTTGCGTCTAGTCGGCTATCAGGGACCCTCTTTCCTCTCGTTCAGTTTGGACCATGATTCGCGATGACCAAGCTTTTCCTGCTGAGTCCGAGGATTTTAATAAGCTGTTCGGGGTTCGACCGTCGCAAAGCAGAACAGTTAGGGACAAGAGTACACAAGCTCCTTTTTTCTTCCCCGGAGTTGGTGAACAAAAAATTGCTTTCCTCCAAATAAGCATAAGCGCCCTGAAAACTGTCGGAATCCTGGCATATTTGCTTTTCCGCCTCGTCGAGGTTTCCGCGTCTCGTGCGCAAGCATCTGAGACCTTGACCCCTTTGACCCCCCTCGAATATGGGACCTCAGAAGAAGAGTCGCCGTCTATTTTAGAGGCGAGGCAGCCCAAAGGTAAACTCGGTTACAAGGAGAACACCAGGTTTCTTTTTAATAGTAACGGCCCCATCTCTAGTTCGTAACGTCCTCGGTGTTCCAGACCCCGCACAACTCCGGAACCCACCCTTTTGAAAAGACGCGGAGTCCCGAATCAGTAGTTGGACCGTGCCGCCCATTATGAAGTTTCAACTTCCTTCCTTTAATCTTCAAGGTCGGCCCAGGACCAAGTTTGTAGGTACACAATCGAGCCATTGCAACTATATAGCCCTTTTTCCCCCCCATTTCTCCTGAGAGAGGGTTGGTTGCCCATACTAGTATTAGACCACCGCTCCAAGACGTTCCGCCCTCCGACGGTCCCGATTATGCCTATCACCTTGCTTGTTTGTTTTCGGGGTATCGCTCTCCACCGCCCGGCACCTCCTCGTCCCCCTTTCCAGTACTTTCTTTACTAAGAAGCCTCTGGAACTTTCTTTGCTCTGTTTCTTCGGTTAACGAAGGGAGAAAGCCGATTATAGTCCTTTGAGGGGCGGCGCAGCGGGCGCTTTGTTTTTTTCCTAGAGGAATCTCCTTCCTTTTTCCTTTCCACGGAAGATCGCCGTACGACCCCCTTCTCGTTATTTCTCAGCACTCGAACTTTGGTTTTCTTCTCCCTCCCCCTAGGTAAAGCGATGCTAAACCTCTTCGTGGCCCTTCCCATTCTTGGCATCCAGCAAGACGCTGTCTGCCAGCGTTTTTTTTCCTAGTAGGCTTCTCGTGGAATCTCCCTGTCGGATTTTGATGTGTAGCAGGGAGGTTTCTTTAGGGCAGTTCTACCCCAGCGGTTTGGATAGATGTCCCGCTCCCAAGAAGGGTTTTCTTTTCCCTTTGGTTAGCTCTTCACGAGGTTCATCCGGTGGATCGCTACAGGTACTTAGTAGGAGTTCTCCTTGTCTGTAGAAGGTACTCCTATGCCACTGTGATTTTTTTTAGAAGACAGTCCCTATTGAAGGAATCTGGCTTCGTTGGCTTTGAACGGGGCCTTTCCCATCCTTTCCGCCAGCCGCCAGGAACGATTCTACATCCCAGAGTGTTTAAGAGATTCTAGCTCAGATTCCATTTTGAACCTCCCCCCCCCCCGCTTGGCCCTTTGTCTGTCGTACTCTTCAGAAACTTGACCCCTGGCTTCTCTATGCATAAGAGATAAACCCTAGGTAGATTTATGACGAATCCCTTCATATAATATGGTTTGTTTTTGTTGAGCGAGATTCAATACACTTTCCCCCCTCACGTACGGGCTCCTTGAGGAACTCTAAACCATTTAAGATTGTTTCCCTCTTCGAACCCCTTTCCCTTCCCCTTGACTACATAATTTTTTTTTAAGGTTCTCAACCATGTGTTCTTTCTCCCCTTAAAACATAAAACCCTCTCTTTTGCAATCGAAGGCCCTTGATGGTCCTGAAAGGATTTTTGATCATCCAGAGTGAAAACCTGCTTTGTTCCCCTAATGCCTCCTATCTTGCCTTTCTGACGTCGGAGACCCCCCTGAAAATTTTCCTCCTTCATGATATACGGCCAGGAGCCCTCCCCCCTAAGGAAATTGTAGGAGATACCTCTCATGCCTTGAAGAACTCCCGCTCATCACAATATTTTCAATGACCCCCTACAGCTTAGAGAAGGTTCATAAACCCGTCCCCCCCACCCCACCTCTTTATTACCTGGTAATCATTTCTTCTCAATCGGTCTTTCCAGCTTTTGTCGGCGAGCATGGAGAGTACGGCTGAGGGTAGATCTTCTTTAGTTAGATTTCTGGATTTACAAAAGTCGCGTTTTTTCTGCCCCCTCCGTCAAGTATGTGTCCGACCAGGCTTCAGCGTGAGTCCGACATATTATAGCTTATACGACACCTCTCTTTCCCCGGAGCGCGACTCATGAGAATCGCTTTTCTGGCCGTCTTTTCAACTGCATAGACCCGTGTGCCGATGTCTCTGCTAGAGCAGCAACGTTTGAGTAGTCTTGGTAAGAGGAGTTCTCCCGATTCCCATAAAAGCGATTGCTCGGCAAGCTCTCAGGCGATCCTCTGGGCTCTACTTTGAGCAGCTCCGGGTTCCAAAGAAGCTTACCTTTGTAAAGTAGAAGCTTCCAGTCCCGTCCCTCTCCCGTTTAACGACCCGCTCAATTCCCACAAGTTTTTTTTTGCGCCCCTTTTTTTTCAAAACTTTTTTGATGAAGTAGGAAAGCTTTTGCAGTGGATTTCCTTCCCACTATTCGATGTTATGAATTTCGTGATTCGAGCCCGCTTTACTTTCTCTGTTCCTTTAAGAGACCGAGCGAGCTCGTGTCCAATCGTGGAGAATATTTGGGAGCGTTCTTCCGTTAGACTATCCCGTCGATTGCTTCGCCCGATGTAAAGTCGATGACATTCCATCAACTGGAGGGTAATGGCTTAATGTAGGAGCGAGTCCCCGATGAAAAGCTTCGCCGACTTTCGCGCTTATTCCGATCATGGCCATGCAGCCCCTGTTGCCTCTGATTCACAGCGATTTTTCAAAATGGTTAGTCCCCCCACTAAGGGCCGCTAGAGTTTCTTTTTCCTCCGCATTCCTCGCACTCTCCTTCCCTTTTGCTATAGAGTCTTCCCTCGCATGGGCATTCCGAATAATGTTACTACACCCTGCCCCCTTCTCGGCTTTTACCAGACCCGCGCAGCGCAGACCTTGTCCATCTCCGCCTCCACGAGGGAGAGACGACTACAGCCGCCGGAAGAGTCCCTTTCTCTCTCCCTCCTGCGCAATCCGACTCCGTCCACTAAGTAAGCCTTTTCTAACGTTAGAGTGGCCATTCTTTATTAATTGCACCTTCAACACAGTCCTCAAGCAACAGTAGGGAGCTGTTAACGATTACAGCGATCCTCGGCTCTCGCGGGACGTTGGCAGTTAGAGAAAGTGGTTCCCCCGAGTTACCCCTGGAGATCACCGGCAAAAGCTTGGCCTTTCTATGATATGAGCTTACTTCCCGAGAAGAGAGCGCTGCGGTCCCTCAGTCTTCGGCCGACTCTATAGTTTTTCCCGTTTCTTACCGAGCGCTGACGACGACAGTCTTACCCCGATTTCTCGCGGTCCTTTTCCTAATGATGGTCGCGGCCCTATAAAGAGCTCGCCCCCCCTGAAACAGGAGTATACGACGAGCTTAACCCCCTCCTCCTAAATGCCTTTAATAGGCGATATTCATTGGACACTTCATTGTTTTACTCATATCAGACTGTTTTCCATCAGGCACTCTCTGTCGTTGCACTGATGTTCTTAGATGAAGCCTTTCAACTGTCCTCTTCGCACTACCAGGAGTTTAATTTCTCTCCACGCTAATCTGATCAAGACGCCGCGACAACGTTTCTTGTTCTGCGCCCATTTACTTTGCAGAACGTAGCAAATGGAAGTCCGTATTAAACGTTTCTCCCCATTCTTCTCGTTAACACTATTTCGCGTGATCGACCCCGAACCGAATTTACCTATCCAAGCCTGGCTACTAAGTCCACGAAAAGGTGCCGTCCAGAATTCTCTAACGACGTATTAGAAAACGTCTCTCACAAGCATGAGCCCCTTCAAGCCGGTGCATGCCCTTCCTTTCCCCGATTCCCAGAAAGGCCTTTCTCGTACCCCCAGAAAGGAAAAAGATTTAGTTTTCTCTGTTTCTTAGACCTTCCCAAGCAGAAGACTCAGATACTCTCTCCTTTGTTCACTACCTCCTCCGGCTTTTTTCTTTATCCCCTGATATCCTGCGTAGAAGTATGCCCTTTTTTTCCCTCCTACCTCAATAGTTTTTTGGCGCTTCATCGCCTGCGAGTCGGTAGACAGTTCACGCCAAGTGAATGAAACCTTGCTTTCTCTTCTCCTCTTTTCTTTTTTTAAGCCATTTTGCGCGGTCAGCGTTCCTTGGAGGCGGCTTCGGGTTTTTTCTTTGTAGAGTCTAGTCCTAAGGCGGTTGCTATGTAGCGAATTCTTTGCTTTTTCTATTACCTCCGCCTCGTGGTCATCAAGGCCTATTTTCTTTTCCCCATTCGAAGAACGTTCGCTAGCATTAAGAAGTTATGGGAGCCATAACACGTCCCTTTTTCCAAAAACATGTTGTCGCGTGCGTTTTTTACCTCGCTCTAGAGCTCGGCGGCTTGAAGCCCTGTTAGTTTTGAGAGGTATGCCCGTCCTCTCTCCATTTCACCGGACCTATTCCTCACTCCGTATTTTTTTCTGATGTCACCCCGTTTTACTTGCACTGACGGTGACTTCTTTCGCCCTTTCCAGATGCCGGAGCGTTACCCCATTCCTGGACTAGTGTCAATACGAACCGACTTAGTGGGGAAGGGCTTGCATTGTCTCTGACGGATTCCCAGATGCCCGTCGTCCGTGCATGATGCTCGTTTAAGTCGTAGTCAGACGATGGGCCTCCCGAGGCAACCGATTAACGTTTTCTCTCTGGCCTCCCCCTGAAGTCTCACCCCTCAACTTCTCTGTCGCTTCGGCTCAGTTTTGCGCAAGATTCTAATACTTCTTCTAGGGTTCTAGTTCAGCTCGGGGTAACGTCCTTCCCGTCTGAGAATCTTACTTGGACCCGAAGAGTCCAGGGGATTCCCGATTGCTAGTTTCCTTTAGTACCCCTACTTTTCCTGAGCTTTTGCAGTGCCAGGATTTATCCGGCCGCACATACTTGGAGCCTGACCCCTGCGGTGTTAGATGGAGGATTGAGCCGGGGGACAGGTTTGTTTGCTCACGTCCTTCGCCCCGTCTGTAGCTAAGTCGAGTTTCTTCGAAGAGCATAGATCTATGCCCGTCAGTCCGCAATCCAGTCCGGCCACCCCAGTCAAGTCTTAGAAGTAGGCTGTTCTCCCTGGCCATAAGCGAGAAGGTCCTTTTTAGTCTCCCTCTCCTGCCCAGCTAATGAGTGATGCGCCACTCGACCTAAGTTTAGTAGACTCGAATGCCCTTTTTCAGAAAGGAACATACCCTCGATGAAGTGTCCAAAAGTTGTTTCACCACCCCCCCTTTTGCCTGTTTCCTCCTCTGTTCATCGGCCATTATTCTGTCCTTGATTGCGGACGGGAGAAGTATTTTTCCCTATATGGGTTCTGCTTTCTTCCCCCCTCCTTCCTGCGCGAAGATGACATTTTCATGCGCCTGTGGACCTCCCCCCAGAAGAAGTCTGACGGGATCTAGCACTCCTGACGGGAGACCATCCTCTTTTTCGCCGCCGGTCCATCTTCCTCCGCAGTCCGTATTAGTTAAGGAAAGAGCCGGAACCATCGCGCGCAGTTCACCCTCACCTCAGGATGTCCCTCCTCCCCTACATAAAAGGAAGCGAGAGTGCGCGACGCATCACGAACTGCGTGACTTGCCGCCCAAGTGCCTCCTCTTGATGGCCTTGCCCTTTTCCTCGGTAGGCCTTTCCTACCCACGTGCATCGTGCTTTCTGGCTGATTCGAAGTTTTTCAGAGTTGTCAGTGATCTTGGGAGGGGAAGTCTAGGAGCCGACACGAGGCACGGCCGGCATTTAATTACGTAAGTCTTGAAAACCTGTCCTCTTTTGCGTTTATTCGAGAAACAGTGTTTTTCCCTCCTTCGCCTATTCCTTTTGCGACTCTCTCTAATGAAAGAAGTACAGCGGGGTCAATTCGACTCAAGAATCAGACCTGATATTCTTGGCGTTTTTGCGCGTTTCCTCTTCTTTGCTGTACCTCTCTCTGGAGTTCTTTTTTCTCATTTTTAAAGAGGTTTTATGCCTCTGCTAAGAAAAGAGAACGCTTTTTTCTTCCAGGAATTCCCAGCAAGTCCACTCGTGATTGCCAAATGCCTTAACCTTTTCTCAGTTTGTCCCTTCCCTCAAGATTTTGAGATCACTTGGATGAGAAAGGCATTTGAGAGAGCGTTTGGCTGAGCTGGGGAATTTCTTTTTTTTTTGCATTTCTTGTCTTAGTAAAAGAGTGACCCCTTTCCCAAGCTTCATCCTCACTGATGGAAGGGTTAGCCTCTTCACGAGTGAATTCTTTCTATAATAACTATCTTCTTTTTTTCTTAGGTTGGATTAGGGCGTCGGGCCTTTGATTCCCCTTAAGTCTGTGTGAGACGCACGTATCAAGCTGAAGGACCGAGCCTGGGGAGTCAGACGGTGGGCACCTTCCCCAGATAAAAACTTGTAGCCCAGCACGGACATAGGCTCCCGTCGCGTTTCCTGACGAGCAGATACTATTCCCCCCTTTTTGTGGGAAACCATGGGTTTCTAGGGCAAGGGTATCATATTCCTCAGTTTCGCAATACTTACCTTTCTTTTCTTTCGGTCCATCAAGCTCCCGTCACTGTTCGGTCTCGTTCTGGATCTCTCTATCCTCTCACTTTTTTTTTTTCTGCTGAGATAGTTCCCAAAGAGACCTCCCTTACGGATAGGCTTTTTCCCTCTTTTCCGATTGTTGTTTTCGACACGATCCGCCTACCCTGACAGGGAATGCCCCTACCCATTTTGGTATTCCAAACAATTGCCCTTCTCTGCCGAACCTGACAACCTCTCCGGCTCTCGTGCCTGTAGGTTCCGTTCCCCCTTTCTGGAGAATCGCGGTTTCCAAAGAGACACCTCTCTAGTTCTGGAATATGGACGGTGCGCTGCACATTTTCGGTCCGTAAGTGACCTTCGACTGGCTCGACAGCATAGAAAGAAAGCGTGGATGAGAAAAGATAGGCTTCCCATCGTCCCCCCTCAATAAGGCCTCCCTGGCCTTGTGTTGCTTTCATTCCCTCCCCTAGTGGGTACTACTACCCTCACATTCCAAAGAAGTCTTCACATCCTCCCACAAAGAGTGAAAGCCTTGAGACGATCTCCAAAGAGATGTTCTACTTCTTTAGGAAACTCTGTCTTAGCCCCCCGCCTTTTGGTGGGTAGAGGTGATGGAGACAACCTCTCTCGTTTATTTTTGATCCTCCCTCTGATGGTCTACGGATTTCTTAATCCCAGGAGTAGATCGTGGGTCCTTCACAGGTCCCCATTCTCCGCCCTCTCCTCCTAGCATGCAGTTTGATGAAGAGGAGTTCCCAGACCTCGACCTCTGTCCGTGCCCCCTTTTTTCTAGATCCCCAGAATGTAAGGGACGCCCTCCCGTCTTCTCCGCGTCCAAGACACCCCCGCGCAAGTGTTTCTGGGAAAATTCACTGGGATCCGTCCGGTCTTGGATAGGGAGAGCCTTTTGTGCGCTCTCTCTTCAACGTCGCCCCAGTCCCTCCTCTCCTATAAAAGTGGTTCGACGCCGACCATCTGTCAGTACGCCTGTTAGTACCCCTTGTAAAAGGAAGCCTCTCATTTGCCAGCCGGGCGGTTTTTGCTGAGATGCCCGCGAGGAGGGACACGACGTCGTTATTCTCGAGATTTTTCCCGGTATAGGTAAGTATCTACCGAGTCGGCTCGCTTAAACACCTAGGACCCCAGATTTGGGGCTCTCTGTTCAGTAATTCTATATCCCCGACTTCTCGTCTTTCACAGTTGAGATTCCTTACCTTCAAGGATCCCTCGACAGTTGAATGAAGAGAAGAGAGATCCTTAGTAGGAGCAACTCTTACGCATTAAGAACCAGGTCATTCTCTGCATCTATCCCTTCCCACCCATGGTTTTCCCCCCCCCCGTTACTTGGAAAACGAGATTGCTAATCGGAACAAGAATGTGACCCACCCATTTCGTCGGCAGATAGAGCTACCCAGCAGGAGGTTCTCGCTTCCGTACTACAACGTCTTCCCCCTTCTCCGGCTGAAATAGCGCCTTAGAATCTGCCCGACCTTTGAGGAAATCCCGCAGCTCGCTCGAGGGTGAAGAAGAAATTTCCCCCCTCGCCTCTCGTGTCGTCCAGAAACCAAAAGGTCGCACAGCCTCCTCCCGAAGCACACTCGCGGCCCCCCTCGAGGAATTATTCGCTGTCCAAAATCAACGCAACTTACGGGGTCCCTACAGAGGACCCCAGATTCCTCGAGTCGTTCTTTCCTTCAGCTGATCAAAGGAATTTATTCCGGACTCTTGGTAATTTTCATGATGCTTCACCGGCTACCATCAGTGTCCTCCCGTGCTAAAGGAGTTCATTTCAGATCGTCTCCATTAGGAGACTGATGCGCCCTCGAGAAGAACGGGTCTACGCTGCTCGTGGTTCTTCATTGGAGAGAAGAAGACTAACACTAGCTACGTTTTCATGGCCCCATCATTAGTCGTGTTTCTCGGTATATACCTCCGTCTGTCAGTTAGAACAAAATAACTGATGGTCCTCCGTGTACCGCCTATTAAGGCAGGGACCCGCCCCCTTCAGATACCTTCTCCTCCGTACCTCCGAGTTACTATATGCTGCATGTTTGAAGACCCTCAGGAGGAGAGGCAGTTCTGGATTTGATCGCCACATCCCTCCTTCTCCCTTTCCATGCCCGTCCACCAAGAAATAGCGCGATGACCGATTTCAATCCCCTCTCCTCAAAACCATTCGATTTATGTCTTCAGGTCTCCGTCCTCGTAGCACTCGATCTATGACCATAGGGAGGACTTTCCTCGCTCTCCAGCGTTTAGCACCTTACACCCCCGCCGCAAAATGCCCATTACTCCCT
>Ga0179591_1302503_pt1 | contig 22746 bp, 20 predicted proteins | sample CZOMad2_1_08_16f_FD_182891 | JGI IMG/M metagenome (GOLD analysis project Ga0179591, IMG submission 182891) | Vadose zone soil fungal communities from Angelo Coast Range Reserve, California, USA - CZOMad2_1_08_16fungal (PacBio error correction) | ecosystem: Environmental > Terrestrial > Soil >... | reverse complement strand
CTCTTTAATACCCTGATCCAAGGGGTATTTTTCTAGCACGATACATCGGAGCACAGCTCGGAAATTTCTCGTCACCATAAAGAAATTCAACGCCGAATGATACGGCCAACCTTCACAATCGTCAAGCCTATTCCCCCAAGACGTCCAGTTAGCAGATCCCCCCTTGACCAAACTGACCTAGGACTTCTCCGCCTTTCTCAGCTGTTTTCCGTCACAGGAGTGTTTTGTCAGAGCTCTACTCCGTCCTGAAGCTTCATGCTTCAGCTCGCACCGCTCCTTAGACCCCCATTCTATGGAGTCTTTCCAATCTGGATCCTTCCCTCCCCATTACAGCTGATTATTAAAGAACCCCTCCATGTAGAGCGGAAACCCCTACTTTCAAACTCCACTTGTGAGAACTTTTCCCAGATCTCAAAAAGAGATTCGATAACTTCCTTCTCGCCCCCGAACCCCTACGGAAGACCCCAAGCCCCAACAATTCTCGTGCGAAGATATTGGCCATCCCACCGGCCCCTCACATGATTCCTTGCTGCTCAGGTGTAAATTCCAAAACTGACTTCTAACTCGAGCAGAACTCATCATCTCCGCACTCGAGAATCCCCTTCCAGATCTCTTCCATTTTTTGTTGAGCCCCCTGAAAAAATTCAAGAAATACCTCACTCTCCTGAAGAGGGCGCGGACCCCGGCGAGGCTTCGTTCTACCGGCCACAGAACCTGCACGGTACATTCGAGATCCCCTCTGAACCACGGAGGGTTTGCCGCGACCACCTGAAAACTCCTCTCGTTAGACTTCCTCACTTTCCCTCCAAACCAAATTCTCCACATCATTGAGAAATGGCCACCCCTCTTCACGGGGCCATTCTCCTCATGCAGCCTTCCGAATTTTGCAAAGCCCCCGCAGCGGCAGCTCCTCCTCTCTCTTTCGCTGACGGCGTCCGAAACCCCTGCCTGCTGCCCGGCTCCCGCAACTAACTGAAAACCATATTCCCTTCCACTTGCCCGGAATTTGCCCACTTGTTCCGGAGGATCCTTTCGAAGACCTTTGACCCCCCATAACCTGTGTTATTCCCCTCCTCTTTCATCCTAAAGAAGGTAGTCTTTTTTTATTGGGGTATCGGATGCCATAATAGTAGACTTCGCCCCCTGACTTCGCGGAGCGCATTTTCTTTCGGGTCCTAGAGAGAACGCAAGATTAATTCTCCCATAGGCCCTACTCATGTCCTTTTCGAGACATGCCGGACCCTTCCTCTCAAGTAGGAAGCTCATGGCCCAGAGACACAGTTCTTAGCGGCCGTTTTGACTGGCTCCCGTCTCTTGCTAAATTCGGCTCTCTTCCCCGGAGCCGCATCTTTTCCCTCTTAAGCGAAATGATCTGTCTAGTCTTGCTCAAAGAGATCGGTCCCTCCCTCCCCTTCCTGGAGAAATGCTCCTCCTTCCGAATGATGAACCCGGTTTATGCAGATAGCCGCGACTTCTCTTAGGAGGAATTCCCTAGTTGGGCCTGTGGTACCAGAGGGTGCTGCTTACCTGCCTCCCAACGATTTCCCCCGAAAAACTTCATTTCTGCAAGCCTGGTTTTTCTTAACTCATCTGTCTTTCTGGAAACCATTATAGCAATTTCAGCCCCATGGGATTTGCCCCCCTCTTCCAACTTCTCCTACTCCAGAAAGGAGTTCTCCCCTGTACCCAGAGCATTTCATCCCCCACCGCCCTCACCCCCGATGCTTTTCCCCTGACTCACTGCGCCGCTTTATCGGCACGCGTCGGAGGCATTTTTCCTTTCCCCTTCCAAGCTTTCGAGCGGCTTCCTCAACAGAATTTCTCTTCTTCTTTCGGCCGGCAATTTTTTGGAGCTCTTTTTTTCAGCCGCGCGCGGCTTTCTGTTGGAACCCAGTCTCTTTTTTCCGCTTGGAGTGAAAGGTAGTCGGATGCTCGTTGTTCCGATCGACACATTCCCTTTTGTACTCCTCAAGAAAGGTTGTTAGAATCCCTGGAGTTTTATCAGCTTAGACCTCCCTTCCTTCCGAGCTACTGCCCGCCCCCAATCAAAAAAATGAGAAGGGTTGTCCTCCCCGACTACGACAAGACTAAACGTGCCTGTCGTTCCCATTGAGCAAGAAATAAGCCTTGGTGTGCCTCCTGAACAAGATGAGTTAAGGTACTCCGTTACTGTGGCTGTTCAAGCTTGTGGAACTCCATATTTCAATCCCAGTAGGTCCCCTCAAAAGAGGACCTTATCCAACGATGTTTTTGATAGGCTCTCGAGCTTCAGATTTCCAAAGGACTCTCCTTCTCCTCCTCCGTGTTTGTGATGAGCCCGGCGCCCTTCACACCCCACCCCACCCCCCACACCCCCCCCCCCCCAAAGCTCGAAGAGATAGTGACCGTGTTTTCCGTCCCCACAGCGCTATCGAACCACTTTTCCCCCCTCTGTCAAGTTATTTTTTCCTTTGAGGCGATTGAGAAGCCCTTAAAAGCGGACCCTCCCAGGAAAGCTCCCGTGCATTTCTTCCTGTGAATCCCCCCCTCCCTGAGAGCCTGTCGCGGCAGGACCTCCTCTCACCACCCGATTTGTGTAGTCGTATTCGGACGAAATCACCTTTCTAAGGTGTTTGATGACGCGGAAGATACCTCTAATAACGCTCCTCTTTCTCAAGACATTTATCCCAGTAGCGCTTCGCCCCACTTTTAGTTAGGAGCATGTCAGTTTCTGGAAACAAGGCCGAAGAGAATTCCCTCTCACCACCCAGAAACTGCTTTTTTCCACCATCGACCGGAGCTTCTTACTAGATAAAAATGAATTCAGCCCCTCCCATGAACGACGATGTCAACGTGATGCTCAAAGAGCTCCTCCCCTCTAACCTTCTCCGTTGGGCTGCCCCAACGAGGCCTCAGCTCCTTCCCTAGCTCCAACAGGCGTAGGACACGCCTAGTATCCAGTCGCGTTTGTGTTTTTTGCAGATCTTTCGGAAGGTGCTGCCGTGTCTTCGAGTCTGACGTTCTTCCCGGGCATGTTGCAGAACTCAAAGGAAGTGCTGGTACTTCGCCTTCCTGTATAATCTTTCTCTCCCTCTCGAACCCAAGGAGAATGGTCCATGGCAAATTTAAGTTGGGAGCCACTTTCTTTCATAAGGTCTAGTATGCCAGGATAAATCCTCCCCGCCTCCCCGTAGTTGATTAATACTCCCTTCTCCTAGAGACTTCCTGCCTTCCAGAAGATTGTTAAGATCTTCAAGTGAGGCTAAGTTATCAGGCTTTTCCTCTCGGTATAGATTGAATCCTCTACCGCGGGAGTCCTCTCAGAGAAGAGGCCGAGCCTGGTCATCCTTCAAATTTTGTCTCCTGAGGCTCCCCGAGTATTCAAAGGCCTGAAACTAAGACCCGAACTCTTCCTCCCCTTCTAAGTTCCTGCATTCTATTAATGATCCAGTTTCTTGAACCGCTGTATTTTTTTCTTCCGAGTGAGATAGAAGAACCCGAAAGATAAGTTCCCTCTTTGAGAATCTTCCGACCTTTAGCCAGCGACCCCCGACGCCTCCCGCATTAATGCTTGTACCCGTCTTAAGAGTTGTAAAAACACAAGGGGACTCCCTTCCTCCGACTCTCCTCTCCCCCGTCGGAAAGGTCCGTGCCCCTTGGACGACGGTCCATTTTTTCAGGAGGTGCCGCCTGCAAGCAACGTTCTTCCTTCTCCTTAGCCCACCTCCCCCCCTGACGCTCTCTAAGAGTTTGTTCAAATAGTTCCAACAGAATGCCAGGCAGGAGAGAAGGCAACCTTCCGCGGCCCGCCATTGCAGCCCCTCGTTTTTAGTGCACATTTATTCTTCTCTTCCATGAGCCTTGCTGTCGGAAGAGAGGACTTGGCCTCTTTGTCTTTCGAAGACAACCGCCTGCACCCGGGAACTCTTCTGAAGGGTTCTTGTGGGGCAGACGGGGAGAGGATTCCTACGTCACCACCTAAGGGCCCCCCAGTATAAATTCCTTAGGTTCTCTTTCTACGAAAGCCTCACACCCAGCGGGCCTACTAGCACCAAGGCCCAACGCTTAGGATGCTGCTCGAGAGGTAGTCCTCCTGGCCATCCGGGGAGGAAGGTTTCCGCGGCAGCGAAGTTCGGAAAGGATTCTCTTGTGCAAATCTGAAGTCGAAACGCTTTTCCCCCGGAAAGGTTCTTCTCTGAACCCAACGAATCACTGGCAGCTCCCATGGCGATCTCTCCTTCGCCCATTTCCCGTGGCTATTTTTGTGCCGAGTCCCTTTTCCTGTAGACTGGAGAACTCCTTGTTGATACTCTTCCAGATGGCAACTTCAAGAGTGAGCCTCCAGGTGTGGATAGGTCCGAGTATCTGTTCGCGAAGCAATCGTCCTGTTCTGGGGGCCCCCTGACCTGGAGTCTGTCCGGTCCCCTTCGGTACAGACTCCCCTCAAGAGAATTCGCCGTCGCGATGGCTTTTTTTTCCCGAACTTGAGGAGGTCGTTTTTCACCCACCTGCCCGTTATCCTGCCTTCGAGGTGAAGGGGTCTCATCCAGTCTTCCGGCATAGCCAATTTCAAGCACTTTCCTTCTCCCGAGTACGACGCGAAGGACTGTCCGTTAAATCCTGGGTAATTCCCCTCTTTCATAATTGTTTGTTTTTGAGATGAGATACAATGCTTCCGGTCTTCTCTCGGCTCCCTTTCGACCATTCTCCAAGGAGGAAATTCGGCGATTGCCAGAAAGCGGAACCTGAGGCCTATAAAGTCAAAGGAACCCTTTTCCTCAAGAGTTTCTGTTGACTCCCTTCAGGGCAATTCTTCCACTCCTAACACACGTACCAAAGGACCCGGCGCTTCTCTTTCGGTGATGTCTGTTAAAAAACCCCCCTAACGGAGACGACGAACCCTCAACACGAAAACAACGTCCATGAGATCACCCCCCCACGCAGACTGAGCGAGCGCAAAGTTTGTCCGGACGATTTCCTTGGGCCCCAAGAGGCCAAGATACAAGAAATTGTCTCTGTTAGGCCAACCTCAAACTACCTGTCCTAACCCCCCCCCTGCCACCCCGACCTCCTTCCACTGGAGCAATCCAAATCTCTCCCGATGCGCGTCTATGGGCCTCTAGGTGCCTTCGCCTAAGTCGCCAGAACCTCTCCTTTCTCTCCTTTCTCTTAGTTTCAAACTCCCCTTGAACCTTCTCTGGAATGTCCAGCTCTCAGGCTTTCATCTCGCCTCCGCGAAAGAAACAGCCTTGAGGGAGTTTAGTCCTTCCATGAGAGCCCTTCACCTTGTTTTTGGGAGATTCCCAGAGAAATTGAACGGAAGCCTACGGCCTTAGGGAGCTTCCACATTAGTCCCCAACACCATAACTGACACCGGCACAGAGGGTGCCCTCGGTGCGTGTGACGCGACCCACATTCCCAACCTTCGGAGTCAGCTTTTCCAAGGAACACAGTTACCGTGAATACTTGAGCCAAGTGCGAAAGAACCGTCAGAGCTGCCGGGTAGGTTCCCCCTCCTTCCACTTCGGTGGACGCCTGCACCAAAGAACCAGCCGCGGAGAGTCATTTCCCTGCGCAGCCCCCGAACCCCCCCCTCTGCTGTGGAGATTCTCCCTCCCCACAGACAGCTGATCCCCCCCCACTTGCACGTATAGCCTATTCAAACTCTCTCATAGAGTCTCGTCGGCGTCTCCTTAGGTTGGTTCAAAATTCCCCTCGCCGTTAGAATAACCGGAAGCCTTCAGGAGTATCTTGGCGTCGCATGCCATTCCTCCGTCGAAGAGTTTTTCTCGAACCTCTGAAGGATTGAGTTCTCCTAGTTTTCTAGCGTATCCAGCGCGTCCGTCCACTGTGAGACTCATTCCCCCTAGAGCCGGAATAAGCTGACATGTCCGACCGAAATCGGCCGGCGGACCCCTCCTCTCCTATCTTTTCGCGAAGTTAATAGATTTTTGTTGCGGAAGCTATCTCTTGTAGAAAGTTTAGGAGCTTTGCCCCCAGGTCTAGAACTCCTCCCCGAAGGCCTCCCTTTGATGTAGAGAGGAGCTCCACTGCGCACGAGCGCAGGCCCGCCTCTGAAACTTGACCGTGCCAATACATATATGAAAAGCTGTTTTTATCCGCAGAGCTCTGTCGAACTCTTTTTCTCTTGGTAGACAGGGCGGGGGAAGCTGCACAAGTCTCCCTCTTCTATAAACCTCTTTCTCCCCCTTCTCAGTCGGCCTTCCCTGAGAATGGGTTCAATGGTCTCCTTGGAGGACCTTTTTCCTATCATTTTTTTTTCCCAAGAAAGGATGGGCCTTTATCGTTTCTCTCCCCCTTAGCCTCCCCCCTGCCCCTTTCTACTTTATCTTCTCCCTTATTGTACTGAGAGAGAGAGCAATACAAACCACCCCCCCCCCGCGCTTGAGGCATCAATCTGCGAGCGCCCTGAGAAGAATCGAGTCCAGCTTGAGCGGACAATTCGTTCTTTCGAAACTCGACTTTTTGTCATCCGCATCTTTTCGCTGTCGCGGCTTTCGCGAGAGGCCCCCTGCTTGTTAGTGAAGGGAGTCGGTCAACGCGACTGGTTCTGGCTTTTAGGTCCCTCTCCTTCCACTTGCTTGTGGCAAAAATCAGTTTACGGACTTATTGAATGATCCTTCCTTGAGCCCGTTTTTCCGATAGAAACTCTTTCTCCCTACCGACCCGGTCTCTAATGCGCGCCCTGCAGGATGTGCCAAGACCTCTGGAGGAAGCAGTATTAGAGGTTGTCCATGTGAAGAGCCCCCTCCCCAACTGAGTCCCCCCCCTTTCGCCCCGCCTGATCCCTCTGATTTCCTGCCTGAAGGCCCTGTGTGAACTCTCCCCTCTCCCCCTCAGTACTTAGCATTTGTTTCCGAATTTCCGCCCTGAAGGTACGAGTTTCCCCTCCCCCCTCGGGATGCTTCTCCCCTCTAAGGATATGTCCCCCCCTGGCGACGACAGCCCCCCCTCTTACTCCTTGCTTCTTACGCAGACCCTTTGCACGTCTCTAGAGCTGGCAGGATCTCATTTCCTCCCCTTGTTGGTTGACCGATCTCTTCCTGGTTCCCCGCTCGAAGCCTGCGCCGCCATCACAGAGAGAAGATCTTTGTCCCCCGGTGGCGTCTCTAGAATCTTCTCAGAGGTCAAAATGAGCGTGTCGTCCCTCCCCGGGGTCGTCCTTCTTCCATTGACCTGTCCCCGGCGGCCGTTCTTTTCCAGAATTTCAAGCTTCTGCAGGAGCCTGACGGAAGACACAAAAAGCCTTGGTCCTCTAGATAGCCTTCGTTCCAGCACTTTTCTCATGTGTGATGGCTTCTAGCCCATAGACAAAGTGCCCCCTCCCTCTGCCATCCTCCAGGGGAGAATTCGCCACACCCTAGATTTCCCAAAGGGGAATTGCTCTTCTCACAGGCGTCCCCCCCTCGACTTTTGTAGCTCCCCGCCTTCCAGAAATGCTTTGGCCACAAAGAACGCGAGTTTACTCCTCTCCCACAGGCCTCCTCTGCCTTTTCCTCGCCGCCACCTCTTGAAGGCTTCTTCTCATCCGCGACAGCCAGAGCCTTCTCTTGAAAGAAATCAAGTCCGCCAGGTCCTCCCTTCCTCCCCCCTGAACCTTCTTCTTCCCCTCATAGTGGATCGTTTTGTGTAGGGAAGTCCTCTCTGCGTCCAGAGAGACCTGGCTGTAGTAGGTCCTTTGGTCGTCCAAAGGGTGTTCCCCCCCTCTCCCGTCCCCGGCCCAGCTTTATCTGTGACGAGAAGTCCCTTTGGCCCGACCCCATGTGATGTGCCAGACTGAAAGGCTGCCCCGCTCCCCCCTCGTCTGATTAAGGTTTTCAGGAGCGCAACAGCATGGTTAGACCCCGTCCTCTTTAGATCCCCCCGGACGTGAGGCGAATCCCCTAAAGACTTGCCAGCGATTCGGGGGAAGTTTTTTTTGTTTCTCTAAGGGACGGGTTCTCTTTCCCTCGGAAGAGATTGAGGATAATTTCCCTCCTACATTTAGAAAAGCCTCTCTCCCTCGCCAGCTCGAGGAAGCTGCGGCAGAGTTTATCCTAAAAGTTCAAGGAGTAAGAAACAGCTCCCTATGAATGGGCTCCAGCTCTTAGTCCGCGCGCTTTCGACCGGCTAGGACTCCAGTCGCTCTTCCAATCCTTAGGTGCGACGTCGCGCCTACCGCCCCTCAAGCGAGAGCAGCTCTCCTAGAACTGCGCCCCGCCTCCTTGACTCCTCTTTTTCTCAAGTACTATATTGCCCCGAGAAAGTCCCCCGCGAAAAAAATTCCCTCTCTTTTCCCGGAGCAGAGCCCCTTATTGATTTGCCAAAACCGGTCACCAGCGCAATGATCGTCCCCCCCTAGTCATTCCCCACTTGCGAAAGTATGGTCATTTTTTGAGACTCCTCAGTGGAGGCGTTTCTTAGGTTACTACAGGACGAAGAGCGCCTCTCCGGAACCAGAGCCCATAATATCTATTCTGGTGAGATTGGCCCTTAGTCCAGCCTGCCCACTTTCGAGAAAGAAACCCCCTACTCCCGCGATGCGATCTCAAAGGTAGATTCCCCTTGGGAGCGGCCCTTTTTGAGAACGGAATCTCTACTGTGCGCCATTGCTCTCGCTGCCGCCGCATTCTTCTCGAAGCCCAGCTTTGTTCCTTTTTCCCTTTGGTGAAGTCAATCCCTCGCCGCACAGATAAGGCCTGCGTAGCCCTTCTCCTTTTTATTGCAGTTGAGTGCAATCTTCCAAAAAGAGTATCCTCCCTTTCAAGGTAAGATAACACGTCTCTCCGCATACTGACTCTGAGGAGAGCGTTCCCGAGGGCAGCCTGTAAAGTTTCCCCCCTCCCGAGAGAATCCCTGAGGTGATGGTGGCCCATTTCTATCAGACCTCTCTGGTCTTCACGTCCTTCCCCTTCCAACCGATAGAATGGAATCCAGCTGAAGAGGCGCTTTGGCCCCCCCGATTGCTCAGTTGTCCGCAATTAGTTTTGAAGAGAGACAGGTGGTCTACGCTTGAGCACTAATAAGACTTTTTCTGGTGTGCCTTCATTGGAACCAAGGTCCCTCTCCTTCCCTTCCCTAACTGAAGCAGCTCGATGCGCTTGGTGCTCGAATGGGAATCGACTTTGTCGTGTGGAGGAGGCAGAGGGGCTTCTGCTGAATTGCGTAAGCGACACTCCACGCAGAGCCCTTTGAGAAGAGTAATTGGATCTAAGCCCTTCCCTTCCCGGGGACAACCGGCGGTCCAGGGAAGGTGTGGGGTCCATGCAGAAGGGGCCTTGACTGCGGTCAACTTTGAAGAATTTTTACGAGATAAGGACGTGAGTTTATAGTGAGATTGACCCCCTTTCTCCCGCTTGAATGCCTGCCCTCTCCCTATATTTTACTCCTTCCGCGTTTGTTGGTGGACCCTCGCTAACCTTCTCCCTTCGAGCCTAGAGCCTCGGGCGCTGGCTTCTAGGACTTGCTCTGACGCAAGCCCCCCTTCGGCCGTCCCCCCGGCCCCTGCAACATGATACAGCCTTTTTTTAAGCCGCCGGTCAAGTTCGCCCCGAAATACTGACCCCCCATCCCCCCCCCTTCCCCCGGAGCCAGGAGTTCGGTGATGTCTTCCCGTCCCCAGAGAGGAACTCGCGCGCCGTCCGCCCAGTCACAGGTCGAGGCCATGCTATATCATCCTTCCCCAGTCCTCCGAGGACCCTCGCTTTCCCTTCCCGGGGCCAAGTTTCTCTTTAAGACTCCTCCCAGGAGTACGAGTTCGTAAAACAGCCCCTTCCCCCCTAGTCGTCGCTTCCCTCATGTGTCCTGCCACTGGCTGCCATTCTAACCCTCTCACCTGCGCCGTGCTCGTCCGGCGCAGAACGACCCCCTCGCGACCCGGGGGTACACCCCTCCCTCAGGATTAGTGTTCCCCCAACGCCGTGAGAATGTCATATTTTGCAGAAGTCGCCCCCCTTCCCCACAGCCGCCCCGCTTTCCCCTAGTGCCGATGTGCGAAGCTTTGTTAGCAGGCTAACTTTCATCAAGCAAGGGGGGGGAGGGTTCGCCCCCGCCAACCCTAATCCAGACATCGAATTATTTGAGCGGACAGCGTATCGTCCCCCCGTAAAAGAACCTTCCCCTTCCAAGTTTCCTCTCCTCCGAAATGGAAGGTTCTGCCCTCCCAAAACGCCCCCGGCGGAGTAAGAATGCCTTCCCCCAGCCAAATGTTCCCCCAGAGATTTCTCCAGCTTAGACGCTAAGAGAGTCTTTACGAGAAGGAAAGACTCTGAAGCTATTTCTTCCTCGGCCTCACCAATCCCCTCCCAGATCTCTATCCTCTAGGGGGTAGAGAGAAAACTGATGAAGGCTATCCCCCCCCCACGCCGCAACCTTCAATGGCAGCCCCCACGGAATTACTGTCCCTTTTCCCTTTCTGCAGCAGGGAGCCGCAATGGTGGTGATTCAAACACACTCTTCCTCCCCTAACCCGCGGAAGGCTTCGGTCGTCTACTTGCCTGTAGTGCCCCCCCCCGCCGAGCTTGCTCCGCAGCACCGAGGTCTGAAGGTTCCCCCCTTCCCCCGTCTCTAGACGCTGACTATGATCGACCTTGTTCACCGATGCCTCCCCCTCTCTGACTTAAACATAGGACCATTTTCCTCTTCCATTACGCCTCTCTCCATAGCCAAGTGAGTTGATCAGGCATTAATCGGGCTGTTTAGGACTGGCAGCCCAAGTCCCGGTCGCTTCTCCCCCCGGATCGAATCCCCTCCGTTGAGCTTAGCCGATCATCCTTCTCGGAGATCTCGCTAAGATATTCTCAGCACGTCTGCGCAGAGCTCCCCCCCTCCTTGAGCAGATCGCCGCGCCATTCGCCCCCGGAGGAGGTTCATCGGACCCCCCCCCTGTGCGCTGGACGTCCGCTCTTTCGCGGGTCACCTGAATAAAGCTCACGTTCGTCCCCCACGAGGGATCGCCCCCCACTTTCATGTCGCTGGCACTTAGTCTTGTGAGCCCACCTCGGTTTCTCCGCCCGCATGGCGGTTCCATACTATGGTCTTCCTTTCCCCCAAGACCATGTTCCCCTTCCTCCGTTCGCGAAAACTGATCCTGTTTTCTTTACGACTCCGCATGTACTGCCTCGAGATTCCCCACTCGCCGTAGTACGATTCTTTGGAAGCCATATGCCCTGTTCCTCGAAGGCGCGGCTCGGCTGCCTTCTTTTAACCCACTCCGACTTGCGCATCTTTTCTTCCCTGCGAATAAAGAGTTAAAATTCAGTCTGGTGCGAGGACGGCTTGCCCTTTTCTGGAGAGCTCCAGAATTCTTTTGTGGGTTTCCCCCCCATCCGTTAGTTTTTTCTTGGACGTGAAGGGCCGCACTCTCTCCTCCCTGGTGGCCGATAAATATGCCATCTTAGCTGAACCTCACCACGGCGGTGCTTTCTTCCTGTGTGTGTGACCTCCACGGCTGGGGGTTACAGGCCCGTTCAGAGGTTCTCCCACAGATCCCACCAACTACTTTGCTCTGACCCCGATGCTCCCCTTTCGTTGGTGGTGGTGATATGCGCGCATAATCCACTCCCCCCTCTTCTCAGTGATGGAATAAGGCTCCTCTGCCCTGCCAGTCCCCCTTACTCCCTTTGAATGGACCTTGATCCAGGTTTGCCCTCATCCGTCCTGACACGCCACCCCAGCCTTTATACTTTTCCCGCGATGTGCTGGACCTTCCGTTTTTCCCCGGCCAGAATGGCCTCCTCTATATTTCTCCTCCTGTTGTTTTGAGCGGCCCTGAAGTTCTTCCCTAGTCTCCCAGCAAAAGAGGCAGCTTCAGAATAGGCCCCTTTTGAATAGCCTTCCCCCTCCTACATGGAGCTGATGCCCCATCAAGCGTCAGTCATCTTACATCAGAAGGTGCCCCTCCCAATTGAGCGCCTAGGTTGAAGAGGCGGGCCGTTAGAATCTCCCCCCTCCGGGGTTTCTTTCACTTAAAGCCATTGCCTCCGGTGGTGACCTGAGGCGCTGCAGATGACAAAATGACTGCCTTTCTGCTCTTCAAAGAGGGCTTACCCCAGCATAAAGGCTCGTCAACCGGTTCTGTGACCCCCCCAGCCCCCCCGCCCCCCCGCTGCCCCCCGCCCCCCCTGATCGCCCCCACCCTTTATCGCCTGCCTCGCCCGCAATTAACGAACTCTGTTTCCACGTTGCTTGAGCTTTATGCCAACAGGCGCCTTGCCCTCTCCCTCCCCCTGTTTTTAATTCAGCTTGGCAACGCTTCTTGCGCAGCCCGCCGATATGCCTTTTCCCTGCTCCTTGGATGGTGCACAGAACAGAAGTCACGCCGCCTTTTTCTCTTTTGCCTTCCCTTCCCCCAATCCCCGCCCGGTGATGCTTCCGGCGTTGTGTCTGAGTCTCGAGGAGAAAGTTGCGGGTCTTCCTCCTGGGCTGTTGTCCCGGGGCTCGCCCCCTTATTACCAGGGGCTGGTGTCGATGCGCTGATCCTTTTTCCCTCACCTCGCCGAGGTCCGACTGCCTCCGTGGGCCACTCGTTGGTTCCCCTTCCTATGGTACGGGGCTTATTCTTCTTTCCCCTCGCCCCCTGCGCACTCGGTAGCTTGCCCCCCCCCGGGGCATCGGGAGGCGATATGCAACCCTGTTCCTTTTTTCGGCACGGTTCCGTTCTCCAGGCGCTGACCCAGGTCCTTTCCCTTGACTCATCCCCCCTCCCTTCGCCAGGCTCCTATGCTCCGCGCTTGCCGCTATTCGGAAGTTTCCGACCCCATGGTCCTGCCAGGGCGTACGCCCCTCGCGCCTTTTTTCTCCCAGCTCGGGAGACGCGATGCCAGCCCTCGTTGACCTTGTCCGTGCATGTTGCGGAATTAATCGGCAGAAGTCGTCCCCAGTAGTCCTCGTCTTGTCCTTCAAACTCTTCTTTCCAGCAGTTCCTCTGGTGCGACTCTTCGAAGATCTCTTGCCCGGCAATCCGCCCCCTCGCACTGCTTTCTGTTTCAGTGGAGAAAAGAAGTTCGGTTGAAACCACCCAGGCGGCGCCCTGTCGAGCTTTTTGCTCTTTGCTTTCTTGAAAATCGGCCCTGAAATTAACCCATGGTGCGGAGGTTCCTTTGGAGTTATAGAGAAGAAGAGCGCCCCCACTGCATTGAGCTATTCTCCGCTGTTTTTTTGGTTTCCCCCCCTCGTCCCAGACTGCAGGCTTTCGAGCAGCACCCGACGCGTCGTATCGAGGCATGTTAAAGTTAGAGAACCGTTCTTTGAGCCTGAACTGCTTTTTTAGTTTTTCCGTGCTGAGGTGCTTCAGTTTTACGACAAATCGGAGTTCCTCTGTGCTCTTTTCTTAATACAATGCTGGTGTTTTAGGGTCTTGGCGTGGCTTTCCCTCCGGGCCCGCGCCCCACATGGGTCAGGTAGGCGTGCTGACTTTTGCCGGTGCGCCTCACCCCGGGCGTTTAGCGCTTTCCCATGGCCTGCTCACTTTGCCCTATGATGATGTCGGCCCCTGCTCAGGAACCCAGTGCTTTTCAGGGAGAACGTGCTATTTCGAGCATCGCTTCCTTGTGGTTTTCCCCTCAGCTTGCTCAGCAGCACCCTTCGAGTGTCTTTTCCGCTTCTAGCCCCACGCGAGAGGTCCCCTCTGTCTGCAGTCCCGCGGTGGCGATCAGGTCGCAGTTGCCTATGCAACATATTTGTTTTCAGCGCGGTTTAGCCCTTTGGCGAACTCCTCCGGGCTTTTTTTCTTCAGCTTTTGCCCCCCGGCCAGCCTGACGACGGTCAGTTTTTTCCTTTCGCTCATGACGCGGGCGATCGCAGGTCTCGCTGGGGCTTAGCGCGCGCCCTTGACTCCCCAAGACAGAACCGCGCGTTCCCTTCGGGATGGCTTTTTGACGACCCTTGCCGCGTAGTTAACCACAGGCGAAATCTCCGTGCTTTTGTCCTAGGCCCGCCTTTCTTTGCTGCGTTCCAATTTCTCTTTTCTGGACGGTGAGAGGTATATCCTTTATTATACCAGGCGGAATCATAAGTTGCTTATATATTTCTACTTTACGTTGTGTTGTGTAATAGTCTGGATGCCCTTGTCTGTCCTGTCTCCCTCCTGGGCAGGTCTGCCAGATAGTTCTCCTTCTTCAGGATCGGCCTTCCTCCCCTCTCCCCCCTCAGGGTTCAAAGGTTCACCGACCCCTCAATCCCCTGTTCTTTTTCTTCCGAGCGCCAAAGTTTAGAGACCATACCTGCCCCCCAAAAGGGAGGAGACGTAGAGACGGTTTTTAGTTTGTCCCCCCTCCAGTGTGCCGTTTTTTCAGCGGTTCCCAGACAAGGTAGTCCGATTTTTCTCTCCCCATTGATCAGAGAAGCTTTTTTTCCACCAAACTTCTGGAAGTCTTTGCTTGACGATGGTCTTTATTACCCCTCTTTAGACAACTGCATCCCCTGGAAGTGCTTCCCCAACTAAAAAGACTTTCCGCGCCCTTTCTTTACACTATTGCAGAAGGAAACCTTTTGCACATTCTCAGACCGCCTCCCAGACCAAATTCACGAGACCGATGGCGCCCTTAGTGTTTGTGACTTGTTTCCAGGTAAGAGCCCAGTATACGTCACCCCGCCATGCCCATTTTTCTAACTCTTTTTTTCCCCAATAAATCAGTCCGACCCGTTTCCCTAGCTCTCGGAATTTTGAAGTTATATCGAATCAGATTAACCCCTAGCTAAGAAGAAATTGCTCCCTTGGGTCTTTTCCTTGTTGAGCGTCCCACGAGCTTCCGCTGGTGGTGGATTGGGCGCCTTCCACCGCAAGCACCTCCTCCCTTTTCCCCCGTGCCTCTCCCCTTTCTTGCCACCCGTTCCCGTCTCCGTTGCCACCAATAAGATGAACTTTTATCCGCGACCTTGCCGTGTGCTTTCAGCCCCCCATTTAATCACGTTAGTTTGTACGTCCTTTTTCAATTCGGGCCCGCAATAAAGCGTCTTCAAAGTCCTTGTTTTTCGAAACTTTTCTAAGACGATCCCACGCGCTTAACGGGTGCGGGCCACCTCCCTGAATTCCATTTTTTGTTGCTAATGGGTAACTCCCCAAGAAGAGGATTTATATAATTTTCATTTTGTCGGTGGCAAGTCTGAACCAAGATTTTATGAAGTTTTCCCCTCCCCCACCTCCTAACTCCCCGGCCATTCCGGAATCTTAGTGCAAATCTTCCCTTCTTCAGGGTTGTGCCTGCTTTGCCACTTTTTTTTTTCCCCAACAATACATGATGTTCGACTATCCCTAAAGCATTTGAATTTGAGTTCTTCGGTCTCTTTCATGACCCTCACTTTCTTCTTGGGAACCAGCTCCGGCTGTGAGTTTCATTCTTTGAGCGCGAGTCTCATCGTGGCCAGATTTTTTTTTCTTTTTCTGACTTCACGGACACCTCCCGATTCTCCTTTCCCCTTGGGAAATTTCCGGTACCCTGGACGAGTCGTTGTCTTTTGTCCAACCATAGCTAATACGAAGGAGCGGCTGTTTCGTTATTTTGCTTGATCAAGTTCGGAGCGCCTCGGAAGTTCGTGACCTTTTTTTCCTTGCGCAGTTCGGCTCATGTCTGAGTTCGTCCGCTAGTTTTTTTTGTTGCATTTACCAACCACCCCGGACGGAGACCTTTTGCCGACCTTCTTTCCTCCCGAGCAAGCCTATCAGTTCCTTTTTTGACGCTTGATCCTATTTTTTGCTGGCGAAGGCAGGGCTTCTGGCGCCGTTAGCTCCTTTGCTTTTTCAACGAGGGCTACTCCCCCCTGTCGGTTTTTGTTTCGCTCTTCACCTCGGCTCGCTTCTTTGTGAATCATCCCTCAAGGGACTCTTTTCCTTTTGGAGACGAACCTGTTGCCTTTTTCTTCTTTTTTTCCTTTAGCCCCATAAGAAATTCCCCCGGAGTCGCCCTCCGTCGCCCCGAGATTTCCGACCCCAAGCGCCTGCTGCATCTAGGCGTTTTTTGTTAATCCCTTCTTTTTCTCCCCCCGAACGTTCTTTTCGCGGACAGGCTGAGCTTCGCCCTCTTTCGTTTTTCACAGCCACCCGGCGTGAGCGACATTCGCGGCGCGGTTCCCGGTTCTCCGATTTTTAGCTGTGTGAAGGGAGTTTCCCCTTTTCCCTTCTGGTACATGTTTCTGCTTAGCCGCGCTTCACCTTTCTTTCTTGGCCCCACCAGCAGTTTTTTCATTTGGTCGTTTCCGTTCTCTCTAGAGAATGGCGATCGACCAAGTCCCTTCTGAGCCAAGCGACCTGTGTTCGAAGCTTGGAGGTTTTGAACCTCCCGTCGTTTTTAGTCCCCGTCATTAGAGGTATGCCAGCTTTGCCATCCCCACCCTGACGCCATTTGTTTGTCTCCCACGAATGATGCTCTTGTTGTGGCTATGCGAATCTTTAAGAAAGGTTCCTGCTCTCCTGTGTCTGCAATTGCTTCCGTCTAGAGTACTTTGCCGGCGACTAGGGTTCTTTTTCTGCCCCGCTAAAGTGTTGGACCATCATGGAAAAGCTATGACTACTTTGATCTTTCGCGCGGTTTTTCTTTCTGGCGCATTTCGAGATCTTCTTTAGTCTTCTCTCAATCCTCTCTTTTGTTTTCTTGATTCTCTCTTCAGCTTTAATCCAGTAGTGCCAGCTCGTCAGCCCCTCGCGACCGCTTGCATTTCCTCCCACCTGCTTTTCAAAAGTGTCAGCATCAGGAGTCCTTTTTCGTCTTTTTTGACCGGCATCGGTGTTGGCCATTGCCCACTTTCATCTTATTTTCTTAGGTTTTTTTGTTCTTCGAACACTCATCCCCCACCTTTACGTGTCCCGTTCTTAGCTTCTAATGCTTAAAAAGAATGGCTCTAGTGGTTGATTTGCGCGGCAGATTAACTCCCCCCGCACGTGGATTCCTCTTCTGGTCCCCCCGCAGGCTCCGCTCTACCCCAATTCCTTTCTAGACCAAGCTACCTATTGTCGATTCGCAAGAGCAGCGCCTATAACCCACTTTCCCAAGAATTAAGCCTGCGGTGGCCACCAGCGCAAGTTAATGTCGGTGCCTTTTGACTCAACTTTTGCCTGCCTTTCCTTAATTTCCAAATCCCCCTCGGGAAAGGTCTATCCAGATTTCTCCGATCCGCAAGGCGTTGTGGCTGCTGACCCTCCGCCCAGGTCCGCAGTGGCCTCGATCAGGGACTGATGAGTAGGCCCCATGCACTGCTTCTCCTGAGTTTTTTGTAGGGCGCCCCCCCCCGGTCCGCCTCTTGTCGTTCTTAGTCCTACAGTAAGAGTCGTTTGCGCTCCCAATTGACACTCTGCTTTGAAAAATTTCCTGTTCCCCGTTGCCCGCCGCCACTCGTCGCGGTTTGTCGACCCCTGGACCCTTGGGCTTTCCCTCCCGAGTTCTTGAAGACCTGGTGTTATAGTTGGAGCCTTGCATCCTCTCCCCCTTTTCCTGCGCTCCGAAGACTAGTTCGAGTCCTAATACTTCCTCGTCTTTTTACCAGCAGCTTTGTTCGCGAGTCTGTCCCCTTCGTTCCTGAGACCGGACTGTTCGAGCTCTGAGTAGAGCTGAAACTCATCGCTCCATTCGACACTTAGCCCTCCCCTCCCCCCCTCCCCCCGAGCCACCAATTTGCCGAGAGACCTACTGTTAGCCAGGAGTCCCCCAGCCCCTTATGGTCACGTCACTCCCCCTGGAGGTCCCGCCTCCTTCCGCGATTCCGCCCTCCCTCGGCCAGTCCTTGATTCTCTTGCAATTCCCCGTGCATGACTCCCCCTGTCTGGCGAAGGTCTGAGCACGCCCTCTGGCGCTTTACGAGAAGCATCCGCCAGCCCTCTCTGGCTGCTCGTCGACTTCTTTCCCCCCGGCCAAGAATCTCCTTCCTTCTTACGCGGAACTCCTTATCGTTGTACCACAAATGTAGTCGCCCTGCTCCGCCAGAGAAGAGCCTTGAATGGGCATCGTAAGTCCGTTCCCTTTTGTTCCGAAGCCTTTGGAGTGATCCGACCTCAGATCTCTTTGTCTAAGTCCAGATCCACCCTCCTATCGACCTCGACGTGCTTTTTCCTGTGGTCCAGTAAACAACCAGGCAGGTTCTTCCCCCCTCAAACAAGTTTCCGCGCTTCTTTTCCCTCGCTGATTCCAACATCCTTTTGCAAAAGTAGTTGGTCGCGTCAAATTTGACTCTGGTCTGACCTTCTAGGCCTCCTTCTTCCCGCGTTCCTCTCACATGTCATTTCTCTTAATAAAAAGCTGATTCTCTCAGAGTTATTTGCGGGTGGAGAACTCTCCGTGGACAATAAGGGGACGATTTCAGGCTTAGGTCTTCCTTTTGCCCCGGTGAAAGCATAACAACAATTACTCCCCCTCCCAGTCCAAAAGTCTCCCCCCTCATATGATGATTCTTCTCAGCTCGGTCCCATCGGCCCTTCTCTTTCCGCAAGGTCCCCTCCGGAGAATGTCGCGGCGGCTTCTTTTGTGGCAAAAATCTTTCTCGACAGACCGAGACTATGTAGTACCCCCCTGCGCACGTTCTGCGCCTGACACAATAGACCGGAATCTCGACTGATTGCGGACGGTCTCTTTTCCCCTTAGTTATTCCCCCCTGGGTTGGCAGCGACAGGGCTTCTTTTTGGCGGTGTAGAACTATCCCTGGTCGGGCGCTTCCAGTCATCTCCCCTCCCCGAGACTTCAAGCGAATGGCCGTCATCTTGATAGCCAGCGAGCTCCTAGGGGAATCTTCAATCATTCGGTGTGTACCGGCACTTATCTCTCAGCTAAGCCTTCTTAAGCTCCTCACCTCTAGCCCAGTTCTCCCCCGGATTATTATATGAGTGTCTTATGCAGACCTTCCTGATATCGCGGATCCGGGTAGAATTTCGTACATTACCATTTTCGTTCGAGAACTCCAGGCATGCGAGCCGAGGTCCTCATCTTACTTCCCTTGAGATCCTGACATGCAGGTCGGCCTCCTTCTTTTTCCCTAATTTGTTCTTTTTGAGAGAGCGATCTCCGAATACCAGATGTCTGGCGGAGACAGGGAGCGGCGTGCAGCTAACCCTCAACCCCCCCACCCACAGACACAACGGACCGGATCGACGCCCCCCCAAGAGTACGGCGATCCTCAGACGTTCACTGGAGGCCTTCTCACAGGCACCACCTATCCCGCATAAGGCTCCGCCGGAGTTCGCAGCAAGACCAGGACCCCCCAGTACTTCCGGCTCTTTCTGCTGTTCTTCTCTCTACAGCTTCTCTCTCTCCCCATGGCCCACCCCCCTCAATTCCCTATGGGTTCCCATTCCTATCGTCCCATTCCCCCTATCGCTGAAAAAAATTCGTTCCCTGGAAGGTTCCGCGGCGAAAGCTTGAGCTGAGACGACCCTTCGTTCTTCGCAACCGCTCCAAAAGAAGTTTATCTCTTACACAAGTTTCTCGAACGGCTTGCTCCTGTCGTCCAACCTCTCAATGCTAACTATTCCGTTAGCTCTTTGAGGTTCAGCTACCAGCTTCCTCCTCCCCTAGATCTTTCTTAAATATCATTTATTGTCCAAACAAAAGCCTCCTAACGGCTCTCTCGAAAAGGGAGTTCTCCCATCTACTGCTGCCCTTACATACGGCTGCTCCTGCAACTCATCTTTCTAAGGGTTTATCCTTCCCTTCAGTATCGGAAATGGCTTTTATTATAACCCTTCCCTCCAATAATACCCTTACCTTACTCCTTCCCCTTTTCTTGCGCGTCCCTCTTCCCCCCCTAACCAGACCACCTAGGAGCCTTTTCCTCCAGACCCTTTCCGCCGGAACCCTTTCCCGACACCTCATCCGCCTTTCCCCTCTGTTTCAATTGGCCTCTTCAAGGCCTCTCCAGATTAGCAAGGCTCATCCTACTTCGACGGTTGTCCCGTTTCTCCCCTCCATTCGTTTACTCCTGACACACCCCTCGGAACTTAGCTTGGCGCTTTGTCCGGCGAACACCGCTGCTGGGTCTTTCACATCCAACGTCCTCCAAATTCACGACCACATTGGTTCTCTGATGAAAACCGTTTTCCATGATTCCCTCTTTCTCCGGGTCTAAGACCTGTTCTTTCCCAGCCTTTTCTTTTTTCAGTTCCTCCCTCCGTGACGGATTCCTGATATGGAAGGTCTGATCCTCTCGCCTAAGGACACCTGCGGAGCTGGCTTCTTTCTTCGTCGGCTGCGATATCGACCCTCCTCCTTCTCGACCTTTGTTCTGACTCACCTAACGAGGCAGGAATTTTCGCGACCCTGAAGCGGACATTGGCAGGGCTGATCCGCTCTGATTTCTCCTAATAAGAGCTGGAGCCGGCGAGCTGGGGGACTGCCTTTCCACCACCCTTCCCCCGGTCGCGGATGTACCCTTCCCTTGCCTCTGCGTGCGCAGCCTCCTCTCCCTCCCTGCGTTGTCGCTGGATCCCTAACTTTTTTCATCGATAAGCCCCCGAGACGCGCAGCCCGTGCGTCCCTAGCCCCCTCTGAAACAAGCGGCTGGTCGCAGCTTCTCACCGCAGAGGATCTTTCGGTAATCGAACTCTTTTTCTGGGTTTCCCTCCTCTCGGGCCGCGGGTAGCGATGCCCCCATAGCCACGAGGTTCTCGAAATTAATGTCACTGCCGCTGGGTCCTTTCCTCGGAAAGTTTTCTTCTTTCAACCGAGACTCGCATGTAAGCCTCTGGGCCTTGGAGAGATTCTGCGCACCCTGCCTGGTCCGCCCGTCGGACCCCGGAGAGGCTGTACCCCCCCCCTTCTTTTTCAGACCCACTTGGTCGCATCCCGAATCCCCCTTGCCGCCTTCCTGCGACGTGACCGCTCCCTGCGGCGGCGCCGCCTGTGTGTTGACCAGCAAAGTTTTTTCCTGGCGCTCCTTACCTTCTCTTAGGCCATTTGACTCCCGTTCCGCCTGTTCGTGCAGGGCGAGGCCCCGAACGTCTTTTTTTTGTGGTCGAGCGAGCCAACGGTTTTGGTGGCCCATTTTCTTCTTTGAAGGTTGGACGTGAAGTTTCGGCGGCTGCTTTTTGGTGGCTATCGACAAGCTCCTTTGCAGACACTTACCGGTGTTCTTTTTTTTTCGGCCTGTTGCGTTTTAAAGCCTTCCCCCCTTCGGCAGCCAGTGTTGTGCTTGCCCGCCGCAAACACCCACCCGATCCAGGGCGTGGGCCCCGATTTTCCGAGCCGACCCCGGTTTGTTCTCTGCGATCCCGCGCCTGTGAGTCCCTCCGCCAGGCCCCCGTCTCTTTTTTCAGGCCTTTCTCTGACTCTTTCGACGCGGCGTCGCCGGGAATTTGCCTGTCGCACGCAAGGGTGCCATGTCAAACCTTTTTTTCTGACACGCCCTAGTTTGCCCTTTGTTTGGACGGCGCGGTGAGTCCCGGTCCCCCTAGAATTTTGTGTTGAGCGAATCTTCGCTAGACGCTCGTGCCCCTCCCCCCAGCGTCCTAGCAGTCCTCCGTTTTTCGGTGTTTTTTTTTTTTTTTTTTTTTCTTTTTTTCTTTTTTTTTTTTTTTTTTTCTTTTTTGTTTTTTTTTTTCTTTTTTTTTTTTTTTTTTTTTTTTTTTCTTTTTTTTTTTTTTTTTTTTTCTACTTTCATGATGACACCTGGTCGAGGAGCACCATAGGATGCCTTCCCCTTTCCTTAAAGGAAAGATCGGTTGCATCCTGGAGTCAAATGAGGCGTAGGGCTGTCTGAATCTCGTACCTATCCCCACCTGTGTCAGGTAGTACTCTTCAGGCAGAATGTTTCCTGGTGCTGTAGAGAGAAGCTCCCCATAGTGCTTCAAAACTTCTTTGATTCTCCACTTCTACTCCTGTTTACCCCAGTATACTCCACAGGATGACAGAAAGGAACTTCACTTCCACTCCTTCCCTCAACTTTTTTTTCCACCATCACTTCAGTTGAAGGATCTTCTTACACCAAGGTCAGGCCTTTCCTTTAGTGAGGTAACACTCTTTGAAGAACCTGCCTCTACATTTCTCGAAGATGTCTTGTTTTCCCATGAAAAGAATTCTCCGTCGACTGCACAGCGCAGCAGGGAAAAGTCGGGATGAAGGTTGGTGTTTGCCCTCCCCATCCGGTCCACGGGGGCTTGTAAAGGAGCAGGTGCTCCCTGGAGAAAGGAACGCGTGTCTCGTGGAGCGGCCTAAGCAAGAGTAGAAGACGGTTCAGCCCAGGCGGACGGCTCCCATAATTGGAGAGACCTCTGTTGCTTCTAAGGTTAGATGTATTCCAGCGCTCCCCCGCTGCGCCCCCAGCGACTCTTACAGTCCTCCCCCCCGGGCCGGAGAGGACTCTTCCTAGACGCATATTCGAGTACTTACTTTCTAGACCCCTTTTACCGTGCCTGCGCTCGCGTCGAGTTCTTTTCTCCCTCTCCCTTTCGCCCATTTCCTGCTGCCGCTGAGGTCCGCTCCGAGGCAGGCAGAAATGGAGCCCATCTTCTTCTGCCTCCCAGTTCCCCTATGCAAACAGGCCGACCAGCTCGGGTCGTCGCGCTTTCAGCTTCGTCCTAAGAATCGTTTCATTCTTGTCTCGGACCCCCCTTTGACGGGGAGTTCGCACCCGGTTGAGCCCCTTTCTTCGAGAAGAGGCCGAAGACCTGCGCCCACGGAAGTGGGCAATCGTCTCCAGTATCTTGCCCCTCCTTAGAAATGGTGCCAGAGCCTTTTCTTGTAATTGCTTTTTCCTTTGCTCCAAAGCATTTGATTTTGTCAACCTTTTCCCCCTGCGCCTGCGTCCGCGCCCCTAGCCTTGACCCCCGTGGACGAGCGGCCGGGCCACAGC